>VAOZ01213709.1_pt1 | contig 11396 bp, 5 predicted proteins | sample 3394041 | NCBI WGS metagenome assembly VAOZ01 (sample SAMN08290431, study PRJNA428436) | hydrothermal vent metagenome | isolation source: Deep-sea hydrothermal vent chimney | place: Indian Ocean: Southwest Indian Ridge
AAAAATACATTCGGTTGATAGTGTTCTTATGCAACTTGATAGTGCTGAAAGGCTTGCACATACGTTGAAACCAGATACGTTTCTTGCCCGTGTTTTTATCCGGCGGGGGAATTTACTTTTTAGTAATAACCTGTATGTTAAAGCTGATTCAAATTTTCGCAAGGCAAGAGAGATACTGGTTTTCTACAAGAAAGATTTCAGATACCTGCTATTGCTAAAAAAATTGGCTATTTCTAATTATTACCTTGGAAATAATCCGAAAGTTCTGAACATTACACTGGAAGGGTTGGATATAGCAAGGAAATTGGACAATAAAATGCTTCAGGGTACTTTTAATAATATCTCAGGAATAGCCATGGATGGAATGGGCAACAGAGCCCGGGCACTAACGTATTACCTTCAAGCTCTCGATATTTTTGATTTATTAAAAGATGAAGAAAAAATTGCCAGTGTTGAAACGAACATCGGGGTGCTTTATGAGGAGCAAAACGATCTTGAAAAAGCAGAGAACTATTACCAAAAGGCTTTTCTTGTCTCTAAAAATATTCTGGATACAACGCTCATGTCTGCTTCTTATAACAACCTGGCAAATATATATTCCGCCCGTAAAGAATACAAAAAAGCACTTGACTATACCTTTAAATCATTGGTTTTAAGCAGAAAAAAAGGTGATTTGTTTACTGTTGCTATGGATTTAAGCAATATCGGAGAAGCTTATGAGAATTTAATGGACTATTCCAAAGCTTTCGACTATTATCAGCAGGCACTCCGGCTGGCACGGCAAATCCATAGCAAGCAGACCATCAGTATCAGCCTTTCAAATTTAGCTGAAATCTTCGAGAAAAAACATGATATTCCTCAGGCTATAAGGTACGCTACAGAAAGCAGGAAAGTGGTACAAAATGGTGGAGATGTGAGTAGTGAGATTACCTCTTTAAAACAACTGCAGCACCTGTATGCCGTTAACGGAAATTATAAAAAAGCTTACGGTTTTATGCAGGAGTATATAGCACTGGACGATAGTATCTTTTCATTGCAGAATAAAAACCGGCTGGCCAAAGTACAATTGGATTATAACCTTAAGGTAAAAGACCAGGCTTTTAAACTGGCGAGAGAAAGACAGAAAGTAATTCAGGCTTATTTGCTTATTGCCCTTTTTGCTCTTTCATTGGTTATCGGCGGCCTTATTTTCCTATATAGAATACGCGTCCTGAAAAACAGGGGGCTAAAGAAAAGGATGCAGTTCGTGGATAACCTTCTTGAGTATTCCGAGAGTTTTGTTTTGATGCTGGATAAAAATCTTTGGATTTCTTATTTGAGTCCTTCCTTCCAGAGTATTTTCGGCCACTATCTTAAAAAGAGAAACAGAGACAATCTCTATGATTTTGTTCATCCTGATGAGGTGGAGCCATTAAGAAAGATGTTGGAACAATTTCTTCAGAGAGATGAAAAAAGAATCGAATTCTATTTCAGGTTGAGAAACAGTTCCGGGGAGTATCGGTATATGCATGGAATTTTTAATAATCGCCTCGATAATCCCGATTTAGAAGCTTTTGTTCTTAACTTTTGGGATATCACGGAGTTACGAAAAACGCAGCAGGCTATTTCGGAAAGTGAGAAGAAATACTTTGATATTTTTAATGCTTTTCCGGATATCTATTTTAGAATTAACATGAAAGGTATCATCACGGAAATTAGTCCTTCGGTGAGCCCAATTGCCGGCTTTGACCGTAATGAGGTCGTTGACAACTCTATTTTAGATTTTGTTGAGTTGGATATGGGTTGGGAAAAAGCCAGAAAAATTTTATACAAACTGAAACATGTTAAAGACTTTAGCCTGACCCTTCGTACGAAAAACGGAATAAAAATCTACTGTTCTCTTAACGTGTTCGATGTAAAAAATTCTCAGGGAGAGGTTATTGGGTTTGAAGGCGTACTTCGTGATATTTCCGGTCGTGTGGTGGCTGAAAAGCAATTGCAGCAGTCGGAAAGTGAGCTGAAAGAGGCCAATATCTCCAAAGACAAAATTCTTTCTATTATCGGACACGATCTACTTGGGCCTATCGGAACGCAGAAATCCATTCTTGATATGGTGATTGACGATGTGGAAGACTTTTCGAGAGAAGAAATTCTGAGGTTGTTGCAGACCATGAAGCCTTCGCTTGATGCCACTTTTACTATGATAGAAAACCTGCTTTCGTGGGCAAGGATTATGCGGCGTAGTATTAAACCCAGTTTAAAACTAAATAATCTTTCTCAGATTGTTGAGAAATCTTTTGATTTGCTGAAACAACAAGCAGAACAGAAGAAGATAAAATTGATTTATTCCGGTGATAAGGAAGTTTTCGCTCTCTTTGATAAGAATTTGATAGAAATTGTGATACGAAATCTGCTTTCCAATGCCATTAAGTTTTCTAATCCTGACAGTGAAATACGTGTAACCGCGGTTAGAATGGTAAATGAGGTGGAAGTGAGCGTTTCGGATCAGGGAATGGGACTGAGCAAAGAGGGTATTCGGAAAATCCTGAAAGCAAAAGAGAAAATGGAATCAAGGTTGGGTACTCAGAAAGAAAAGGGTACCGGACTCGGACTGGTTGTGGTGAAAGAATTTATCCAACACAACAACGGACAACTCCGGATCAGGAGTGAGCCTGCAAAGGGAACCACTTTCTCTTTTATGTTGCCGACGGTATAAGCTTTATTTTCCATTAGCCATTGCAAAAGAGATTAAAAGTAAAAACCCCCGGCAGGCTAAAGGCAACAGATAAAAGGCTTGGGAGTCACAGACGAAGAATCAAAAAGTATAAAATTATAACGGGATTCCTTTAAAGATGATTGGAATTATAAAATTCGCCTGTAAATATATCGTTTAATGGGGTTAAACCAATCTTTCATTTTATCGCTGTTTTTTTACACTATGGCAGCCGGCGCATTGGTTCGAGCCTGCCTTTAATGTCTGTTTTTACCTGAAAGACAAAGATTTCTTTCCCGCAGAAAAAAGTACAAGAAGGAATATCCCGTTAAAACTTGTTAAAAAGTTTTTTCCACAAAAAAGGTTTCCGGGTGAGCGGATTTTTGATAGTTTTGCATAAACTTTAAATCATCTCCACGGCCATGGAAAACGAAAAATTTTTAGGTGAAGGACTGACCTACGATGATGTGCTTCTTATTCCTGCTCATTCGATAATTTTACCAAGAGAAACTGATCTCACCACACAATTTTCGAAGAATATTGAATTAAAAATCCCCATTGTTTCGGCAGCCATGGATACGGTTACCGAGTCGCCAATGGCCATAGCTATGGCACAGGAAGGTGGTATCGGGGTACTTCATAAAAATATGAGTATTGAAAAGCAGGCTACTGAAGTAAAAAAGGTAAAACGGGCAGAAAACGGAATGATATTGAGTCCGGTAACCCTGAGTGCCGGCGCCCTCGTTATCGATGCGCTAAACATGATGCACGAATACAGTATTGGTGGCATCCCTGTGGTGGATAAGAAAAATAAGCTGGTGGGCATCGTTACCAACCGCGACCTCCGCTTTGAAAGAGACATGGAAAAGCCCATTCAGGCTGTGATGACAAAGGAAAACCTGATAACAACTACCGAGTTCACCAATTTTGAGGAGGCTGCACAGATACTGCAGGAGTTTAAAATTGAAAAGCTCCCGGTGGTGGACAATGATTTTAAACTGGTCGGGCTTATTACTTACAAAGATATCATAAAAATAGAAGCGCATCCCAACAGTTGTAAAGACAGCCGGGGTCGTTTGCGGGTGGCTGCCGCCGTGGGTATAGCTGCGGATACTATGCAACGGGTGGCAGCGCTGGTGGATGCCGGTGTGGATGCCATTGTTGTGGACACGGCTCACGGACATTCAGAAGGCGTCCTTAAAATGGCCAAAAAAGTCAGGAAAAAATATCCGGAAATTGATTTGGTGGTGGGTAATGTGGCCACACGCGAAGCGGCACTGGATTTACTTGCAGCAGGTGCCGATGCTATAAAAGTGGGCATTGGCCCCGGTTCTATTTGTACTACACGTATTGTTACCGGCGTGGGTGTTCCCCAGCTTACGGCTGTGTACAATGTTGCCAAAGCATTAAAAGGTTCCCACATCCCGGTCATTGCCGACGGAGGCATCCGCTATACAGGTGACATTGTAAAAGCTATGGCTGCCGGTGCTGACAGTATCATGGCCGGCTCGCTGTTTGCCGGCGTGGACGAATCGCCGGGCGAAGCCATTATTTTCGATGGCCGGAAATACAAATCCTATCGCGGCATGGGCTCGGTGGAAGCTATGCAGCAAGGCTCCAAAGACCGTTATTTTCAGGATACCGAGGATGATATCACGAAGCTTGTCCCCGAAGGTATTGAGGGACGCGTCCCTTACAAAGGTACACTTTCGGAAGTCATTGTACAAATGGTAGGTGGACTGCGTGCCGGTATGGGTTATACCGGGTCTCGCAACATCAGTGATTTGCAAAAGGCAAAATTCATTAAAATTACTGCTGCGGGCGTGGCCGAAAGTCATCCGCACGACATTACCATCACCCGCGAGGCACCCAATTACAGTAGAAAAGGATAAATAATCTGAGAAAATATGAGAAAAGTCTGGTTTTTTGCAACATTTATTTTCTTTACTTTAAATGTTCATGCACAGAAATCTTTGATGAAAAAAGAATTGTTCAGCATTGCCGGGCAGAAAGTTACCGCCGGAGAATTTCTGAAAGTTTATAACAAAAACGGTACGGAAGGCGAAGACACTACCAGCCTGAAGGATTATTTGAAACTTTATATCAATTTCCGGTTGAAAGTGCTGGAAGCAAAAAAGCTGAAAATGGATACGGCAGCATCTTTTATAAAAGAGTTGAAAGGTTATCGGAAACAGTTGGCTCGTCCCTATTTTGTGGATGAAAGGATGACCGATTCGATGGTTAAAGAAGCTTACAACCGTATGAAGTATGATGTGCGTGTTAGCCATATTCTTATCCGCGTCAGCCCTGATACCGCTCCCGCCGACACACTTAAAGCGTGGAATAAAATTAACAAAATCCGTTTGGAGATTATAAGCGGCCTTAATTTTGGCGTAGCAGCTGCAAAATATTCGGAAGATCCGTCGGCGAGAGATCAAAAAGCCATTCCCGGAAAACAGCGCGGACACCGTGGCAACCGTGGCGATTTGGGCTATTTTACAGTTTTTAACATGGTTTACCCTTTTGAGACAGTGGCATATACAACGCCCGTGGATAGTATTTCCAAACCGGTTCGTACCCGTTATGGTTACCATCTGATTAAAGTTACCGATAGGAGACCGGCCATGGGGGTTGCTAAAGTGGAACACATTTTTGTAGCACTGAAACCGGGTTTTACACCTGCTGATTCTGTTGTAAAAGCAAAAAAAATTCAAAATATTTATGCGAAGATTAAAGGAGGAATGTCTTTTGAAGAGGCTGCTAAAAAATACTCGGAAGACCGCGGATCTGCTAACAGAGGCGGAAAACTACCCCGATTTTCTTCCGGGCGCATTGTGCCACAGTTTGTCGAACAGGTTGATAAATTAAAACCGGGTGGAATTTCCATGCCATTTCAAACTATTTACGGGTTCCACATCATAAAACTCCTTAGCCGCAAACCGCCGGGAAGCTTCGATGAGGAACAGTCCGGGATAGAGGAACAGGTTGCCAGAGGCCAACGTGCTGAAAAAAGCAAAGAGGCCGTACTGGCGAAAATAAAAAAAGATAATGATCTCCGAATTTATCAGGATGCTAAAGCTGCAATAATCCATGCTGTAGATTCATCAGTGCTGACAGGAAAATTTAAAGCAAACAGCCTTCATGGAAAATGGAACCATGCCCTCATGGAAATCGGTAAAACAGAACCGAAAGTATATACCCAAAAGGATTTTGCCCGTTATATCGAACAACATCAGCATGAAAAGGCATACCAAAATAGATCTTTGATGCTGAATCATTTGTTTAAACAGTTTGTAAATAACAACTGTCTAAAATATGAAAACGCACATCTCGAAGATTTTTATCCTGATTTTAAAGCACTTATGAGCGAATACCATGATGGCATTTTGCTTTTTAACCTGATGGATAAAATGGTTTGGACAAAAGCCATGAAAGATACGACAGGCTTAAATATTTTTTACGAAGAGCACCGTCCAAAATACAAACATGGTGTGGAAGCCGAAGCCATTATCTTTTCCTGTCCGAAACCACTCCTGAATCAGATGGAAACACTCCTGAACCAAACCAAAGATGTGGAGCAGCTTTTTCAGGCTGTCGGGAAACATGAGGTAAAAATAGAAGGGATAGAAGCCGACAGTGGTACTTTTCAAAAAGGAGACAACAGGATTCCGGATAGTGTTGTCTGGAACCCCGGACTCTCAAAGCCTATCATTTCGACAGTGAAAAACAGAGTTAGCATGGTTTTCATCAAAAGAATTATTCCACCCGGGATTATGTCGTTTGAGCAGGCCCGTGGTCTTGTCACTTCCGATTACCAGAATTATCTGGAAAAAGTTTGGGTACAACAACTTCGGAAAAAATATCCGGTACAGGTGAACGAAAAGGTTTTGAACAGGCTGATAGAGCTTCGGAAGAAAAAGAAATCATGATTTCGTTTGCGCCAGAAATCTTTTCCCGTAAGGAAAACAGGAACCCCAGCAACTTGACTGTCATGCTGTTGTTTTTTGTAATGCTGGCTGGCATCGGCCTTTCCGGCTGCAAACATAATAGTGAGACAGACAATGCTCCGTTGGCACGTGTTGGCGACAATTATCTCTATGTCAATGATTTGAAAGGAATAATATCCAAAGATGCCTCCACCCGGGACAGCTTGCTTTTCAGTCAGAGTTACATCAACAAATGGGTACATACTCAATTGTTGCTTCAGCAGGCTGAAAAAAATCTTTCAAAAGAAAAGCTAAATTTTAAAAAACGCCTTGAGGAATATCGCAACTCACTGATCATTTATCAATACGAAACAGAGTATGTCAGGCAAAATATGGATACCAATGTAACGGAACCACAAGTTGACAGTTATTACAAAAGTCATCTGAAAGACTTTCAGCTAAAGGAAAATATTGTAAGGGTAGTTTATGCCATTCTTGACCGTAACAGGGAAGACAGTCCGTATTTGGCAAGGACTTTTTGGCAAATGTTTCACCTGCCCGACAGCGTTTTACTGGATTCTCTTGAGAATTATGCACCGGTAATGGCCGAATCTTTTTCAGCGGATACCAACATTTGGATTCCATTTAATCAGTTGATGAGAGTGATTCCAATAGAAACCTATAATCAGGGAATTTACCTGAAAAATCATCGAATTATTCGCTTAAAGGACGATAGCAAGATTTATCTTGTTAAATTTGTCAACTTTAAAATTAAAGATGAACTATCGCCCGAAGAATTAGAAACAAATTTTATCCGGCAGATTATATTAAACAGGCGCAAAACGAAAATGATTAATCAGCTACGTGAAGATATCTTTAGCCAAGCTGTTAAACAAAAAGAATTTGAAATCTATTAACATGACAAAGAACCAGATAAGACAAAACCATATTCGTATTAACAACTATAAGTTCCCGGGATTACTTGTTTTCATCCTGTTAGTAGTCTTTCAGCTCTCCGTATCAGCACAAGACAGCCTTACGGATATGCCTAAGGGAAAGGTCATCGATCAGGTAGTTTCGGTAGTTGGTAACGCACCGATATTGCAATCCGATGTTGAAAACCAGTATTTGAACTACAGGATGCGGGGTTCCATAGCAGGTACCAGGCAGAATATGAAATGCGAGATTTTGGAAAGTTTGCTTTATCAGAAACTTATGGTTGCCCAAGCCGAATTTGACAGTATTAAGGTTGACAAGATACAGGTAAGTGCCGAGTTGGAAAGAAGGCTTTCCGGATTTATTAACCAGTTTGGAAGTCAGGAGAAACTGGAAAAATATTATGGGAAATCGATTACAGAGATCAAATCCGAGATTCATGATATTGTAAAAGACCAGATGCTGGCGCAGCAGGTACAGCAAAAAATTATCGGTGATATTACCGTAACGCCTTCTGAAATAACGGAGTATTACAACTCGCTACCCAAGGACAGTATTCCCATGATAAAAACGGAGTACATTATCCGGCAGATTGTCAGGAAACCTCCGGTCAACCTCGAAGAGAAACTCCGGGTAAAAAAAGAGCTGCTGGAATTGCGTAAGCGTATTTTGAACGGAGAGAGTTTCTCGACGCTGGCTATTTTATATTCGGAAGATCCGGGTTCGGCAAAAAATGGTGGCGAACTGGGGTTTTATGGCCGCGGACAACTCTATCCGGCGTTTGAAGCGGCAGCTTACAAGCTAAAACCCGGTGAAATTTCCGGCGTTGTGGAAACAAAAGCCGGTTATCATATCATCCAGATGATCGCACGTAAAGGAGATTACATCAATGTACGCCATATTTTACTTGTGCCTAAAGTTTCCATCCATGATTTGCAAAAGGCGAGGATGAAATTGGATACTGTTGTCAAAGAGATTCGTTCGGATTCCATAACTTTTGAGAGGGCAGTGGAAAAATATTCGCAGGGTAAAAACAGAAATAGCGGGGGTTATCTGCTGAATCCGCGCACTGGAAGTACTGAGTTTGAAGGCGAGCAACTTGATCCGCAGGTTTCGTTCATTGTGAACAAGTTGAAACCGGGTGAAATTTCCAATCCGGTACCGTTTAAAACCGATAAGCAAAAAGATGCCTTTCGTCTGCTGTACCTTGAAAAGCGGGTTGCTCCCCACAAAGCCACCATCAAACAAGACTACCCCAAATTTGAGCAGTGGGCTTTACAGGCAAAACAGCGTAAAGCTATCGACACATGGATCAATCGTCATGCTAAGAATACATTTGTACGTATCAGTCCCGAATATCAACAATGTCATTTTCATCACACATGGCTCCACAAGAAGAAAAAGTAATCTGACCGGGCTCTGATTTGTAGTATTCGTGTTTTTCTGAGCGGATTGATGGGATTGAAAGGATTGAAAGGTGAGGGGATTGTTGGGAGAATGTTAATCAAGCCGGCCGGCTCTGCGTGGGTTTGAGTGGTCAGTGAAGGCAAATCCGAATGAGCGAAGTCAATATATAATTTTTGTCATCAAATTGAACAAATTAAACGAATTATTACTTTTTAGATCCTTCCGGGATCAGTCTTCGTGAATACAGCCGGATGCCGGGCAATTCGATAAATTCATCCTTTATAACCATATTCTGCAATCAGTTTTTGTCGTTCACAAACAAAATCATGACAGAGGCGAGAAACATGGAAATGCCGCCGATAATCAAGGCATAAATAGCTTCACTGTTAAAAAACTTTTGCAGAAAGAAGCCTAAAATAGCTGCAGCCACAATTTGAGGAATGACAATAAAATAGTTGAAAATACCCATGTATATACCCATTTTGTCGTGGGGCAGGGCATTGGTGAGGATGGCATAAGGGATAGACAAGATGCTGGCCCAGGCAACACCGACACCCAACATTGAGATTATCAGCAGATACTGGTCGTGTATAAAATAGATAGAAAAAAGCCCCAGCCCTCCGAGAAGCAGCGAGATGGCGTGGGCAGACTTTCTGCTGGTAGCTTTGGCGAGCGGCGTGAGAAACCAGGCCACAATGGCAGCAAAACCATTGTAAACGGCAAACAAAATACCTACCCAGTCAGCACCAGTATTATATTGCTTTTGAATGTATTGAACACGGGATAATTGTGGAGTAGTTAATTTTTTTAATATTACTTGATTAGATGTGTCAGAAAAGAACTTAATTACACGCAATGAAGGAACTACAAATGGCGAACCTGCTTGTATCTTTTTATAATACCCCTGAAGGTCTTGTTTAATTTTGTCAACCTTACTAATATCAATATTAGCTGATGAAAAATCAGTATTGTCAATAATATTGGTAAATACTTTTATATTATTAGGATAGAGTTTCATGTCATATTTGGTACTTGTGACGGCTGCCGTAGTATAAATCCACATGGCGAACAGGGCAAACCAGCTAAAGAATTGTACAGACGCCAGTTGAAGCATGGTTTTAGGCATGTTGAACATATCGTTCATAATTTCCACCAGAGCTGCTCCATTTTTGCCTTTGAGCTGCATGCCACCGGAAATCATCATAAGAATACCGAAAATCATTAGGCCAAACGAAAGGATATACAAATCTTTGGTAAGTTCCGCTTCATAAAACCAGAATGTTAGCAAAGCCCCAAAAATCAACCAGAAAGTCCCGTTACGAGTTTGTTTTTTGCCTTTTTCCAAGTGATTGATAACCACTGATGCTGTGGTAACGCTGATGTGCTTTCGCTCTTCTTCTTCCATATCATATTCCGCCAGTTGCTCGGGCGGATACTCTTTGGTGGTAATGATAGTCCACAATACCGCTGTGAAATAGACTGCCCCGCCAATGTAAAACGCCCATTTTACCGAGGGAGGAATGACACCTTCGGGAGCTGTATTACTGATGTGCAACCAGTTGGTCATCACCCAGGGAAGTACGCTGGCTATTACGGCTCCCGTCCCGATAAAAAAACTCTGCATGGCAAAACCCTGTGTACGCTGCTTCTCAGGCAGCATGTCGCCTACAAAAGCACGGAACGGTTCCATGGAAATGTTGATAGAGGCATCCAAAATCCAAAGCATGCCGGCAGCCATCCACAGCAGATGCGAGTTGGGCATAATGAGCAGAGCGAACGAGGCCAGCAGGGCTCCGGCCAGGAAGTATGGCCTTCTTCTGCCAAGACGCGACCATGTTTTGTCGCTGTAATGTCCTATGATGGGCTGAACGATAAGGCCTGTAACCGGAGCGGCCACCCACAAAATGGATAGATTCCCGATATCGGCACCGAGGGTTTGGAAAATCCGGCTTACGTTGGCATTTTGTAAAGCAAAACCAAATTGTATTCCGAAAAATCCCACACTCATATTCCAGATTTGCCAAAAACTGAGAGGTGGTTTCCTTGTCATAATGAATTCTTTAGAAGCTCCGAAAATACGGCAATTCCGCCAAACGGCCAAACGAGGCGAAGAGAGGAACGGAAGAACCCCCTCTGGAAAAATACCGGAATTCTCTTTTGCTTTAAAAGATATATTTCAATCGATTGCGGAAGCGTTTGTTTTAAATTATTTACCAAAGTCTTTCGGGGGAACGGCATCTCCCCTAACCTCGACAAGCCGGAAAGAAGATTGATGAGATTGATGGGATTGATGGGATTGATTGACAGACTTATTCAATTCTTTAAAACTTTATCAATCCTAAATTCAACTAATAAATGCAACTTTTTACGGAGGAGAAAAAATGATTATTTTTCAAGTCAAAAGAGAAAGAAAGGAACCTTTCCCTTTTGAACTT
>VAOZ01092559.1_pt1 | contig 11392 bp, 9 predicted proteins | sample 3394041 | NCBI WGS metagenome assembly VAOZ01 (sample SAMN08290431, study PRJNA428436) | hydrothermal vent metagenome | isolation source: Deep-sea hydrothermal vent chimney | place: Indian Ocean: Southwest Indian Ridge
ACGACCTTCGGGTTATGAGCCCGACGAGCTACCAGGCTGCTCCACCCCGCATCAGAAGGCTGGCATTTTAGACGAACTGCCGTGAATTAACAAGCTTAAGTTGTAGAAAAAGCAGCCGCACAAGCAGCCATGAGTGCTCCGGGAAACAGACCGATCCCCAGCACCATCAGTGCATTGGCGCTTATCATCAAACGCATGTCGGGGCTGCATTCCAGTTCTGCCTCACTGGCCGGTTCATCGAAGTACATCAGCTTGATGATCCGTAGATAGTAAAAGACACCGATGATGGAAAAGACGACGCCTACCACCGCCAGCCAGATCATGCCCGACGCAATAACCTCCTCCAGTACTGACAGCTTGGCCCAGAAACCAAGGAAAGGCGGCACCCCGGCCATGGAGAACATCAGGATCAGCATCATGAAAGCATACCAGGGACTACGCTTATTGAGGCCTTTGAAGTCATCCAGCTTATCGCCTTCAAACCCCTTGCGGCTGATAAGCATAATCATACCGAAACCACCCAGCGCCATAAGAACATAACTCAGGGCATAAAACATGGACGAGGAAAACCCGCTCTTCGTGCCGGTCAGTATCCCCAGAAGCAGAAAGCCGGCGTGGGAAATGGTCGAATAGGCTAACATACGTTTAAGGTTAGTCTGGGCAATGGCGACGATATTGCCGACCGCCATCGACAGAACCGCGAGAATAATCAGAATACCTTGCCATTGATCATGCAGGTTGATCAAGCCGTCTCCCAGCAGGCGCGCCAGCAAAGCAAAGGCCGCTATCTTGGGGGCGCTGCCGATGTAAAGTGTGACCGCCGTAGGCGCACCCTCGTACACATCCGGTAGCCACATATGAAAAGGCACCGCACCCAGTTTGAACGCCACACCGACCAGCAGGAAGACCAGGCCGAAAGCCATCAGGGTTTTATCCGCCGTCGCGGCCTGCCCGGCAATGCCTCCCAGATCCAGCGTGCCCGTGGCGCCATAAATCATGGACATGCCGTAGAGCAACATGCCGGAGGCAATGGCGCCCAGAACAAAATATTTCATGGCCGCTTCGGAAGCTCGAGCTGAATCCCGCTGCATGGCCACCATGGCGTACATCGACAGGGACAGTAGTTCCAGGCCCAGATAAAGCGTCAGCAGGCTGTGGGCCGAGATCATGATCATCATGCCCAACATGCCGAACAGTCCTAGCAGATAGAACTCACCCTTGAATATGCCGCGATCACGCAAATAATCTTTGGCATAAACAAACACCACAAACACGGCAAAATAGACGCCAAGCTTGAGCACCTGACTCATGCCGTCCGCCACATAGGTGCCATTGAAGCTTATCTGGCGTCCACCGCTGTAACCGTAAACAGTCAGGACAGCCACCAGCACCAGAGTAAATAATGAAAGCAGATAGGTCAGATGGCGATCCTGATCCTTGAGAAATAGATCGATCAGCAGCAGCACACAGGCCATACCGAGAACAAATATCTCGGGAAGTGCCAGAAGAAAATTGGGCATTTCAAAATTCATTTTATATTGCCATTATTGTATTGACCGCATCGGGTTTACAGCTTGGATTGCATCATATGGTGCAACAGGTTGTTGACCGTGGCTTCCATCACTTGCAACAACGGCGCGGGCCAGAGACCCAGCAGCAACACAGCAACAGCCAGTATGCCCAGTATCAGGAATTCGCGTTTATTGATATCTTCCAGCGCCGCCACCCGCTCATTCGCCACATCACCAAAAATCACCCGCTTGACCATCCACAGGGTATAGGCGGCTCCCAGAATCAGCGTGGTCGCGGCCAGAAAGGCAAACCAGAAATTAGCCTTGAAGCTGCTGAGTATGACCATAAACTCACCGACAAAACCGGAGGTGCCTGGCAGCCCCGTATTGGCCATCGAGAACAGCACCATAAACGCGGCAAAAATGGGCATGGTATTGACAACACCACCGTAGTCACTGATCTGGCGACTGTGCATACGGTCATACATTACGCCGACGCACAGGAACATCGCACCGGAAATAAAGCCGTGGGACACCATCTGTACAATACCACCCTCGATGCCCATGGCGGCGCCTTCAAGAGCGCCGGTATTATCAAAAATGCGCCAGGCGATGAAAAAGCCGAGCGTAACAAAACCCATGTGCGCGATAGAGGAATACGCGATCAGCTTTTTCATGTCCTCCTGCGCCAGAGCGACAAAACCGACATAGACGACGGCGATCAACGAGAGGCTGATCATCAACCAGTCCAGCTCCTGGCTGGCATCGGGAGTGATCGGCAAGGAGAAACGCAGAAAGCCGTACGCGCCCAGCTTGAGCATGATGGCAGCCAGGATCACCGAACCGCCCGTGGGCGCTTCGACGTGCGCATCGGGCAACCAGGTATGCACCGGCCACATAGGGACTTTAACGGCAAAGGCAACCAAAAAAGCCAGGAAAATCAGCAGTTGCGGCGTCATGCCCATAGGGTAGTTCTGGAAATCGGCAATCAGGAAACTGCCGGTCTGAAAGTGCAGATACAACAGCGCCACTAACATGAACACCGAGCCGAAAAAGGTGTAAATGAAAAATTTCATGGTGGCATACACCCGGCGCGGCCCACCCCAGATACCGATGATCAGGAACATGGGAATCAACATGGCTTCCCAGAACACATAGAACAGGGCCGCATCCAGCGAGGCAAATACGCCGATCATCAGACCTTCCATAATCAGGAAGGCTGCCATGTACTGGGCCACCCGTTCCTTAATCACTTCCCAGCCAGCCAGCACCACCAGCACGGTCATGAAACTGGTCAACAGAATCAGCGGCATGGCAATGCCATCCACCCCGAGGTTGTAATAGATATTAAATCGGGGAATCCACGCTATCGGCCCTTCAACAAACTGCATCGCCGCCGTGCCCGTGTCAAATGCGGTATAGAGCGGAATCGTGAGCACAAAGGTCAAAATGGAAAAGAGAAGCGCCAGCCTTCGCGCCACCGTCTTCTGGGACTCGCCATTTGCAGACAGCACTGCAAGTCCCCCAAGAATGGGAGTCCAGATTACAAGGCTCAGAAGTGGCCAGTCAGCAAACATTAAACATAACCCTGGTTAGAGAACAAATATAGCCAGCAAGGCCATCAGGCCGATAATCATGGCAAAGGCGTAAGTGTACAGATAGCCGGTCTGAATACGACGCATAATGCCCGAAAACCAGCCCATCGTATAAGCCGAGCCATTGACCACTAGCATATCAATCAGAAATACATCGCCTACCTTCCACAGTATTTTACCCAGCACGCGAGCGCCGCCTGCAAAAAATATTTCATTGAAACGGTCGAAGCCGAACTTGTTCATTAGCACACTGTAAACCAGCGACCATTTTCGGCTAATAGTATCGGGAATATCGGTGCGCTTGATATATAGATACCAGGCCGTGATGACGCCGGACAGCGCCAACCAGAACGGCAGAGTGAAAATAGAATGCAGCATCATAGCACCCGGACCATGAAATTCATGGCTTAATTTACCCAGTACGTCATGTTTAGGCAGAACAAAAATCGCATCCCCGAAAAAATGACCAAAGGCCATACTGCCAACAAAGAAGTAGCCGATAATTACCGAGGGAATAGCCAGCCCTATCAAGGGCAGCGTAACCACCAGAGGTGACTCGCGCAGGTGCGCACGGGTATGTTCATCCATGCGTTCCTTGCCATGAAAGACCAGGAAGTACATGCGGAACGTGTAGAGCGCGGTCACAAAAACACTCAACACTACGGCCACATAGGCATAGGTGGAACCCGGCAGACTGGATTGGCCGACGGCTTCGATAATGGAATCCTTGGAGAAAAAACCGGAAAACCCGGGCGTGCCAATCAGCGCCAGGGAGCCCATCAACGAAGTAAACCAGGTAATAGGCATATACTTGCGTAAACCACCCATCTTGCGCATATCCTGCTCGTGATGCATGGCGATAATCACCGAACCCGCCGCGAGGAATAGCAGCGCCTTGAAAAAGGCGTGGGTCATGAGATGGAAAATACCCGCTGCATAAGCTGAAGCGCCCAGTGCCACGGTCATATAACCCAACTGCGATAAGGTGGAATAGGCTATCACGCGTTTAATATCATTCTGTACCAGCCCCAGCAGGCCCATGAACAGCGCCGTCGTGGCACCAATCACCATGACCACCGTCAGCGCGGTTTCCGAGAGTTCGAATAACGGCGACATACGCGCCACCATGAAAATACCCGCCGTCACCATGGTCGCCGCATGGATCAGCGCCGAGATGGGAGTCGGACCTTCCATCGAGTCCGGCAGCCAGACGTGCAGGGGTACCTGTGCCGATTTACCCATCGCACCGATAAACAGCAAAATACAGATCAGGGTCGCAACCGACCACGGCTGACCGCCAATGATCTCAATAGTCTGGTCGTTCAGGATGCTGGCATTGTTGAAGACTTGTGCATAATCCAGCGTGCCAAAATACATAAGCACCGCCGCAATGCCCAGCAGGAAACCAAAATCACCCACGCGATTAACCAGGAAGGCCTTGAGGTTGGCATAAATAGCCGTTTCTTTTTTGTACCAGAAACCAATCAACAAATAGGAAATCAGGCCTACCGCTTCCCAGCCGAAGAACAACTGCATGAAGTTGTTGGACATCACCAACATCAGCATGGCAAACGTGAACAGGGAAATATAGCTAAAGAAACGCTTGTAGCCCGGATCATCATGCATGTACCCAATGGTATAGATATGCACCATGAGCGAAACAAAACTCACCACCACCATCATCATGGCGGACAGCTTGTCGATCAAAAAGCCGATCTCGAAATGCACGCCATCGCTGACCATCCAGGTATAAACCGTGCCGTTAAAGCTGGGGGCACCATCAATGACCATGTGCTTGAATACATACAGGGACAACAGGCAACTGATACCCACACCAAGGCTTGCCACCCAGTGCGCGGTTGACCGATCAAGCTGCCGCCCGAAGACGCCGGCCAGCACTGCGCCCAGTAACGGCGCCAGTACAATCAATAGATAAATAGTCTGCATGTTCTACCCTTTCAGTGTATCCAGTTCTTCAACATTGATGCTGCGCCGGTTACGGAACAACACAACAAGAATCGCCAGACCAATGGCGGCCTCCGCCGCCGCCACCGTGAGGATGAAGAAAACAAACACCTGACCTTCGATATTATTAAGAAAATGCGAAAAGGCGATAAAGTTCATATTCACCGCCAGCAACATCAGCTCAATCGACATAAGTATAATGATCACATTCTTGCGATTGATGAAAATACCGGCAATGCTGAGTGAAAACAGAATCGCCCCAAGAATCAGATAATCGGACAGTTCGAGCATCTTATTTCCTCTCCTCGGCCTTCATTTTCACCATCCGCACACGATCATGGCGTTTCACTGCGATCTGACTAGGCGGTTTCTGATGCTTGGTACCAGGCCGTCGGCGCAGGGTCAGCGTAATCGCGGCAATAATCGCGACCAGCAAAATCACGGCGGCAATTTCGAAGGGATAGACATAATCCGTATACAATACCAGACCCAAGGCCTGCGTATTGCTATAGGAAGGAGCATGCAACACGCTATGATTGAACGCACTACCATCGCCACTGACAACCCAAATCAGCATCCCGGCCATAGTCAGAGCCACCAGGATGCCCAGAGGCAAATAGCGAATGAAGCCTGCGCGCATGCGCTCGATATTGATATCTAGCATCATGACTACGAACAGGAATAGCACCATCACCGCGCCCACATATACCAGCACCAACACAATCGCGAGAAATTCGGCCTGGATGAGCAACCAGAGCACAGCACTGGTAAAGAAGGCCAGCACCAGGAACAACGCGGCCTTGACCGGATTGCGCACGGTGATCACCATGCTGGCGCTGGCGATGAGCAGCGCGCTGAAGATATAAAAAATAAATTTTTCTATGCCCATTTTCGTCTGTTCACTCTGGTTAGCGGTAACGCGCATCCTGTTCACGGGCTCGGGCGATCTGGGCCTCGTACTTGTCGCCTACCGCCAGCAGTTTTTCCTTGGTCATATGCAGGTCACTTCGTTCCTCGCCGTGATATTCAAAAATATGTGTTTCAACAATCGAGTCCACCGGGCAGGACTCTTCACAATAACCGCAGAAAATACATTTGGTCAGATCAATGTCATAACGTGTCGTACGGCGTGTACCATCCTCGCGTTCTGCCGATTCAATCGTAATCGCCAACGCCGGACAGACCGCTTCGCACAACTTGCAGGCGATACACCGTTCTTCACCATTGGGATAACGGCGCAGAGCATGCAGACCGCGAAAACGTGGCGACAGCGGAGTGCGCTCTTCCGGATAACGCAAGGTAATCTTGCGCTTGAAGAAATAGCGCCCGGTCACGTTCATGCCCTTGAGCAGCTCCAGCAGGAACAGACTTTTCATGAACTGTACAAAATGCTTCATATTTCTCCCGCCCCCCTATGCCGCCGAAAACCAGGGCGGCAGCCCGGCCAGAATGGCTATACCAAGAACCAGCAGCCAGGCGATCGTGATCGGAATAAAGACCTTCCAACCCAGGCGCATGATCTGATCGTAACGATAACGGGGAAAGGTTGCCCGGAACCAGAGGAAGAAAAACAGGAATACCGCGATTTTAATAAAGAACCAGTGAATACCGCTGCCCAATAACAAACCCAGCACCGGTATCTCAAACACTGAATTCGGTAACAATCCGACCAGCGGCGACAACCAGCCGCCGAGAAACATCACCGAAGCCAGAGCGGAAATCAGGATCATGTTGGCGTATTCGGCAAGGAAAAACACAGCAAAAGGCATACCGGAATATTCAACGTGGAAACCGGCTACGATTTCTGATTCACCTTCGGCCATATCAAAAGGCGCGCGATTGGTTTCCGCCACCCCGGAAATAAAATAAATCACAAATAAAGGCAACAGCGGCCACATATACCAACTGACAAAACCATAGCCTTCCTGCCCACGAACGATATCTCCAAAATTAAGACTGCCTGCCGCCATCAGCACCCCCACCAGGGCAAAACCCATCGCGATTTCATAGGACACGATCTGGGCGGCCGAACGCATGGCCCCCAGCAGCGCATATTTTGAATTCGACGACCAACCGGCGATGATCACCCCATAGACACCGATGGAGGTGATAGCCAGCACATAGAGCAACCCGGCATTGACGTTCGCCAGCACCATTTGTGCATCAAAGGGAATCACCGCCCAGGCGGCAAGCGCAGGACCAATGAGTAATAAGGGGGCCAGTAGAAACAGGAATTTGCTGGCCTTCGCCGGAATGATGATTTCCTTGAACATCAGCTTCAGGGCATCCGCAATAGGTTGCAGACTACCGTTCCAGCCCACCCGGGTCGGTCCCAGTCGCACCTGCATAGCGCCGATAATCTTACGCTCAGCATAGGTTAAATAGGCCACCGCCAGCATCAGCGGCAAAACAATCACCACGATCTTGATAAGGATCATAATGACCGTCACCCACCCGGAGGGCAGGAAACTTAATAGCGATGTTATCCACTCAATCATGCCTGGGGCTTGCCTTGTCCGGATTCAGTTTCATCAGTTTAATCAACCTTGCCGCATTCACTTACGCAGCTCAATGACGCCATACGCGGCACCCAGCGCTGAGGTTTCTTCCAGCGCAACCGGAATCATCACACACTCATCCGGTATGGATTCATCGATCACCAGCGGCAGGCTTACGCTGCAACTCCCCTGCACCGCCTGCACATTATCCTCATTGGCAACACCTGCGCGCAGGGCTGTGGCTGCATTGAGATAAATCGCGGCGACAATGGCATCAGTAGTATCCTGGAGCGGCTGCGCACGGCGCACCAGCATGTCCACAGCATACATGGGCAGATGACCAATACGTTGCAGACCGGTATTCCCGATCGCCAGATCGGGGCAACGCCATGGGCTAGAAGCGGAAAGCTCAAGATCCTCACAGCGAATCCTGAGTTCGTCCCGCACCTCTTCCGAAGACAAATAATCAAAACCATCGAGTTCGAATAAATTACCCAGCACCCGCAATACTTTCCAGCCCGGCCGCGCCTCGCCCGGCGGCGTGCAACTGCCGCTAAAACTCTGCCAGTCTCCGGCGCCGTTGATAAACGTGCCCGAGGTTTCCGTAAAGGCCGCAATCGGTAACAGCACATCGGCCGACGCCTTCATATTTTCGCTCACATAGCCTGTCATGCTGATGACAAACTCGGCATGGCGTACCACATCGTGGGCAGCGTCGGCATTGGCACAATCGAACTCCGGCTCTACATTCAACAGGACACACGCCATGAGATGTTTGGCCAGCACGGCGGTGTTGTCATTAGCCACTGGCGCACCCGCCGGTCCCTGATGCGGCACCGCACCCGCCAGCCAGCCGCCGACTGCATTGGCGCCTTCGCTCAGGCATCCCAGACTGGCGTTGGTAGACTCGGCAATAAACCCGGCCAGGGCACGAATACCGGCCAGATCATTCTGACTCATAGCCTGGGTTCCGATCAGCACGGCCACCTTTTCTGCACTTTGCAGGTGTTCTGTGATGGCTCGATGCGTGTCGTTCACCTCCACCGCCGTCAACAGGGCTGACAGCCCTGTCGGCGTTTCAACTTTGCTGGTTTCCAGCAACACCTTGCATACCGCTGCCAGTGAACGCAGCATGTCCGTCGGAGAAACCACCAGTGTCTCGGCCAGTGGGAAATTAAAATCATAGTCCAGTGCATTGATGGCCATGATGTTGGCGCCCCGGAGCGCCGCCTTGCGTAAACGATGGGCGGCAATGGGCTGATCCTTGCGAACACAGGAACCAATCAACAACGCAGCATTCAGGTTTTCCAGTTCCGCCACCGGCAACCCCAGCACCGGATAAGATCCCCCCGCTGCGTCGCTGCTGAAATCCTGCTGGCGCAACCGATGCTCGATGTTATCGCAACCCAGGCCACGCATCAGTTTTTGCAACAGATACATTTCTTCGAGGGTGCTGGAGGGGGATACCAGCGCCCCCAGATGCCGGGCATCATATTTATTGATGACGGCCTTAAGACCCTCAACGGCATAATTCAATGCCGTCGGCCAGTCCACGACCTTCCAGTCATCGCCCTGCTTGATCATCGGCTGCTTTAGACGATCATCACTGTCCAGCGCGCTATAACTGAAGCGATCCCGATCAGAAAGCCAACATTCATTAATACTGTCATTCTCACGCGGTAACACCCGCATAATCTTGTTGCGCCGCACCTCGATATGGATATTGGAACCGATGCAGTCATGGCAGGCGATGCTATCAACAGGTGTGTTTTCCCACGCACGGCCATGAAAACGGTAAGGCTTCGAGGTCAGTGCGCCCACAGGGCAAAGATCGATGATGTTACCCGACATTTCAGAATTCACCGCACGTTCAACATAGGTGCCGATGCGCATATGTTCGCCGCGACCGGTCGCGCCCAGTTCCATAATACCGGCAATTTCCTGACCGAAGCGCACACAGCGGGTGCAGTGAATACAGCGGGTCATCTGTGTGGCGATCAGTGGACCGATATCCCTGTCCCGGAGCACACGCTTGGGTTCATGATAACGCCCCCTGTCCGAACCAAAGCCCATTGAGATATCCTGCAGGTCGCACTCGCCACCCTGATCGCAAACAGGACAGTCCAGCGGATGGTTGATCAGCAGAAATTCCATCACGCCCTTCTGCGCATCCAGTGATTTGGCCGAATGCGTCAGAATCTTCATGCCGTCCGTCACCGGGGTGGCGCAGGCCGGTACCGGCTTGGGCATTTTCTCGATTTCCACCAGACACATGCGGCAGTTGGCGGCAACCGACAGTTTGCGGTGATAACAGAAACGCGGAATCGTCATACCGGCGGTATCAGCGGCTTCGATAACCATGGTTCCCTGCGGAACCTGGAACTGCTTGCCGTTAATTTCGATATTGACCATCTGTTTCATTACCTGTTTATTCACATTCGTCTGTATCAGACCATGCACTTGCCGTGGTCGATGTGGTACTGGAATTCCTCACGGTAATGCTTGAGGAAACCCTGTACCGGCATGGCGGCGGCATCGCCCAGAGCGCAGATGGTGCGCCCGCGAATATTGCCGGCCACATCACCCAGCAGCGCCAGATCTTCCTGCCGACCCTGACCGTGCTCGATGCGATGCATCACTTTCGCCAGCCAGCCCGTGCCTTCACGGCAGGGCGTACACTGGCCGCAGGATTCTTCATAATAAAAGTGCGACAGGCGCGCCAATACTTTAACCATACAGGTGGTTTCATCCATCACGATCACCGAGCCTGCACCCAGCATGGAACCGGCTTTGGAAATAGAATCATAATCCATGTCAGTTTCCATTATGATTTCAGCAGGCAATACCGGTGTGGACGATCCCCCCGGTATCACGGCCTTCAGCTTGTGACCGTTGCGCACACCACCCGCCATCTCTAGCAGTTCGGCAAAGGGGATTCCCATCGGGACTTCAAAATTCCCCGGCTCGTTGACATGCCCGGAAACACTGAACAGTTTGGTGCCGCCGTTATTGGGCTTGCCCATGTTCAGGAACCACTGTCCGCCCTTCGCCAGAATCACCGGCACCGAGGCCAGGGTTTCGGCATTGTTAATGGTCGTCGGTCTGCCATACAGGCCAAAACCGGCTGGAAACGGCGGCTTGAAACGAGGCTGGCCTTTCTTGCCTTCGATGGATTCCAGTAATGCCGTTTCCTCACCGCAAATATAGGCCCCACCGCCATGATGAGTGTTCAGATCAAAATCAAAACCGGAACCAAACAGATCCTTGCCCAGCAGCCCTTCGGCGCAGGCTTCTTCCAGAGCCGCTTCAAAGCGCCTGATGGGTTCGGAAAATTCACCACGAATATAATTGTAGCCTGCTGATGCGCCGATGCAGTACCCGGCGATCATCATGCCTTCAATCAACTGATGCGGATTGTAGCGCAGGATATCGCGATCTTTGCAAGTGCCCGGTTCGCCTTCATCCGAATTGCAAACAATGTATTTCTGACCCTCGGCATTGCGTGGCATAAAACTCCATTTAAGCCCCGTCGGAAATCCCGCGCCACCCCGACCCCGCAAAGCCGAAAGTTTGAGTTCTTCGATCAAATCATTGACCGGGGTTTGCTCGGTGAGTATTTTTTTAATGACCTCATAACCACCCACACTGCGATAGCTGTCCAGCGTCCAGGGCTTATCCAGATGCAGGGTGCGGAAGCAGACTTCATTGGTCATGGACTGACTGCCTCCGTTGATATGACTTTATTAAACGCAGAGGACGCAAAGGCGCAGAGGCGCAGAGAAAAACGATTTAGATAATAATCTAAACATATAAAACCTCTGCG
>VAOZ01273797.1_pt1 | contig 11388 bp, 5 predicted proteins | sample 3394041 | NCBI WGS metagenome assembly VAOZ01 (sample SAMN08290431, study PRJNA428436) | hydrothermal vent metagenome | isolation source: Deep-sea hydrothermal vent chimney | place: Indian Ocean: Southwest Indian Ridge
CGCCAAGACGCAAATACTTGTTTCATAATAAGTTACACTTATTGTGAAACATCTACAACTGATTGAAAATCAGGTTAATAAAATTATTACCGGAGTATTGTAACTAATAGCCGGCAAAAATTTATTTAACGAATGAAAACCAACTTATTACGCAGGTATTTTGTCTGCCCGTCGGGAGCCGTTACCTGCAATTGATAGATATAAATACCAGGGTTGATTTTCTTTCCGGAATCAGTAGTACAATTCCAATGAATTCGCCCGGAAGTGAAACCTCCGGGTGTCAGTTCCTGTTGCAAACTCTTTATCCGCCTGCCATCCAGTTGATAAATATCAATTCTTATCTTGAGTACCTTACCTGCCTGGTTGTGGTCAAAGACAAAGTCCGTAGCATCGGTTACCGGATTGGGCATATTTATCAAATGTTCTATTACGAGCTTTGAAGAAGGTTCTACTACAAACGACAGTCTATCCATCGATGAATTATTGTACAAGTCCCATGCTTTCAAGCTAATAACATGCTCGCCATTGGATAATCCGGTAAGCTGAAAGCTGACCGTGCCTTTGGTGAAATCGCCTTCGTCGGCCACATAGTAAGCATTCAAATTATAACTTTGGGACAAGTTATCATCCAGCGTAGCCACAATGTTATGTCCGATACCATTACCGGTAGTATTGATACCACTTTGATCGCTCAGACGAGCATAAAGCACAGGATTGGCATGGGTAACATCGCCCGGCGAAAATGTAGAATCGTTCATGTAAAGACGAATATCCGGGCCGACGGTATCCGGCACAGCCTGGTCATCAAATCCTCCCACAACAATATTTTCATTATAGCCATGACCATCGCTCTGTCCATTATCAAAATAGTAGCTAATACGCCCCTTTCCGAATTTATAGGCAATGTCTTTGGGTACTACAAAAGAGAAGTCGAAAGTTCCGTTTTTAATCGCTGCTTTTCCTTTGAATAAAATACTTTTCCACATGTAAAAAGTTGTTACGCGGCTGTCCGGGTCAGTGCCGAGCGTTGAGATGGCCGATTCCTTATCAAACACAGTGGAAAAGATAGTCCCGCTGTAGTCGTTAATTTTCTGGCCGTTGCCATAGGTAACTTCGCCCTGAATCCGTACTTTAGACAAGGCTTTCAAGGTATCGGGCAGGCCTTCTACCACCGCTTTGGCATTAATAAAGGTGGTTTTTGCTTTGTCCTTAGGATAAGCCATTTTCAGGGCAGGGTCACCAATCAAAACAAACTTTTTATCGTTATCTCCACCCAATACTTTCGAGTGCATGATTACATCTCCAAAACGGGGATAAGCACCATTGACTTTTTCGAACAGATTATTTCTGAAGATAGCCATATTGAGTGCAAGATTTGCACTGGCATAAGTAGCTCGTGTTGTGGAAAACAGAGAAATAGCACCCCCGTTTTGGTTCATAAAGACCAGCTCACCCGCCGAAACGCGTTCCGGGTCATCATAACGGGTAAATTCGCAGGTAGCCGTAATAAAAACGGCGAGTTTATCTTTGTTTGTCCATGAATTAATGTCGGCAATAGTAAGAAAACGTTCGTGGCCGAGGCCTACCTCTCCGCCATGTCCGGTGTAGTTAAAAATCAAAGTTCCTTCGTCTATGGAGGAGTTAATGGCCTCATTCAACGCCGGTGCACGCTGACCACTCGGAGTTGAAATCTGAGGGAAAGCATCGAGATACAATTTATTCAGTCCGTAAACGGGATAATAGCTATTGATATACCTCGTGAGTGTTTCCGCATCATTCAAATGAAGATTGTAATCACCATCGTCGGCTACAAAGGTCAACCGGTTACGCCAGGGCCCCATGGTTTTCGACGAATTGGAAGCATAGTTAATGCTCTTGTCCACAGCATCTTTTGCCTCTTCGGGTGTATCCACAGGAAACCGGCCGATACCGATATCCACACGGTCGCTGCGGCTTACGCCTTCGCCGTCATCGAGATAGCCAAAATAGTCGTCCGTAGCAATAGAGGTGATAGTGTTAAGCGAATTGACAGACTCCCAGCAGGGGACAAAATTGGTGTTGTCGGGCAAACGGTTTTTGTAATCGTAGGATGCATCACCAAAGAGAAGGAGATATTTCAACTCCCTACCGGCATCACTCTGGTCATAAATATGTTTTACGAAATCTCGAATAGCTGTAATATCATGCGATCCGGAGGAAAATTCATTGTAAATTTTTTGCGGTGTGGTAACGTAAACTTCCATACCATCTTTCTTCCGGTGGAAGTCGGCCAGCCGTTGAGCCTGGTCCAAAAAATCAGGATAAACAATAATAAGATAGTCAATATTCTTAATGGCATGCAGGTTCTGATTTTCCACTTCTCCCACAAACTCAGGTGAATAATATTTACTTCCATCAAAAGCGACAAAAGCTTTGTACTGCGCAATATCCGTGTTAAAAGTCAATGCTCCGGAAACTTGCTGCACAGTCATCTTTTTTGGAGCAAGCGGCTGAGAAACATCCCATATTTCTACCTTCTCAGAGGTCTGTAGATGATAGCGGGCAACACTCCCGGAGGAAAAAAGGTTCCGGAATTCCATTTGTCCCCCATCAAAGATCAGTTGCCGTTGCACATTTACATCAATGTAATCAAGATAGCCCACCGAAGACGAAGAACTGCGCTGAAAAACCGTTTTTACGGAAATTTTATCTGCTGCCGGGGCAAATTCAAATTGCGTAGCACCACCTTTTCCCACATCGTAGCCACTGTTGCCGGTTATGGGCATGATTAGCGTTTTTTGTAACCGGCCGTTGGTGTATATCAAAAACCGGTTGGAGGAAAAGGCTTTCGATGCAAACACTGCTTTCAGATAAGCTTTTTTGGTTTTTATGATATGTGGAAAATCAAAATCAAACGTATAGCTCGTGGCGAAATCATACACTTCACCGTACCATGTTCTTCCTGTCCCGCCAAGGTTCCGCTCATCCAACTCGTGGAAAGCATAATCGGTAAAGCTGTTCACTTCGTTGTCGGGTGTACCCGAAACAGATTCCTGCCGGATGCGCATTCCGGGTTGCGTGCCCGATGTCAGAAAATAATAGGCGTAATCGTCGTAATAATTATTCTGGTGATTAAAATACCCGGTAGAGGAATTGTATTTCCAAACCACAGGTCCCACGCCATAAAACAAAATATAGTCACCCGCGTCGAAACTTCCATCGCCGCCGTCCACCACTTCAATGGGGTTTTCCGTCAGACCTGCCGGCCGGGGTGCATCATTTTTTTCAGGCAGGACTCCTCCCCCGTTTCCGTAAAGGGCGAAGTCAGCAGGATTACCTTCGACGGGGAATCCCATACTTTTTAAATCGTCGTAGGTCAGTTTGTAAATACCACTCTTGTCGATGCGTATCTTAAACCACTTCCCGGTAGCCAGTACTGAATTGGACAACAACTGCCGTTTTGCCGGCGATAGAGCAGCCGGCATATCTTTCACATCAATGTTCACTTTAAACGAAAGAAGCTTTTCAAACTGTTGCTTTTCCGGATTCCAGCGAACCGGCTCCAAATGTACCACAGCATAAGGTTGTTTGCGGGCAATAGAAAGACTTACACTAAGCCGGAAAGTAGTATCTTTAAACCCCTTTTCCGAAAGCCATTGAGCCACTGCGGCATCCACAGGCTGTATATTCTTGTTGGAAAACATTGCTGTCAGTTCCACCTGTGCCGAATGAATGGGCACGATTTTGTTAAAAGCAGGTATAGCATCAGGAAGGGAGAAGGAGGCACCCCGGAAAGAAAGTCGCTGAAACAGGGTTCCATTTTCGGTTTTCAAGTGCTGCAATCCCTGCCATTGAAGCGTATCACGCACGGAGTAATCTATGGCATAGCTTAAAAATGGTAAGGCTACAAACAAAAGGAAAAATGTGAGTCTTTTTATCTGCATAGAAATTCTTTCAAGGGCAAATATATTGAATTAGGTATAACTGCTTGTTTAAAACGGACAAAAAAGGTTTTTATTTTATACGGAAACAGAGACAGCGTTGAGCTTCTTCAAGCGTGGACGCTTGAAGCGGTGAGGTTGGATTATACTTCTTCAAGCGTGGACGGTTAAAGCGGTGAGGTTGGATTATAATTCTTCAAGCGTGGACGGTTGAAACGGTGAGGTTGGATTATACTTCTTCAAACGTGGACGGTTAAAGCGGAGTACGGAGGGGTAGAACAATGCTGAAAAAGAATATTTCAACAAGATTTCTTCTCTAAAATTAAATATTCAGACTTAATTATTTACATTTGCATTTTTCACATTAAAAAAATTATCGTCCGAAGACAATAAAAACCGTTAGAGATAGTTATACATCAAGGAAAAATTAATGGCAATAAAAATGCTAAAATTCAATAAACTTTATTTGGTTGTTTTCTCACTTAGCGCAATGCTCATGTTTACAACATCGTGTAGCAAGGGAGGTAAGAATATTTCACGAACCACAGGCTGGGCATACAACGAACCCAAAAATGGCGGTTTTGAGGTGAGCCCTTCGAAGGCACAAAAGACAGGACCGGGACTGGTGTTTATTGAAGGGGGTACCTTTACTATGGGCGCAACGGAAGAAACACCATTTTATGAGTGGAATAACCCTCCGCACAATGTAACGGTAAACAGTTTTTATATGGACGAAACGGAGGTCAGTAATATTGCTTACCTTGAATATATCTACTGGCTAAAAAGAGTATATGGCGCAGATTATCCCACAGTAGTACAGAAAGCACTTCCCGACACCACGGTCTGGCTTAAAAAGATGACTTACAATGAGCCTCTCGTGGAAAATTATTTCAGACACCCTGCTTATCACAACTATCCGGTTGTAGGCGTTAGCTGGTTACAGGCAAATGCCTATGCTTCGTGGCGTACAGACAGGGTCAACGAACAACTTCTTATCAACGCCGGATACCTTGATTACGACCCTGACCAAAAAGACGACAACTCATTCAGTACGGAAGCTTATCTTTCCGGACAGTATCAGGGTTTGGTAAAAGAGGGCAAAAAAAATATGAATCCCAACAGTACAGGTGTCAGGAAAGTTAGCTATGGCGATGGAATTTTGCTACCTCATTACCGGCTCCCCACCGAAGCCGAATGGGAATATGCTGCACTTGGATTAATTGGTAATACGGTGAAAAACAGGGTGGCAGATCGGAAAGTTTATCCATGGAACGGAAAAGGTTTGCGCGCAGACAACAAAAAACATTACGGGAGCTTCCTTGCCAACTTTAAAATAGGCAAAGGTGACTACATGGGTGTTGCAGGAGACCTGAACGATGGAGCCAGTATTCCGGCTCCGGTAATGTCTTACTGGCCTAATGACTTTGGCCTCTATAACATGGCCGGGAATGTGAGCGAATGGGTAATGGACAAGTATTCGCCTGCTGCATTTGGAGAAGAAGGCGATTTTGATCCCTATTATGGCGATAGTTTTAAAACGCTGAAACGTGATATGGATGGCAAAGTAGCTCAGAAAGACAGCTTGGGACATATTCCGCTTGTTCCGCTTAGCAAAAGTAAGCTGGCGCAAATCGAAAATACCACCCCACCGCCTGACAATTTCAACATGAGTACGTCAAAACGAAAAGGATTTGCCGAGTATGGTGTTACATCACTGATTAATAGTAAATCACGCGTTATTAAGGGTGGCTCGTGGAATGATCCTCCATATTATTTAAGCCCCGGGGTGAGACGTTACATGGACGAAGACAAATCTTCGGCAACGGTGGGTTTCCGCTGTGCCATGAGCCGGGTGGGCAGCCCCGAATCGTCAAAACGGAGAAAGAAATAATATTTAAAATAAATGATTAATTTTAAGGGCTGTTTCCTGAAACCGGAACAGCCCTTTTTTTATCGGTATGAAAAATCTAGAGAAAATAGTAACGTTGTTCCGGCAACATTCCGGCATCAGTACCGATACGCGGAAACTGAAAAAAGGAAGCCTTTTCTTTGCCCTTTCGGGAGAAAATTTTAACGGCAACCGTTTTGCTTTGGAAGCCATAGAGAAAGGTGCCGCAGCAGCCATTGTGGATGACCCCGGATTTATTCCGGAAAAAGACGACCGTTATATTCTTGTGGAAAATACGCTGGATACACTGCAAGAGCTGGCAAAACTTCACCGGCGACAGTATGACATACCCGTGTTGGCTATCACAGGCACAAACGGGAAAACCACTACCAAAGAACTTTGTGCCGCCGTACTCTCTTCCGAAAAAAATATCTGCTCTACCGAAGGAAATCTTAACAACCACATTGGTGTCCCGCTCACTCTGCTTAGTATTGGCTCTAAAACCAAACTGGCCATTGTGGAAATGGGTGCTAACCATACGGGGGAGATCGCTAATCTTTGTGAGATAGCACAACCCACCCACGGGCTTATCACAAATATCGGCAAAGCACATTTGGAAGGGTTTGGTGACTTTCAGGCTATTGTCAACGCTAAAAATGAGCTCTATCAATTTCTTAAGAATAATGACGGAACCGTGTTTGTCAACAAAGACAACCCTCTCCTTATGGAACTTTCGGAAGGGATGACAAGGTTCACCTATGGCAACCCGCCAGCCGATGTGGAAGGAAAAATTAAAAAAAATGTGTCGCTTACTGAAATCACATGGTTTCGGAAAACCGGAAATGCGGATATCCAAACGCAACTTTACGGCAGCTACAACTTTAGTAATATCATGGCCGCCATAGCTGTGGGAAAATATTTCGGAGTTTCAGAGGAGGGTATCATTCAGGCACTTAAAAATTACCAACCTGTAAATAATCGTTCGCAACTTTACCAAACACAAAGCAACACATTAATATTGGATGCTTACAATGCTAACCCCGAGAGCATGGCACTCGCTATTGACGATTTTGCCATGCATCGGTTCTCAAATCCGGTTCTTATCCTCGGAGACATGTTTGAGCTGGGGAAATCGGCTGAGGAAGAACACCATAAGATCATTGAAAAACTAAGTAAGACAGATTTTCAACAAGTTATTTTTATTGGAAAAGATTTTTACAAAGCCGCACCGGCATCTCTTTACAGGAAATTTGTCACCACAGAAGAAGCAGCACAGTATTTACAAAGCCACCCTGTAAAAGATGCACACATCCTCATCAAAGGCTCGCGCGGAATGCAACTGGAAAGAATCATTCAATATCTGTAACCATGACTAAATATACAGCACTCGGAATCATGTCTGGAAGTTCGATGGATGGACTTGATCTTGCTTTTTGTGAATTCACGGAAAAACAACATCGCTGGAGCTATCAAATAATAGCAGCCGAAATGCTCCCCTATCCTGAAGAATGGAAAATATTATTACAGGAAAGCTATTACGCCAGCGGGAAAAAGCTGATGGAGAATGATGTGGCTTTCGGTAAGTTTCTCGGAGAAAAAGCGGACGATTTTTTAAAAAAACACCGATTCAAACCGGATATTATCGCTTCGCACGGCCATACTGTTTTTCATCAGCCGGAAAAAGGATTTAGCCTTCAACTTGGTAATGGACAAGCTATTGCCATTTCCACAGGCGTTGATACTGTGAGTGATTTCCGCAACAAAGACATCCTGCTCGGTGGGCAGGGCGCCCCGTTGGTACCCATCGGAGACAAACTGCTGTTTGCCGAATATGACTATTGTGTAAACTTTGGCGGTATTGCCAACATCTCGTATGAAGAAAAAGGACAGCTACTGGGTTACGATGTTTGTCCGGCCAACCAGCTGCTGAATTACCTTAGCCGCCAAATGGGAAAACCTTACGACAAAAACGGGGAAACAGCCTCACTGGGGAAACTGGACAAACTGCTTTTCGATCAGCTAAACAATGTTGATTTTTGCCGACAGCGAAATCCGAAATCGCTGAGCAATGAACAGATTCGGGAAACCTTTCTTCCAATAGTTGATAATGCACCGGCATCACTGGAAGACAAACTTTACACCGTAATTAAACACATTGCTTTTCAGATTGCCGCAGCGACAGATTCCTCTGTGGAAAAAAGGATATTACTCACCGGCGGTGGCGCACATAATTCTTTTTTGGTCGAAGCGGTACGCAGGGAGTGCCCGCAATCAGTTTACCTTCCCGATCCTCAAATCATTGATTTCAAAGAAGCACTGATTTTTGCTTTTATGGGAGTTTTACGCAAAGCCGGACGTACCAACTGCCTCGCTTCCGCCACCGGAGCCAAAATGGATTCTTCGGGAGGCGTTATCTATTTACCATAATCTCTTCATATAGAAGTTGGTAAAAGTTGAGCTGAGAAACTACCTGAAAAAATTCATCCCGGTAATTCTGAGAATTACCGGGATGAACATACCTAAGAAAGACTGCTTTTTTCTAATGATGGAAAATCAGTTCGTTTTGTAGCCAATAAGTTATGATACCGGCAAAATAACCGAGCAGCGCAAGCCATGCAATTTTTTTCATGTACCAGATAAAATCTATTTTCTCAAGAGCCATGGCAACCACACCGGCTGCAGAACCGATAATCAGGATGCTTCCACCCGTACCGGCTGCATAAGCCAGCAATTCCCAAAACGCACCGTTTTGCACAAAATGATGCATGAAAGCCGGGTCGGCAGAGGCGGCAACCATGGTATGAGTCACTATGGGATACATTCCCATGGCAGCAGCAGTAAGCGGAACATTATCCACAATGGAAGACAACAAGCCAATGGCGCCGTTTATGAGGTAAATATTGTGCATGTGTTTATCGAAGTATTCGGCCATAACCTGCAAATGTCCGGCAGATTCCAGCGCAGCCACTGCCGACAGAATACCGAGATAGAACAGGATAGTAGGAATATCCACTCTTTTCAGAATACCCACAACAGTAAATTTCCGTCTGTCCTCAACCGTTCCGTTTTTATGTATAAACTCTGTAGTAACCCAGATAACACCAAGACTGAAGAGCATCCCCATGTACGGAGGCAAATCGGTTAGCTCTTTAAAAACCGGGACAAAAATCAAACCGCCAATACCCATTGACAACAAGAGCATACGTTCACGCGAAGTGGTGCTAAAACTATCCGAAGTATCCAAAGCCGGTTTCTCAACATGGCCTTTCAGGTAAATGGAAACTACAGCAAGCGGAATGAGCAGACTGACAACACTGGGCAAAAAGACCATTCCCATAATATCGAGTGCAGTAACCTGGCCGCCAATCCAGAGCATGATGGTCGTAACATCGCCAATAGGCGTAAAAGCACCTCCTGCATTGGCCGCAATGACAATCATACTGGCAAAAAACCATCGTGACTTTTTATCTTCAATAAGCTTTCGCAACAGCGCAATCATCACAATAGTAGTGGTCATGTTGTCCAGTACTCCCGACAGGAAGAAAGTAATGGTGGCAACCGTCCATAACAGTTTAACTTTACTGGTTGTCTTAATTCTATCCGTAATAACGCGAAAACCTTCATGCTGATCCACCGTTTCCACAATAGTCATGGCACCGAGCAGGAAGAAGAGTATCTGTGCCAGGTTACCGAGATGAGAAACCACCTCATGGTCGGTGACGAAATACTTCATCTGAGCGATCAGGCTCACCCCTTCATATTTCTGTTTAAAAGTAGCCAAATCCGAGCTTTTCAGAAAATGTTCCCACGCCGGGCTGAACCCCAGGTTAAGAATACCGGGCAGGCCAAGGATATATACGACCCAAATGACTACGCCCAACAAAAGGGCAGAAGCTGCTTTATCGACCTTTAAAGGCTCTTCCATGGCAATGGCGAGGTATCCCAAAACAAACACGATAAGCATCAAGATAAATGTTGTCATCTTTTTTTTGTTTTATTTGTTAAAAAATATCGGCAAAACTATTTAAATTCTAACAAGTAATGGTTCAATATTCATTGAAGTTATACTATAAAATCCCAAAACCCGGTATTTTATAATTGGTACAGATAAGCATATCCGATAAAAAGCAATTTCTTATCAGGAAAGAGTTTCAGAACCAAAGGGATACGAGTTGGGAATTGTTACATGTGGAAAAGAATCAAATCCTGCAGCCAGTAAATCAGGATACCGCCAAAGTATCCAATCAGTGCCAGCCAGCTGATTTTCTTCATATACCAGATAAAATCTATTTTTTCCAATCCCATAGCAGCAACGCCGGCAGCAGAACCGATGATCAAAATACTTCCACCTGTTCCGGCAGCATAAGCCAGCAGTTCCCAGAATGCACCATCCTGAACAAAATGATGCAGATAGGCAGACTCGGCAGAAGCAGTTACCATAGCGTGTGTCAGGACAGGATACATGCCCATGGCCCCGGCCGTAAGCGGTACGTTATCAACGATGGAAGAGAGCAAGCCAATAGCTGCATTGATACCATAAATGTTATGAACGTTCTTGTCAAGCCAGTTGCTGGCCAACGCCAGATGACCGGCAGACTGAAGCGCAGCGACAGCCGTCAAAATACCAAGGAAGAAAAAAATAGTCGGTATATCTACTTTTTTTAGTACACCCATAACGGATAATTTACGGCGATCCTCAATTGTTTTGCCTTTATGGATTAACTCCGTGGTAACCCAAATTACACTTAAACCGAACAACATTCCCATGTAGGGAGGCAAATGTGTAATTGTTTTAAATACCGGGACAAATACCAGTGCGCCTATTCCCATAATAAGCAACAATCTACGCTCGAAAGGGGTGGTAAATGCAGCTGTTTCACTTGCATCAATTTTTGGTCTTTCCACTGTTCCTTTCAAATAAATGGAGACAATAAGTAAGGGGAACAGCATATTGAAAACACTGGGGGCAAATACCATAGTGATAATATTGGAAGCGGTAACCTGTCCGCCTATCCAGAGCATAATGGTAGTTACATCGCCAATGGGCGAGAACGCACCTCCCGCGTTGGCAGCAATAATCACCATACTGGCAAAAAACCACCGGGTTTTCTTATCCGCTACCAGTTTATTTAATAAGGTAACAATCACAATGGTGGTGGTAAGGTTATCCAGAATGGCTGACATAAAAAAGGTGAGAATGCTAAGTATCCATAAAAGTTTCACCTTACTCGTAGTCGTAATTTTATCTGTAATAAGCTTGAATCCCTGATGTTGATCCACCGTTTCCACTATGGTCATAGCACCAAGCAGGAAGAAGAGAATTTCACTGATTTCTCCAAGATGTTCCACAACTTGTTTATCAACCACAAAATATCTCATCCGTTCTATAAGAGTAGCTTCAGGATGGGATTTCAGGAAAACAGCCATCATGGAGCTGTCGCTGAAATTCTTCCAGGCATCACTAAAACCGAGGGAAAGAATGCTTGAAACGTCCACCAAATAAACAGCCCAAACGAGTACACCCAGCATCAGCGCAGAAGCTGCTTTATCAATTTTTATAGGATGTTCCAAAGCAATGGC
>VAOZ01159546.1_pt1 | contig 11372 bp, 5 predicted proteins | sample 3394041 | NCBI WGS metagenome assembly VAOZ01 (sample SAMN08290431, study PRJNA428436) | hydrothermal vent metagenome | isolation source: Deep-sea hydrothermal vent chimney | place: Indian Ocean: Southwest Indian Ridge
CAAAGTGTCGCCTTGGGTATTGTAACCGTAGTATCGGTTGGAGCTGATGCGGTAATCGCCCCGGATGGCCAACACATGATACCGGAAATATTTATCGTAGCTGATGCCGGCTTTTGAGTATGTATAGGGCGAGGGCAGGTAGTTTTTGATATTCAAAAATGAGGAGTGATGCAGAAGATGGACGGTCAGCAGATAGTGTTTTGGCTTTCCGCCGGAATAATAATATTCGAGTAATGGGCTTATTCTGCTGCCCAGTCCCAGTGTCAGCAGGTTTTTCCACGGCATCATCTGTTGGATAGTCGGGATGTGTGAAGTGGGTCTTATCTCTTTCAGATTTATGGTCGTGGGAACTTTTATGTTGACGAAACCGGCTGAGAGCGGAATCGTTGACATTTCCAGAGTCGGCGCATGTGGTCTGCGACTTATTTTCAGGGCTTCTCCCGTTACCGGACGACTGTTGCCGTAAATGGTAACACTTTCGTTGTGCTTTTGTTGTATTGTGTCGGTTTTGCTTTGCCCGAAAGCAGGTGCTGAGGCCAACAATATGCCGAAGACAAAAATCAGAGGCTTATTTCGAACGACTTTCATGCCCATTATTTATTTTGTTTGTTTTGATTTTTGGTAACGTTGGATTTTTCTGGCGGCAGTGCAATTAGTTTTTTTCTGGCCAGCTGTTTCAAATCGTTGCCCGGGTAGTTGGCCACAATGCTTTTCAGCGTTTCGCGTGCCTGAAAAATGTTGCCACGAGCCACATAAACATCTGCCAGCAGGATAAAACCTTTGGCAACCCAGTAAACCTCATCAGGATATTGGTCAGACAAAGCGTAAACCAGCTTTTCCGTTTTGTCGTACTTTTTATTATTAAAGTTCATCAAAGCAAGATAATATTTGGATTCGGCGCCACGATATCCTTTGCTAAGCTTGTCTGTGATGGCAAACTCCCGTTTTGCTTTTTCCATGTTTCCTGCTTGCCAGGCTGCTTTCGCCAGCACATAATGTGCGTAAACTGTCTGGTCTTCGCTCACTTCCGGCATACGGATAAGCTCTCCGGCAGCTTTTGCAGCAAGGTTCAGATTTCTTGTCAGGAAAGCAGCCCGCATTTGTCCATCGAGAGACTCCAGTTTCAGCGAAGGATCTCCGGTCAGCATTTGTACTTTTTGATAATAAAATGCTGCTTTTACATAATTTTTACGGGCATATTGCATACGTGCTGCTTTGACAAGCGAAGGCAGGCTGTAGTCATTTTCCGGCCAGGCAATGATTTTTTCGTAATAGGTCAGCGCCGAAATAGTATCTTTCTGTCGGGCGTAACATTCGGCGAGATAGTGCCATGATTTCAACAAAAAACCACCTTTGGGAAACCGGCGCAGGTAATTGTACAAGGCTGTTTCAGCCTTGGAGCAGTTTCCTGCAAGGAAAGCATCTTCGCCTACTGTGAAGGTTAGCGAATCTTCCTGACTTTTGGAAATCTGAACAAAACTCAACGTCCGGGCGTAAGCAAAATAGGCCGATGGATCACCGTTGTCTCTGTAAATACTTTCGAGTGTACTCAGTGCCACACGGGCTTCACCGGAAGCCGGGTAAGTGGAAATCACGGTTTTCAACTCCCTGATGGCTTTGTTGTATTGGTTATTTTTATAATAAAGCAGTCCCATTTTAACCCTTGCCATGCGGGCTTGTGTACTTGCAGGCCTCTCTTTCACAATACGTTGGAAATAAGCAATTCCATTGCGGGGCTGGTTGAGCGTGCTGGTATAAGTGGTGGCCATATCGTATAAGGCTCTTATGTAGTATGGTGACCGGGGATACTGCTGAACGAGCTGCTGCAAAACCTTGATCTTTTTACTAAACTGCGTTTGTGCACCATAACAAAAAGCATCTTCGTACAAAGCATAATCGGCATTGCGGCCACCTGATGCGATGACCTTCTGATACCAGGGATGGGCCAGTGCATATTTTTCCATGAGTGTGTAGCTGTCGGCAATACGTAGTTGTGCATCTGTCGTCATGGACGGATTGTTGTAACGCCGGTTCAGGAAACGTTTGAACCAGAGGATGGCCTGTGGATAATTTTTTTGTTTGAAATAGCTGTAAGCCAAATCATAATAAGCCGGAACATACAAATTTGAAGCTGTGGCTCTCCGGCTTGTCAGGAAAACTTTGTAAGCCTGTGTGGCTCTCGAATACTGTCGCAACCGGTAGTAGGAGCTGCCTTTCCAATAGAGGCTTTTTAAACGTATTTTCGGGTCGCTGCCATATTTAGCCGCTTTTTTAAAATAAGCCAGTGCCCTGACAAAGTTTCGCCGGTTATAAAAATCGGTGGCTTGGGTAAATGCCAGTTTTTGATAAGCTATCCTCAAACTTTTCTGCTGTACACCCGATTTTTCGATGGACGAAAGGGCAGCGAGATTGTTGTGGGTATTCACGTAAAGACGAGCCAGCAGTGCAGCGGCTTCGGAGCGCAACGACTGGTTTATCTCACTATTATTTACAAAACCCTGTACCAGGGCAATGGCATCATTGTTGCGGTCGCCTTTCTGCCTGATGCTTACACGGGCATAAGCCAGTAATGAGTGTGCTCCGACTTCATTCGTCTTGTTCATTTTATAAGCCGAAACAAAAGCTCTTTGGGCAGCGGCAGGTTGTGCAGTTTTCAGATAACATCTGCCAAGATAGTACCAGGCATTTTGCGATACTTTTTCACCGGCATCGGTAGCTACCTGAAAATTATAAATGGCTTCTGCGTATTTCTGATTATTAAAATAAGTATATCCTAACCGGTAAGCCTCGTCCGGCTTAATACTGCTGCGTGCCAGTTTTTCATAAGTCATAAAATAAGGCAACGCATTGGCAAAATTATTCAGCTCGTAGAAGCTATTGGCTATGAGGCGGTTCATTTCAGCTTTGAGTCTGTATTTGGCTGATGGCAGATATTTTTTGCCCAATGCAATCACCTTGTTATAAGCCGTTTGCCGGTAATAAATCTGCATCATATAAATGGGGATGGTACGGTGGAAACGCGGGTCGTCTTTTATGAGTGAAAAAGCTTTCAGCGCACCTTCGTAATTTTTCAGTTCATACTGCGTGTATCCGTAATAATAGGCCGCCGGCACAGCATACCGGCTTTTCGTATCCATAACTTCCCTGAAAAGTGCCATAGCTTCATCTGTTTTGTTGCGTTTCAGCAGACAATAACCTTTTTTGTAGTCATACTCTAATCGCTGTTGTGCATTCAGCTTTTCTTTTTGGATATCGTTAAATACCTTTAATGCCTGGCTGTAGCGCCGATTATTAAAATAGGTAACGCCCATGGAAAATTTTACAGCTGGAAGCCATACGCTTTCGGGATAATGACTGAGGAATCGGCTGAGTCGCACCATGGCATCGGTCTCATTCATCTTAACGGCAGATGACGCAGCATAATAGGCAGCATTTTCCGCCTTCAGATTTTGTTTCTCCGGTAGCCGGCTCAGGTAGAGATCAAACATTTGACCGGCTGCGCCGTAATTTCCATCCTGATAAAGTTCCAGAGCCTTCCGGTAAAGTTTACCCGGCGATTGATAAAAGTCCGTTTTTTGTGCCTGAATTCCCTGAAAAATACCCAGTAGGAGAAGGATGAGAATTCCTGATTTACAGCGGTTTATTTTCATACGGTTGTATCAATAAAATTTTCTTAAAAATAGGCAGAACTCGGTTTTAGATTCTTCCGGTACGCATAACTTATCAACATGCATTAGTGAAACGTTTGAAAGCCGGAAATGTTATTCGGGGTAGAAATAATTGTCCGCAAAGCTCCCCTTTTCCAGGCTTGGAAGTACAAATACCCACAATTTTGACATTGTCTTTTTTTGCCCGATGATTATAATGTATTGTTTATCATTTTTACAGAACGAAGAGGCGTTCTATCTGATTTTGTGTTCTTTCCGCAGGGTTTAAGGGTTTTTAACATAAAACATTGAATAATTTTCCTCATGCTCTCCTATTTTTGCACTTAATAAAATCACTATCGTTGAATAATTTTAATATGGAGGATGGCATATGTATTTACGATCAAAAAAGTTTACCTTAATTATTTTACTTCTCCTGTTTGGGCTTAATTTAAGTGTCAGGGGAAATGCCGGGAGCGTAGTTCTTTACACACCTTACACGAAAATTTCCGTTCCACCAGGCCAATCAGTCAATTATTCCATTGATGTCATCAACAAAAGCGGGCAGCTTCAAATACTTGATGTGTCGGTTAGGGGATTGCCGGGAAGCTGGGACTACCGGCTCAAATCGGGTGGATGGAATATAAAACAAATCTCGGTTCTTCCCGGTGACAAGAAAACACTGTTGCTTAAATTGGAAGTTCCATTGAAAATAAACAAAGGGAATTATCGGTTTTATATCAAAGCCGGTGAGAAAAAATTACCCTTAACCATCAATGTTTCCAAGCAGGGAACCTATAATACCCTCTTTACATCGGATCAAAAGAATATGCAGGGAAACTCCAAATCGAAATTTACTTTCCGTACCAATTTGAAAAATATGACCGATGAAACCCAGCTTTATTCGTTAAGAGCCGATGCACCACCGGGCTGGCAGGTGATATTTAAGCCCAACTATCAACAAGCTACCTCAGTTGAAATAAAGCCCAACGAAACCAAACATATTTCTATTAATATAGATCCGCCCGATTTTGTGAAAGCAGGTACTTACAAAATTCCGGTTTATGCCGTTACGCAGAACACATCAGCCAATATGGCTCTTGAAGTGGTTATTACCGGAACTTACGATATTACGCTTACCACACCCACGGGCCTGTTAAGCTCATCGGTTATTGCCGGGGGCCGGAAGAAAATAGAGTTGGTTGTCCGTAATGCCGGTTCTGCCGAACTTAAGCATGTAAAACTCACGGCAACGGCTCCACCGACATGGGAAGTTGAATTTAATCCAAAAGAAATTGATCATATTGAAGCGGGTAAAGAAGCCCGTGTTTTTGCTATTGTAAAAGCCGGCAAAAAAGCAATTCCCGGCGATTACCTCGTTGTCTTTAGATCACATACCTCAGAAGTGTATGCCAAATCTCAGTTCCGTGTCATGGTGAAAACGTCCCTGCTTTGGGGCTGGATAGGCGTTGTAGTTATTCTCATTGCCATTGGTTTTGTTGTATATCTTTTCCGCAAGTATGGAAGGAGGTAACCGTGGAAGGAAAAATCATAGAACTTAAAAATCTCACAAAATGTTATCATCAATTCATGGCTGTCAATCAATTAAATCTTTCGGTTTCCAAAGGTGAAATTTTTGGAATGTTGGGGCCGAACGGTGCCGGTAAATCGACCACGATATTGATGATGTTGGGATTATCAGAACCTACTTCCGGTTCTATTACCATTTGCGGAATTGATCCTACACGAAATCCCATTGATGTAAAAAGAAAAGTAGGGTATCTTCCTGAAAACGTGGGGTTCTATAATGATCGTACCGGTCTTGAAAATCTTATTCTAACAGCCCGGCTAAATGGATATTCTTATCAGGAAGCGTTTGAGAAATCGCAAGCAGTCCTGCAAAAAGTAGGCTTATCTTCTGACGCCGGCAAAAAGACAAGCACTTATTCGCGCGGTATGCGTCAGCGGTTGGGGTTAGCTGATGTGCTTATCAAAGATTCTGAGGTTATTATTCTCGACGAACCCACTTTAGGAATTGATCCAACCGGAATTCAGGAGTTTCTGAATTTAATCGTAGAGTTAAGTCGAAAAAATGGTATTACCGTACTCTTCTCTTCACACGAGTTGCATCAGGTGCAAAAAGTATGTGATCGTGTAGGACTACTTGTCGGAGGCAAACTCATTGCACTCGGAAATTTAAACGAACTGTCGCGGCAGCTTTTCCATACAGCAGCTTATCAGATTATGGCTGAAATTAAATGGTCTGACGGAAATCACTCCGTTGGCCGACTGAAAGCGATGCTTAAGGATACTCCGGGAATAAGTGCTGTCATACAAGGGAAAAACAATACGTATTTCTTCGACTGTGAAACCGAAATATCATCTGATATTGCCCGGTTGGTTGTGACTTCCGGAGGTGAATTAATATCTCTTACCAAAAAAGAATATGGTCTCGATGAGATTTATTATCGTTATTTCGAAGGGGGATTAAACCATGAAAAGTAAAACAATAAGCCAGCATAGTATACCCTTATTTTCGGCAAAATCCAAATCGTCAGTTTCTATAAATCCGTCACCTTTCAGCGTCTTGCTTCAAAAGGAAATATCAGATCAGGTCCGAAGCTGGCGGTTTATTATTCTTATTTCTCTTGTAATATTAACCAGCCTCGGCTCTCTTTATGCTTCTCTGGGGAGTTTTGCCAGGTTAGTGAAACCCTCCGATGCAGAAGGAGCTTTTTTCTTTTTACGTTTATTCACACTTTCTAACGGGAAATTGCCGTCGTATATCATGTTTATTAGCTTTCTTAGCCCGTTATTGGGTATTGGATTGGGATTTGACAGTATTAATTCTGAATTTAACAGAGGTACTTTAAGCCGTATTCTTTCACAACCGATTCATCGCGATAATATACTTAATGCAAAATTCCTCGCACCACTTATCATCATAAGCGTGATGTTTTTTTCGCTGGGATTTTTGGTTATGGGTTCGGGTCTGATTGCACTCGGTATTCCACCGACTGCTGAAGAGTTTATTCGGATCATTTTGTTTATTCTCACAAGTATTGTTTATGTGGCTTTTTGGTTAAACCTTTCCGTTTTTTTATCTGTAAAATTCCGTCAGCCGGCCACTGCTGTCCTAATGGGAATAGCCATCTGGTTACTTTTCACAGTATTTTATCCCATGATCATTAATTTGATGACACAGGCTTTCGAGCCGTCAAGATATGCTCCGATTCATTCTATTTTTGCGTTTCAAAAAATCAAATTTTTATTAATGCAACTTGTCCCCGGTCAGTTATTTAACGAAGCCACTACAACACTTCTCATGCCGGGTGTAAGAAGTCTGGGACCAATGACTGTCTGGCGACTACAGGGGGCAATTCCCAGTCCGTTACCACTCGGACAAAGCATCCTGTTGATCTGGCCACAATTAACCGGTTTAATTGCTGCCACCATCGTTTGTTTTGTGCTTTCGTATGTCTCGTTTATGCGACTTGAAGTACGCTAGCGGTAATAGAATGTATCCGGTTTTTTACACCATTCTTGCCTGATTAATTCACAAATTGGTCTATTGCCAAGCCAAACTGCTTTGATTAAAGGCATTGCTTGATTTCAGGTTCTCGAAATAGCTAGGCTATTCCTGCGGGTCGAAAATCTGCGCTCACCTTTACTCTTCATGTTTTGACTTCTCATGACGAAAAACTTATGAATTAATCAGGTTTAATTTAAAAGCAAAAATGTGCTGTTATGAGGATTTATAGGGACAACCACGCTATACAGTAGCTATTGGATGATAAATCAATAATTTTCGGAAGGAAATTTTGACCAAACTTATTGCGGATGACAAGGAGTTAACAAAAAGAATAGCTTTTCTTAGTTATAGGCAATACCTTCACTGATTGTTTTCCCCAATTTTTTGTAGGTTTGTTTCCGGTTTCAAAATAATTATGAATTCTGACCGTTATTTCAATATCAAAAAATTTGTGAAGCATAAAATTATTTTACTTCTTCTGTTAGCAGGATTGATTTTTCCGACACTTTCTCGTGGGCAAGGCTATGGGAATCAATCCTTCTCGTTTCTCCAGGATCCGGTGACGGCACGCCTTGCAGCACTGGGCAGCAACGTGGCTGCCATCGACGATAGTGACATCAACATTGCTTTTGTTAACCCTTCGTTGATTAATCCGGAGATGAACAATGATTTGTCGCTGGCTTATGTCAACTATTTTGCGGGATTTAATTACGGATTGGTACAGTTTTCGCACACTTTCGACAAAGCAGGTAGTTTTCTTATCGGCATTCGGTTTATGAACTATGGAAAATTTGACTATGCCGACGCTTCAGGAAACCGAGGAGGTACTTTTGGGGCAGCGGACTATGCACTGAGCATTGGCTGGGGACGAAAACTCAGCTCTCGTTTTTCCATAGGCGCTACCGGAAAACTTATTTACTCTTATTACGAAGCTTACAACTCCTTTGGCCTGGCCGTAGATGTTGCCGGAACCTACATAAGTGCTTCCAACTGGATTTTCTCACTCACAGGGGCCAACATAGGGCTTCAACTCAAACCTTATGTTCCCGGAACCCCCACGGCTCCCCTGCCCTTCGACCTGTCGCTGGCTCTCTCCAAAAGGCTGGAGCATGTGCCCTTCCGGTTCATCTTTGTTTACGACCACCTGGAGCGATGGAATGTCAGCTATTACAACAGCGCCAGCCCAGCAGGGGGCATCGATCCGCTCACCGGTAAACCTGTAGCGCTCACCGGCTTTTCAAAATTCAGCAACCAACTAATGCGCCATTTTATCATAGGAGGCGAATTCCTCATAGGAAAACATCTTACCTTACGTGGTTCCTATAATTACCGCAGGCGCCAGGAATTAAGCATCAGCCAACGCATGGGCATGACAGGATTTTCCTGGGGACTGGGGCTAAAGATTTCTCACTTTAGCATCAATTATTCACGCTCAACTTACCACCGGGCCGGATCTCCCAACTATTTTACAATCAGTACTTCGCTGGATGATTTCAAACGATAATCAGTATTATACATCACGCGGGGTAAATCAGGACATTTTCATTTTAAAAAATTGGAACTTCAGTGTTGATAAACTCTTTAAATCAGCCCTGTACTTTTGATTGAGTGTCTGGAAAAATCCGGTTACAGCCTCATGAAATTTGTCAGGGGTTTCATAATATTTTGCATACAGTATTTTCTTCCCGGTAAATTTCCATAAGCGTTCTATAATATTTAGATTAGGAGAATAAGGGAGGAAAACAGAAGCGTAATTTTTAATTTTTCAGCCGCTTCGATAACAAAATTATAATGCTGATAACGAGTATTATATAGACTGATTAATTCACAAATTGATCTATTGCGAAGCCAAACTGCTTTAATTAAAGGCAATGCTTGATTTCCGATTCCCGAAATAGCTAAGGCTATTCCTGCGAGTCGAAAATCTGCGCTCACCTTTACGTTTCGTATTTTGACTTCTCAAGACGAAGAACTTATGAGTTAATCAGTCCCGCCAACAAGCGAACTTGTTCCTATTATGTAAATACACAAAAAGCTGTAAATGAACAATTTACAATTCTGTGTATAAGGTTAGGTTAAAAAGTGAAAAATTCCGGAAATTTTTTGAAAGATGTTGAAACAATGGCCATAACTGTGCATGCTGTTGGTTATGAAATTTGCTTTAGTAGATTCTTAATCTCGTTTAACTTCATAAGTGCCTCCACCGGTGTCAGCGTATCGATGTCAGTATTCAAAATGTCCTGTTTGATTTGCTGCAAAAGCGGGTCGTCTAACTGAATGAAGCTAAGCTGAAAGTCGTCGGCCTCCGCCATCTTACCCAGACCTTCTTCCAGCTCTTTGTGCGAGTGCGTTTTCTCCAGCACTTTCAACAGCTCTTTGGCACGTTTCAAAACTTTGGCAGGCATCCCGGCCATCTCTGCCACATGAATTCCAAAACTGTGCTCGCTGCCACCCTTTTTTAGCTTTCGCAGAAAAATCACCTTGTTACCCATCTCTTTAATTGATATATGGTAGTTTCTGATGCGCGGAAGGCTGGCAGCCATCTCATTAAGTTCGTGATAATGTGTGGCAAACAGCACCTTGGCGCGGGATGCCGGGTGGTTGTGCAGGTATTCCACAATAGACCAGGCGATGGAAATGCCATCGTATGTGCTGGTTCCGCGCCCGATTTCATCTAACAGAATAAGGCTGCGGTTGGAAATGTTGTTTAAAATACTGGCGGTTTCGTTCATCTCCACCATAAACGTGGATTCGCCGGACGAAATGTTGTCGGAAGCTCCCACGCGGGTGAATATTTTATCAACCAATCCGATTTTAGCTTCTTTGGCAGGAACATAACAACCCATTTGTGCCATGAGGACGATGAGTGCCGTCTGCCTCAAAAGAGCCGATTTCCCTGACATGTTGGGGCCAGTCAGAATAATAATTTGCTGTTTTTTATTATCAAGATAAACATCGTTGTCCACATAATGCTCGTCTTGTGGCAGATTTTGTTCGATGACCGGATGGCGGCCGGCTTTGATGTCGATGGCATACTCACCATTAATTTCCGGACGGCTATAGCCGTTTTCCGATGATATACCGGAAAATGAAATCAAACAATCCAGCGTAGCCATTAGTGAGGCATCCATTTGAATCGGTTTGATAAAAGTGGCGGCGTACTGTACCAACTGTTCAAAAAGCTGCTGTTCCAAAATCTGGATTTTATCTTCTGCGCCGAGGATTTTTTGTTCATACTCTTTCAGCTCTTCTGTGATGTATCGCTCTGAGTTTGTAAGTGTTTGTTTGCGATGCCACTCTTCCGGGACTTTCTCTTTGTGGGTATTGGTTACTTCAAGATAGTAACCGAAGACGTTGTTGTATCCAATCTTCAACGAAGAGATGCCGGTGCGTTCGCTCTCGTGTTGTTGTATTTGGACAAGATAATCTTTACCTGAAAAGGCAATTTTGCGCAGCTCATCCAACTCCTGCGAAACACCGTCGGCCATCACGCTGCCTTTGCTTACCGAAACAGGCGGGTCTTCTGTGAGCTCTGCTTTTAGTTTGTTAATTAGCGATCTGCATGGGTTGATTTGCTCTGCCATTTTCTCCAAAACAGACAGGCCGCTTTCGGAACAAATGGTCTTTATCTCCACAACCGAATGCAGGGCACGTTGCAATTGCTTTAGCTCACGCGGATTGACACGGTAAGTGGCCACTTTGGAAATAAGGCGCTCCAGATCACCTAATATTTTAAATTCCGGATGAAGTTTCTGCACCGTTTCCGGATGCTGTATGAGATATTCAACCACATTGAGGCGTTCGTCGATGGCGGTTTTTTCTTTAAGTGGAAGTGTAATCCAGCGGCGCATAAGGCGCGCTCCCATAGGCGAATCGGTTTTGTCAATGATATCAAGTAGTGAATTGCCACCCTCAAACAACGGGAAAATCAGCTCCAGATTACGAATGGTAAACCTGTCGAGCCACACATATTTGCCTTCGTCAATACGGCTGATTTTTGAAATATGATCCAGTTTGTCGTGGTGGGTTTCGTACAGATAATGAATGGCTGCTCCGGCAGCGATAATACCTTCGGTCAACTCCTCCACACCGAATCCTTTGAGCGATGTGGTTTTAAAATGCCGCAGTAAAATTTCGCGACTAAAATCTTCACGAAAGACCCAGTCGTCAAAAAAAGTCAGATAAAAACGATC
>VAOZ01211347.1_pt1 | contig 11362 bp, 9 predicted proteins | sample 3394041 | NCBI WGS metagenome assembly VAOZ01 (sample SAMN08290431, study PRJNA428436) | hydrothermal vent metagenome | isolation source: Deep-sea hydrothermal vent chimney | place: Indian Ocean: Southwest Indian Ridge
CCCGCCAGCTTGCTGCGGGGTTGTTTATTGGCTACTCGAGCGGATCATCAGGTTGACGTAATGAAACCAGTATAAGCAATTGGCGGGAACAAGAAAAACAGTCTTTCCATCAGGATGCGGATAGTGAGTGTCTGTTGCCGTGAAGGCAAACCCACTCTTGTTCCTGTCGGTATACCCTTATGTTAAACCACAAACCATAGCGTTCAATCAGTTCATCCACCTGGGATTCGATAATACCAGAGAGCACAATATGCCCATCGGGCTGTACACGATCGGCAAATTGTGGCGCAAGTTGGCATAAGGGGCCGGCGAGTATATTCGCCAGCAGCAGAGGGACAGCCCGTGCTGGACTGTCATCGGGAAGATAAGCCTGGATCCGATCATCCACCTGATTAAGCCGGGCATTGTCGCGGGTCGCCAACAATGCCTGGGGATCATTATCTATCGCCAGGGCTGAAGCCGCACCCAGTCGGCAGGCGGCAATGGCAAGAATGCCGGAACCGCAGCCGTAGTCAATCACCGTTTGATTCACCGGCGGATGAGCATCCAGCCAGCGCAGACACATCGCTGTGGTAGGGTGGGTACCAGTGCCGAAGGCCAGCCCGGGATCGAGCAGGATGTTGACTGCATTGGCATCAGGGGGCGTAAAGGTGCTGGGAACAATCCACAGTTTTTCACCAAAGCACATGGGTTGATAGTCATCCATCCAGGCCCGCACCCAATCCCTGTCTTCCAGCGGGTTAAGCGTCCAGACAGGCAAAGGCGTATCCCCCAGAGCCTGGGCAATGTCAGCAAGAATGCGCTCGATATCCGCATCGGCTTCAAACAGACCGTTGAGCTGGATTTGTTTCCACAGCGGGGTCGCGCCGGGCGGGGGTTCAAACAAGGGCTGATCCGCCGCATCCTGCATAGTAATGGCGCAGGCGTCAGCGGCTTCCAGTAGTTCTCCTAGACGCTCAGCCTGTTGCGGAGTGGTCTCAAATTTTAGTTGTAGCCAGGGCATATGAAATCAAAAAAATAGAGTCACGATACCAGATGGGGTCTATTTTTTCTTCTGAATAGTCAGGTTTTTATCTATTTTTCAGCCCCGCATGAGGGGCGCCGAGATGATGAAGAATGGGGTTTTATATAGATGAAGATTCATCAGGAATGACTCTATATTTTGTGCTGACATATAAAGGTAAATATTGAAGTGATTCGTTTTATGGCTTTTGAAGGAAAGATGAATGACGATAAATTTATCGAGTTTCTTAAACGGCTTATCTATAAAGCACCCCGGCCAACATCCTTGATTCTGGATGGGCATCCTGTCCATAAATCAAAAAAGGTCAAGGAATTTGTGGCTACGACAAAGGGTAAGTTAAGGTTATTTGTTTTGCCACCTTACTCACCGCATCTTAATCCCGATGAATGGGTCTGGAATGGGCTAAAGAAACACAATCTTGGAAAAACGCAGGTGACGGGACGTGATTAATATAAATAAGCCGTGAGCTATTTTATACGCCGTCTTCAGAAGATGAGAGATCCCATTTTTTTCGTTAGTCGGGCTAAAATCATGTCGGAATGACGAGTATCTGGAGTGTGAGCAGTTATGGGAAACATTAAATTGTTGTGTATGTGAGTGTGTATGTGTATACTTGGTGTGAGTTATACTTAAAATCACGAGGATGTCATGCGCGCTCGAACAAATCTAGTCAGGAAACAGTATCTTGTCTCTGAGGATAACGTTAAAAAAATTGAGAAACTGGCCAGTTCCAGAGGAACCTCTGCCGCCGATATCGTCCGTCAGGCCATTGAGGCCTATGATCCCCATGGTGCGGGAGAGATGGAGGCTCCTGAGCTTATGCAATTAGTCCATGAGAAGCTTAAAGACGCGATATCAGCGACTAAAAAGACAAACAAGAAGGTGGCCAGTATTCTTAAGCTGCTTAATGTGGCGAACGCATAATGGCGAGCTGGAAAGATATTTTAATAGACGTCCTTAAACTGACAGATGAAGTGAAACGTCTCAATGAGCAAACCGAAAAATTAAGTGACCGTACTGTCGAAATCGACAAAAGGGTGGTGCGGCTTGAGACTATGGTTGAAATCGCACAAAAACAATTACCCAAAGGCTAATCAGAACAGGCCAAGATCATTATGAATTCCTGAAGAACCAAATTTTTCTATGGCGGGGGTTGGTTCTTACCTTGTGAAGCAAATTCGCGATACCGTTCTATTGTGGTCTTTCATGAACAAGGCAGCGTCCGATTGGGCATATTTGTCAGGCAAGTTTCCAGTGAACAGTTTCGCCGGCACGTAGCGGGATCAGTTTGTCTTCGCCGAAAGGGATGTTTTTGGGAACCACCCAGTCATCTTTAAGCAGTTTAATGGTTTGGGTGTTGCGCGGAAGATGATAAAAGTCCGGACCAAAGCAAGATGCGAAAGCTTCCAGTCTGTCCAGTGCATTAGCCTCATCAAAAACCTCGGCATACAGTTCAATCGCCGCATGGGCGCTGTAGATGCCAGCGCAGCCGCAGGCGTTTTCCTTGGCCTGTTTTGCATGCGGTGCGCTGTCGGTGCCGAGGAAGAATTTTGAATTGCCACTAATGGCGGCTTCGAGCAGTGCCTGCCGGTGTTTTTCGCGTTTCAGAATGGGCAGGCAGTAATGATGTGGATGGATACCGCCCCTGAAAATATCATTACGGTTCATCAGTAGATGGTGCGGGGTGAGGGTGGCGGCGACCGTATTCGGCATAGCAGTGACGAAATCCACCGCGTGTGAGGTGGTGATGTGTTCCAGTACCAGATGCAGTTTTGAAAATCGTTTTAATAGTGGAGTTAGTACAGTGTCGATAAAAACCGCTTCACGATCAAAGATATCAACGCTGCTGTCGGTGACTTCACCATGCACCAGTAGAGGCAGCCTTTTTTCTTCCATGACTTCAAGAATAGAATAAACGCTTTCAATGCAAGACACCCCCGCCTCGGAGTGGGTAGTGGCACCGGCAGGATAATATTTGAGAGCATGAATGTGAGCACTGTCCGCCGCATGCGTGATCTCTTCGATCGTGGTATTAGCGTTGAGATAGAGCGTCATCAATGGCTCAAAATGCTTGTTTTCCGGCATCGCAGAGAGGATGCGTTGGCGGTATTCAAGCGCCTGGGCGACGCTGGTGATCGGTGGTTTGAGATTGGGCATGATGATGGCGCGGCCAAAGCAGCGGGCGCTGTCGGGAATAACATTGCTAAGTACTTCACCGTCGCGCACATGCAGGTGCCAGTCATCAGGTCGCAGGATGGTTATTTCATTCATGCGATTTTGTTTGCTGCCAGACGTCGTTCAGAAAATATTTTTCAGGGGCTGGTTTTGTGTTTTTGTGGAATAGCAGGCAGTGCATCATTGGCAAGAATAATAAATCAGATGTTCATTGTCCACCGAGATGGATTCGCCCAGGCTGATGAAACCTGAGCCGTTGAGGGGGTAATCCTCCCGGTGTATATAAATTTCCTTGCTGCCCTGAGGTTTGATGAAAGTGCCATTGGTGCTGTGATCAGACACGATGAATTTTCCCCTGCGATAGGTCAGGCTGGCATGCTGACGTGAGGCGCAGTCAGATTCTACAATAAAACCACATGTATTGCTGCGCCCGAGGGTGATGCTGTCATCGCGTGAAGTCAGTTCTTTGATACGTTCATGATAGGTCAGGTAGAGTTGCTGGCGCTCCTTGAACAGGTTGTTCACCAGGGATGATTCCATCATTTCAGTCAGCGTGGGTTCCGGTTCGTCCTGCTCTTTAATATAGGCCTGAATGCAGGTTGAACTTTTTTCCTGTTGCGTAATATTTTTGATGAAATCATTGTCACGATGGAGCAGGTAATTGCCAAGGTTATCCATGAAAACCTTATCGGTGCTGTCAGGATCGATTTCGTGAGCTTGCGGATCGCTGCTCAGGATATTGCTGATAGTGAGATTAACCAGTCGTCTGGCATAGTTTGACCTGAATACGAGACTGGATGAAAGCTGTCCGCTAATTTCGACCTCGCCATCAGACTGGCGGCTAATCTCCAGGCCAAGATGGCGCACTTTGTTTTCCAGCTTTTCACGTTCAGCTTCTTTAATGCCGGTAAGCTGGCAACGTTGTCTGTTACACTGAAGAATGAAACTGAAGCCGACACTGAGCTGGTCAAAGGTGTTTTCGGTGTAAAGGCGATAGTTTCCAGGAACAAGACCCTCAACGCGACCGGCATTATTAATTTCAAGATTGACTTCGATAGACGGATTGACGATACGGAGCTGTTCCAGGAACGCATTCAGATATTCATGAATTTTTTCCAGACTGTTGGTGACTTCACTATGGCGAAAGGCCGCCAGTGATTCGTTTTTGCCGGTCGCTTGTTCTCGGTTTTTCAGTACGCTTTTGGCCTGTTTTTTCAGGCCTTCAAGGGCATCCATGTGCTTGTCCTTATGTTTTAAGGGTTGCTATTTTATACCATTATAAGTCAGATAAAAAAACCGGAACAATCGGGTAAGGTTTATTTTTTGCACATGCGGGCAAGATTCAGTCAATTCCGCCTTGCGCGAGTTTGGCCGGATCGAGAAGACGGCGGAGTTCGGTCTCATCAAGTTCGGTCATCTCCAGCGCCACCTCCATGACAGGGCGTTTCTCGGCATAGGCTTTCTTTGCGATCGTAGCGCCTTTTTCATAGCCAATCACCCGGTTCAGGGCGGTGACCAGAATCGGGTTTTTAGACAGCGCCTGGTTGATGTTGTCGTGGTTGACGCTAAAACCATCAATAGCCTTGTCGGCCAGCAAACGCGCAGCATTACTGAGTAGTTCGATGTTCTGTAACAGATTATATGCAATCAGTGGCAGCATGACGTTTAACTGGAAATTACCCGATTGGCCGCCGAGAGTGATCGCCATATCGTTGCCCATCACCTGGACACAAACCATGGCCACGGCTTCAGGAATGACCGGGTTGATTTTTCCCGGCATGATCGAACTGCCCGGTTGCAGGGCGGGCAGGGCGATTTCACCCAGGCCCGCGAGTGGGCCGCTGTTCATCCAACGCAGATCGTTGGCGATCTTCATCAGACTTACGGCCAGCGTTTTCAACTGACCGCTCATTTCCACAGTGCTGTCCTGGCTGGCAAGACCGGTGAAATAATTGTGCATGGTCGTGAACGGCAGTTTTGTTTCGCTTGCAAGCTCGATGGCAACCTGTGCGCCAAACTGTGGATGGGCGTTGATGCCCGTACCTACCGCCGTGCCGCCCTGAGCCAGGGCATAGAGGCGCGGCAGGCTGGCGTCGATACGCTCCAGCGCCTGTTCAATTTGATCTTTCCAGGCCATGAGTTCCTGCCCCAGACTGACGGGCATGGCGTCCATTAGATGGGTGCGGCCTGTTTTGATCACGTTTTTTAGTTCTTCAGCACGAATTTCAATCGTATTGGCCAGATGTTGCAGGGCCGGGCGCAGCCTGCGGTTGATTTCGAGGCAGGCACTGACATGAATAGTCGTTGGGATCACGTCATTGGAACTCTGGCTCATGTTGACGTGATCATTGGGATGAATGCTCAGGCCCGAGCTGCGGCTGGCCAGCCGGGCGATGACTTCATTGGCATTCATATTGGTACTGGTGCCGGAACCTGTCTGGAAAATGTCGATGGGAAACTGATCCGTATAGCGGCCTTCGGTAATTTGCAGGGTGGCTTTTTTGATGGCAGTGGCCGTGTCAGCTTCCAGCAGGCCGAGTTTTTCGTTGGTCACGGCGCAGGCATGTTTGACCTGAGCCAGGGCGCGGATAAAGGCGGCAGGCATAGGTTGGCCGCTGATGGGGAAGTTATCCACGGCACGCTGGGTCTGCGCACCATATAAAGCATCGGTGGGAACCTGTAGTTCACCCATGCTGTCATGTTCAGTGCGGTAGGTTTTGTCACTCATGATATTTTTTTGCTTGTTCAAGTTTCCAGTGATGAATGTGTTCCTCGACCACACGCCAGTGATCGTCGGCTTCGCGTTCAAGAATAATATCCTTATCGATGAAAATGCACGTGCCATTGCAAGCCTGCATGATTTCTTCGACATGAAATCCCAGCCGCCGGAGGGTGATGGTTTTGATGTTCAGAAGCCGGTAGGAGAGGGCCAGTAACTGCGCCTGGCTGAATTCTGTATGCCGTCGTTTTTCCCATTGGCCGTAATCGATGACCTGTCCACCGGGCAGGCCATAAACCTGCACCCGTTCCGAGACCAGCCCCATGTGCGCGGTCAGATCCCGCTTCGCAACACTGCGGGTGAGCTGTTCAAGCCAGTTTCCAATAATCGTTTGTGGCATCAGATTAAGCGTTGTTCTGGTTGATTATTAGCCACCCCCGGACAGGATGGCCGATATTCGTTAAACTATGGTTTATTTAATGGCCATCAGCCAGAAAAGTATCATTAAATCCGGATTTTAACGAATTATTTTACTATTTCCTTTGAACACGTCACTCATGATTTCGTAGTTTAGGCGAGGCAATTCAGTATTGACCTTGGAAGGCAAAAGCCTGATCATAACGCGCTTTATATGTAGGCGGTTGGCATTTTTAGCCGAAGCTGGCGCTTTAGCAGCCTCGATATCAGGTTTCAGGGAGGCCGGGAACTGCAACAAACAACCCCACCGCAAGCGGACGGGGTATTTAAGCATGTACCATGCTGATGGGTTTTCCTGCTGGACTTCGCGCTTCGTTCTATCCATCCTACTATTCTTCGCTGCAATCAGCGGGGAATAACACCCAAAGAGATTAAAGTATTGCACAGCTTATCAGCGAAGGAGTCCTATGAACGACGCAGATAAAAAACGTCTGTTGAAGGAAATGATTTTTTTCCGCCGTTTCGAAGATCGGACATTTGAAGCCTATATGGAACGCAAAATTGGTGGCTTTTTACATCTTTATTCCGGACAGGAAGCGGTAGCAACAGGGGTGCTCGAAAAGGCCATGCTCGGCAAGGGTACCGATAATGATTATGTGATTACCGGCTACCGTGACCATGTTCATGCGCTCAAGGCTGGTGCGCCCGCGCGCGAAGTGATGGCTGAACTTTATGGCAAGGAAACCGGTTCTTCCCGCGGGCGCGGGGGTTCCATGCATATTTTTGACCCGTCCGTGAACTTCATGGGCGGCTATGCGTTGGTGGGTCAGCCTTTCCCGCTGGCCGCCGGTTTGGCGATGGGCTGCAAACACAAGGGTACAAAACAGATCGCCATCTGTTTTTTGGGGGATGGCGCTAATAACCAGGGCACCTTCCACGAAACCATGAATATGGCCAAGGTCTGGAATCTGCCGGTGTTGTTTGTCTGTGAAAACAACGGTTATGCCATTGGCACCCATATCGATCGCTCCACGGCCGTTAAGGATCAGTACAAGCGCGTTTGCGCTTATGATATGCAAGCCAGTCAGCATGATGGTATGGATATCGAAACCGTTATGGAGGCCGCCGAAAAAGCCATTGATTTTGTGCGTAGCGGCAAGGGGCCGTATTTCATTGAATTCATGACCTATCGTTTCCGCGGCCATTCCATGTCTGATGCTAAGGGTTATCGCACCCGCGAGGAAGAAATCGAATGGGAAAAACGTGATCCCATCAAGGTTTTCAGCAAACGCCTGATCGAACAAAATTTGCTGACGGAGGACGATATCAAGGTGATGGAGCGTGAAATCGATGATGAAATAGAAAATGACATCATCAAGTTTGCGGAAGAAAGCCCCGAGCCGAAAGTCGAAGATCTGAATAAATATGTGCTGGATGATAATCCTGATCCACGCTGGATCGGTCCGCTGCAGCACTAATCATCGAGGAAAACGAATGGCAGAGATGGCATACTGGGAAGCGATTCGTCGCGCCCATGATGAGGAAATGGCGAACGACCGTATGGTCATCGCGATGGGTGAGGATATCGGCGTGGCCGGTGGCACCTACAAGGCTACCCTGGGGCTGTATGATAAATACGGTGAGGACCGGGTGATCGATACCCCGATTTCGGAAAATTCTTATACCGGTATCGGTATTGGGGCTTCCATGGTGGGCGTGCGCCCGATTATCGAAATTATGTCCATCAATTTCGCCCTGTTGGCGCTGGACACGCTGGTCAATGCCGCCGCCAAGATTCGCTATATGTCCGGCGGCCGGGCGCAGTGTCCGATTGTGATGCGCACTCCCGGCGGTACCGCGCACCAGCTCGCCGCCCAGCATTCTGCCCGTCTGGCGCGCATGTTTATGAGTACCTCGGGTTTGCGAGTGGTCACTCCGCGTGGTCCGATTGATGCTTATGGCATGTTGAAATCCGCCGTGCGCTGCAATGATCCGGTCATCATTATCGAGCACGAGCAGATGTATAGCCTCAAGGAAGACGTGCCGGACGAAGAATTCTTCCGCCCGCTGGAGGGGGCTGAAATCGTCCGTGAGGGTAGCGATATCACCCTGGTGGGGTATAACTTCAGTGTGCATCTGTGCCTGGAAGCCGCCAAGCGCCTGGAGGCGGATGGCATTAATGCTGAAGTGCTGGATCTACGCGTCCTTAAGCCGCTGGATCGGGAGCTCATTCGTAAGTCAGTGGAAAAAACCCACCGTGTGCTGATCGCTGAAGAGGATGAAGCGCCTGTGGGTGTCGGTGCGGAAATTATGGCGCTGATCAATGAAAACTGCTTCTTCGCCCTGGACGCCCAGCCGGTACGGATTCATGCCGCCGACGTGCCTGTACCTTATAACGCCCGTCTGGAAAAAGCGGCCATCCCCAGTGCTGATGATGTCTATCAGGGGGCGTTAAAAGTAATGGGTAAGATTTAATAAAAATTCTGGGAAATAACGCAGAGGACGCGGAGACGCAAAGTTTTATTTTTAATATCTCTGCGTCTCCGCGTCCTCTGCGTTAAATAGAAAATCTATCTGTAAGCGTCATTCGCTATACGAGACCAGGAAAAATTTAGATGTCTGAACCTCATGTTATAAAAATGCCCAAGCTTTCCGACACCATGGAAGAAGGCGTGGTGGTGAGCTGGGAAAAAGAAATTGGCGACAAAGTCGAGCGTGGCGATATCGTCGCCACGGTGGAAACCGACAAGGCGATCATGGATGTGGAAGTCTTTCGTGAAGGCTATCTTTCCGGCCCAATGGCCGAGATTGATTCCACCGTGCCAGTGGGTGAGGCGATTGCCTGTTTGGTAGCTGAACCCGAGCAGGTTCTAAACACGAAAAAATCGGCAGTGACGCCTGAACCTGTGACACAGAGCCAGGAAAAGGTTAAATCGCTTCCAGCCGGCACGGAAAAACCCAAAACCCATATTCCCGCCATGCCCCACGGCGCCACGCCGGCACCACGGCCACAGAAAGGTGTGGCTACGCCTTATGTTCGGCAACTGGCCGGCGCTCACGGGATTGATCTGAACAGCATTACCGGTAGCGGGCCGGATGGTGCGATTGTCGCCGCTGATGTGCTCAACAGTAACGTACAGAAGACCGCGACCAAACGTATTTTCCAGGTGCCGGGCGAAGGCCGGGCCATGACGGCGATGGAAAAAGCTGTTGCGCACAACATGGAGTATTCGCTCTCCATGCCGTTGTTTCGGGTGACGGTCAATGTCGATCCCGCCGCGCTGAAAACAGCGTCCAAGGCCAAAGGTTTCTCGCTTACCGTGACGCTGGCCAAGGCTGCCGCCCTGGCGATTGAGAAACACCCGATTATTAATGCAGTCTATCAGCATGAAGATCGCATTGTTGAGCGCGATCAGATCGACATCGGCCTGGCAGTAGAAACCGACGGGATGGGGCTGGTGGTGCCGGTATTGCGCGATACCACAAACCGTTCGCTGGCGGAGCTGGTGGCCGATTGGAAAGATCTGGTGGAACGTGCGCGCGCGCGCCGTCTGAAACCGGAAGAATACTCTAACCCCACTTTTACTATTTCCAATATGGGTATGATGGGCGTGGCCCAGTTCGATGCGATTCCCTCGCCGGGGACATCGGCAATATTCGCCATTTCGACCCTCGGGCCACAGGGCATGCCGGTCACTATTACGGCGGATCATCGTATTGTTAACGGTGCGGATGCGGCCAAATTTTTGAGTACCTTCCGTGATCTGGTGCAGAACCCGAGCTGGTTGGATGGCTCGATGGCGGCTATTTCTCAGGGAGCCGCGCCAAAAGCCGCCCGCTTTGACTTTGAAATGCCCGAGGGTGACTGGGACTATGATGTTGTGGTCATTGGGGGGGGACCCGGTGGGGAAGATTGCGCCCGTGATCTGGTGGAGCATGGCTTCAAGGTCGCCATGATTAACGATGCGCCGTTCCCTGGTGGTGAATGCCTGTGGCGCGGCTGTATTCCCTCCAAAGCCTGGCGTGCTGCTGCGGATCGCATTCGTGATCGCGCCCAGGATAGTCACCTGGGTGTCAAAGGCACGAACAAACCCGAGCTTGACTGGAAGATCATGGAAAAAACCCGCCGCGGCGTGCTGGAAAAACGCGGTGAAATGGCGCTGAACACCGATAAGGGCGTAAAGATCAATGTCATTCAGGGCTTTGCCCGCTTTGTGGACAGCCACCATGTCGAAGTTGATGCCGGTGGCAATCAGGGCGATCCGCATACCCGCTCGATCCCCGGCGATGGCAGCAAAATCTCGACCCTGAGTTTTGGCGTGGCGGTGATTGCCACGGGCGCGCCGCCATTCGTGCCGCCGATTTCCGGCGCGCGCGAAGGTCTTGAGAGTGGTGGCGTACTGACGTCCGATACCGTTTGGGGACTCAAAGCGGTGCCCAAACGTCTGGGCGTCATCGGTGGAGGGGCTATCGGTGTCGAAATGGCGCAGATTTTTCAGGATTTTGGCACGAAAGTGCGGTTATTTGAAGGTCAGGAGCGCATTTTGGCCGAGGTCGAGCCGGAAATAGCCAAGCAGTTGACGACCGTGTTGAATGATGACCCCCGTCTTGCGATTGAAACGGCCGTCAGGATCGTCGAGATCAAGGGTCAACCGGGCGAGATGACACTGGCTTACGAAGATAGTGAAGGCAAAAAACACAGCTTTAGCTGTGATTACGTCATGATGGCTACGGGTAAACGCCCGGTGTTGGACCCCCTACAACTGGATAAGGTGGGCATTGAGCCGGAAAATGGCCTCATCAAGGCGGATAACCGGTGCCGCACGTCGGTGCCGCATATCTTTGCCGTGGGGGATGTCATCGGTGGACTGATGCTCGCCCACACCGCCGGTCAGCAGGGCCGGGTCGTCGCGGCGACCATTTGCGGCGAAAATATGGTTTATGATGAAAGCAAGGACTCCGGCGTGATCTTTACTCGCCCGGAAGCCGCTTTCGTGGGTTTATCGCTGGAACAGGCCAAGGCCCGC
>VAOZ01220771.1_pt1 | contig 11352 bp, 10 predicted proteins | sample 3394041 | NCBI WGS metagenome assembly VAOZ01 (sample SAMN08290431, study PRJNA428436) | hydrothermal vent metagenome | isolation source: Deep-sea hydrothermal vent chimney | place: Indian Ocean: Southwest Indian Ridge
CACCATGCACCTCATTTTATCCCGAAAATTGGCTCAACGCGGGATTGCCGCTCATCCACCCGGAGTTTTGCAAGAGGCTCTAATCTCAGCTATTAACCTACGGGTGTTTTTGCCGATAGATAAGAAGGCTTGAATGAATTACCAATCCGATTTCGAGGAGAAGTGCTATGACAGGATATAAACTCTATCGCGGGCTACAGGTGGAAAGTGCCAGCTCATTGGGTCTATTGTTGCTAACCTATGAGGCGTTGGTGCAATCGCTGGCGAGGGCCATGCTGGCTACGGAGTCCGGGAACGTCGAGGTCCGGGCAGAGCAAACTGCGCGCGCCATGGAGGCGCTGCTGGATTTGATTTCGAGTCTGGACCATGAGAAAGGCGGGGAAATATCCAGTGATCTGTCCAGCCTGTACATCTACATGTACCGGCGCATGACGGAAGCACAGAATGAAGATTCCGTGGCCGCCCTGAATGAAGTGAGTCATCTGGCGCAAACCCTGCACGAAGGTTGGCAGGGACTGGCTCAAAAACAGCAAAATACCCAGAGGCAGGAGAATAGAGTGCAAGCCGTAGCCTCGTCTTCTCTGGCGGTGGCCGCATAACGCTACGGGAATCTTTCTTTCACAGGAGTCTGCATGATTTGTGGGTAAAGGGCAGGGCAAGGCACGCGAGTGTGGGGCAGGGCGCCAGGCACCTTGGCTGAGTTACTGTTCAAGCTGCGACATGTGCCACCGGACGAGGCCGACGAGGTGCGCGACCTGCTGCGCGACCACGGCATTGATTTCTATGAAACCGGAGCTGGTAACTGGGGTATCTCACTGCCTGCAATCTGGCTGCGTGGCAAGACACAATTGAAAGAGGCCAGATCACTGATAGGTACCTATCAGCAACAACGCCGGAAAAATGCAAGGCAGACATACGAACAACTACGACAGCGGGGAGAGCAGCGCACTGTGCTGGACAAAGTGAGGGAAGCCCCGTTACTTGCCATCACCTACCTGGGGGCAGTACTCCTGATTCTCTATCTCTCCATGATGCCATTTCTGGGTATGTTCAAATAGAGAGCCTTGCCATATCCGTGCGCGGTGAAGAATTCGTTGTGGGTAAAGGAACGCGCAAGAGGCTCAAGAGGATGCCGTCGTATCATAAAGAGTCCGGGCCGGCATCTTTAACGGGCCGCATATTATGCGGCAGGCTCGCGGCTGCCGAAATGTCCGCCCACGAAAGTACGCCCGCGACGGCGTCCGGCGTATGGCCCGTGGCGCCATGATTCATGACCAGTGTGATGCGACAATGCTCGCTACATAATTGGGCGAAGACATCGGCAACCATCATGTTTTCGCTGACCCGGCTGTAGCACGGCTCGGCGAACTGCTGTAGCGGCGGATCGGCATCACCACCCTGCGGTATGCCCGCCAGGGTTGCCGATGAAATAACAGCGCAGACCTTTCCCTGGTCAACCAGCACAACATGGGGGAGGGTCGTGGTCGTACTCCGCTTGAGCAGGTCGGAAACCTTCGCATCGGCACCCAGTATCACATACGGCGACCGCACGACATCCAGCACCTCGTGCGTCAAATATAAATTGCTTTGCAATGAAGTCGGGACGTGATGCCCGCGTCGGACAAGCTTGAGGGTATAAATATTCTCGGCCAGTAGATAGCGCCGAACTGCATAAGCCAGAGAAACGGCAATAATCAGCGGGATCACCACATTGTAATCATGTGTCATTTCGAGAATCATCACAACGGCAGTCAGCGCAGCGCCTGTGCTCGCGCCGATCATGCACGCCATACCGATCACGGCACTACTCACAGGGTCCGCCGCGAGGGGTGGATAAAGGTGATTGCCGATGATCGCAAGGCTGGCACCAAGCGCGGCCCCCATAAACAGGCCGGGCGAGAAAACACCACCGGAGGCACCGGAACCCAGCGTCAGGGAAACCGCCAGTAACTTGACCGCTACCAGTAACAATAAGACCTGGATGTTGTTCAGCCTGCCATCCAGAATATCCTGAATCGTGGCGTAACCAACGCCCTGGATATAATAATGTCCGAGCGTTCGCATCAGCAGGTACATCAGGATACCGACCAGTAGCATGCCCAGCGCATGACGGGTATAATAATTACCCGGCAAACGCTCGAACCAATCTTCAAACAGATAGATAGACCGCGTGTAGATCATCGCCATCACACCGACGATCAAACCGAGGACCGCGTAACTCAGGAAGTCCACCGCCGACAAACTGGCGGGTACCGCGAGCGTTAGCGGCGGGATGATGAATGAAGCGGTATTCCCGAAATACAGCAGTCCGATATAGCTGGCCGTTGCGGTCGCGATCATGACCGGCACCAGTGTGCGGGCGCTGATTTCCACCATCATGATTTCGGCAGCGAACAAAACGCCGCCGACGGGTGTATTGAACGTGGCAGCGATACCGCCACCGGCTCCGGCTGCGATCAATGTACTGCGTTGCCATAGCGGGAGATGCATCCATTGCGCCATCACCGAGCCAAAGGTTGCGCCGATTTGTATAATCGGGCCTTCGCGGCCGACTGATCCCCCCGAACCAATAGAAATGGACGAGGCCAGCGCCTTGATAATCGCCACCTTGGGCCGGATAATGCCGTGATTGAAGTTGATGGCGTCTATCACTTCGGGTACACCATGCCCCTTGGCCTCCGGCGCGAATGTCTTGACCAGATACGCAACCAGCAGTGCCCCGACGACGGGTGCCGCGATTACTGCAATACCCCAACTGCTTTCCGCTGTATGAAGCAGGGTGTTGTAATCAAAGTTCCAGTGACCGAAGAACAGCAGGTTGTGAAACAGGGCAATGAGCAAACGGAAAGTGATTGCGCCCAGTCCGGCGATAGCCCCTACCAGAAGCGCATAAGCGATCATGGGCATGTCGGTATCACACATGTCCGGTGGATATGGCCATCGACCATCCACGCCTTATTCTTCGTAGCGGGGTTACACATGCTGATAGCGCTCCAGCGCATCTTGCCGAAAATAGGCCTTTAACTGGCGATATACCTCGGGGCAGTACCTGTGAAGGATCCCCGGTGCCGTAAAGAAGTACTCGCAAATTACGGCGAAAAATTCTGCCGGATTGGTTGCCGCATAGGCGTTAATATGCGGGCGATGGTGGTGCTCTACGTTACATCGCAAATGCTCGAAGGCCTCGCTCAGAGCTGCCGTCCAATCCGCGACGGGCATGTCTGGATGCAGTGGTGGCATACCGTTGGCGCGGCCGCTGAGCATATCCAGCTTGTGGGCAAACTCGTGAATGACCACGTTACGCCCGGGGCGGGGCGAAAAGCTGTCGCGGCAAACATCCTCCCAGGACAGGATCACCGGCCCACGCGACCAGGATTCGCCGCTCAGGGCATTGGCTTCCTCGTGTACGACGCCATCCTCATCCATGGCCTCCCGCGCCACGCGAAAGGCTCCGGGATAGACCACGATTTCTATCCAGCCGGTAAAGGTTTCCGACTCCAGATTGAGAATTTCCAGGCAAGCCTGCGCTGCCACGCTAACGCGTATTTCATCGGTGATCGTCAATCCTTGCACGCCGGTAAAAGATTTGGCGTGCAGAAACAGCGTTGCCAGCTCACGCAAACGGGCTCGGTCCGCTGGAATCAGCGCCTGCACCAGATCAATGCGCCGGGTCACGCCAAACCAGGATTCGTCGGCGATAGGGTGATGGCGCAGAATACGCAGGGCGTGACGACGTGGAAACAGGCTCATACAACGCCGGGGGAAATCAACGGGAGAATAAGCGGGGGAATCCTCTTGATCCTCACCCTGCCTGGCGCTTTTTCAGATGCACTTTCCCGGATACAACAGGGCCATCGGCATCATCGACAGAACCTCCAATCAACCCTGCGACGGCAGCCAGGGCTACTTTCAATTTTGCAGGTTCGGTGCCTCCCGCCATCGCCATATCGGGTTTGCCACCACCTTTTCCGCCACAAAGAGCGGCAACCTCGCGCACGATATGTCCTGCGTGGTATGCCCCCGTTAAGTCTTTGGTAACGCCTGCGACCAATTGTACTTTATTGCCCCTGACCTGGCCGAAAACAATCACCCCGGATTTCAGCTTGCCCCTGGCTTTATCCATAAAGTCGCGCATATCCGCAATGTCCTTTACTTCGGAGGCGAGCAATTTGATCGTTCCGCCATTCACACTCACATCAACAACCGTGCCGATCAGATCATCGAGTATGCCGGTGGATTGTCTGGCTTTAAGTGATACAAGCTCTTTTTCGGTATCTTTCAGCCTGAGCTGTAGCGTAGCTACGGCATCAGCAGCTTCGAGCGAACGCACTCTCATCCTGCCCGCAACATCGCTCAGCGCACTCGCATCGGCAACGAAACTCTGGTACGCAGCCTCGCCAGTCATCGCCTCAATGCGGCGGACGCCTGCGGCAATACCGGTCTCGGAAATGATACGGAACAGCCCGATATCACCGGTACGCGACACATGCGTACCACCACACAGTTCAGTGGAGAAACCAGCCGATACCACGCGCACTTCATCACTATACTTCTCGCCAAACAGCGCCATCGCACCGGAAGCAACTGCCTCATCCCGGGTCATCGTGTTCGTATCCACGGTATCGTTGGCCCTGATCGCAGCATTCACCCTGGATTCGATCCCGGCTCTCTCCTCCGTCGAAACAGGTTGGTGGTGAGAAAAATCGAAGCGTAATCGCTCGGCGTTCACCAGAGAACCCGCCTGTTTTACATGTTCACCGAGAATATGACGCAATACCGCATGCATGAGGTGGGTGGCCGTATGATTACGCTGAATCTCGGCTCGGCGCTCGCCATCCACCTTGCAACGCACGGTATCGCCTATGTTAACAACCCCTTTTTCAACCTTGCCGACATGGACGAAAAGATCGGGCAACAACCTTTTGGTATCACTAACCCTGAATGTACCTGCATCCGACCCGATGACGCCTGTATCCCCCGCCTGTCCGCCGGACTCGCCATAAAATGGGGTTTGATTACTCATCAGCCAGCCCATTTCACCTTCGGCAAGACCATCCACTGCTTGTTCATCTTTTATCAGGGCGGTAACCAGACCTTCGGCCGTCAACGTCTGGTAACCGAGGAATTCAGTCGGGCCATACTGCTCGCGTACATCAAAGACAGCTTTTGGTACGGACTGTTCGCCCGAACCTCCCCATGCGGCCCGTGCCCGCGTCCGCTGTTCTTCCATACAGCTCCCGAAGCCTTCCATATCCAGCGCAATATCCCTGCCCCTGAGGATGTCGGCGGTCAGGTCTGTTGGAAACCCGTAGGTATCGTAGAGCAGGAAGAGCGTTTCGCCGGGAATTATACCACCATCGCCCGCCCTGGCTGCGGCCTCTTCGACAAGCTTTAACCCCTTGTCCAGGGTTTTGATAAAACGCTCTTCCTCAATGCGAATTGTCTGCTCGATATTGGCCTGGCCTGCCTTCAGCTCGATGAAGTGCTGCCCCATTTCGCGCACCAGCGCATCCACCAGCCTGTACATGAAAGCTTCGTGCATGCCCAGTAAACGCCCATGACGACAGGCGCGGCGAAGAATGCGGCGCAACACAAAGCCTCTGCCCTCATTCGAGGGTAACACACCATCCGCCAACAAAAATGACACAGACCGCAAGTGATCCGCCAACACGCGGAGCGACACATCTTTCTCATCGCTATCGCCGAATGCCACACCAGTCACATCGCAGGCGGCAGCAATCAGCTTACGAAAGAGGTCAATATCATAATTATTGTGTACGCCTTGCAGTATGGCGGCAAGACGCTCCAACCCCATGCCGGTATCCACAGACGGTTTCGGTAACGGGTTCAGCACACCTTCGGCATCGCGGTCATATTGCATGAACACCAGATTCCATATCTCGATATACCGGTCGCCGTCCTCCTCCTGTGTTCCCGGCGGGCCGCCCGGAATATGTGCGCCATGGTCGTAGAAAATCTCGGAGCACGGGCCGCACGGGCCTGTGTCGCCCATGGACCAGAAATTATCTTTAGCGCCAATACGCGCCAGTTTATCCGGGGCGATACCGACATCGTTCAGCCATATATCAGCGGCTTCATCATCATCCTCGAACACAGTCACAAACAGGCGGTCGGCATCGAGTTTTAATTCATCGGTCAGAAATTCCCATGCGTAGCCAATCGCTTCTTTCTTGAAATAGGCACCGAAAGAAAAATTTCCCAGCATCTCAAAAAATGTGTGATGCCGCGCTGTATGACCGACATTCTCCAGATCATTATGCTTGCCGCCCGCGCGCACGCATTTCTGGCTCGATACGGCCGTAGAACGGGGACGGCTTTCGTTACCGAGAAACACGCTCTTGAATTGTACCATGCCGGCATTGGTAAACATCAGCGTCGGGTCGCCATGCGGGACCAGCGAGCTGGAAGGTACGACCTCATGCCCTTTGCCGCTAAAATAATCGAGGAACCGCTGCCGAATCTCCGATGTTTTCACTTAAACCTCCGACCTTTCATTCAAGCAGCGCAGGATGGTAGCAGCATCATAACCTTTATTCCGCAAATAACGCGCATGGCGCTGCCACACACGTTCCTCCGCGAAACGAAGCCCGTGCGGGTCACGCTTGCCAATCAGTTTACGACACGTCGAAGAGGCGTCAAACGTACGCTCGATTTCATCCAGTGCATCCCGGGTGGCAGCATCTTTCACGCCTTTCTGCCGCGCTTTGCGGGCAGCCAGCCAAGGTGCCTCTCCCCTGCGCAGGCGGGAATGCAAAAATTCGGTAGCAAACCGTTCTTCACTCAGGTATCCGCCATCCATTAAGCGCGAAATTACACGTTCCACGCAAGCCAGCGGGTATTCCCGTTGCCCGAATTTATTGCGGATTTCAGCCTCGCAATATTCGCGCCGCCCCAACAGACGTATCGCGTAGGAAAACGCGGCTCTATCCTGCTTTTCTTCCGCCACGACAGGCTAACCCTGCCCTTTACCCATAAGTCGTGCGCCAGCGATTCGCCCGAAGGGAACCCTTGCGTACGGGCCATACCGGCATTGCGGTACTTGCTAATGGAATAACCATTATCTGCGTGCCGCGCCTTGGTCTGGCCCGTGTGCAAGGGTTCTGTGGCATGATTTGTAGGTAAAGGGCAGGGCTAGCTGGTCTCTTCCTTCCGGGTGTTGCGCGCCTTCAAACCAAGTTCATCCCTGAGCCTGGCCTCAATATCATCCATCATATCAGAATGCTCCTTGAGGAAATTGATGGCATTATCGCGCCCCTGCCCGATGCGCTCGGTGCCCATGGCATACCATGCTCCGCTCTTGTTGACCAACTTTTGCTCCACACCCATATCCAGGATTTCGCCCGCGTGAGAGATACCTTCGCCATACATAATGGAAAAGCGGGCCTGTTTGAACGGTGGCGCCATCTTGTTCTTTAATACCTTGACCCGCGTTTCGTTACCCAGCACCTCATCCCCTTTCTTGATTGCGCCGGTACGGCGAATATCAAGACGTACAGAGGCATAGAATTTGAGTGCATTTCCACCCGTTGTCGTCTCCGGATTACCAAACATCACGCCGATCTTCATGCGAATCTGGTTGATAAAGATAATGGTTGTGTTGGAGCGAGAAATTGAGCCGGTCAACTTACGCAGCGCCTGGCTCATCAAACGTGCCTGCAAACCCATATGCGAATCACCCATTTCGCCATCCAGCTCCGCCTTGGGCGTCAGGGCGGCCACCGAATCTATCACGATAATATCCAGCGCACCGGAGCGCGTCAGCATATCCACTACCTCCAGCGCCTGTTCACCTGAATCCGGCTGCGAAACCAGAAGATCATCGACCTGCACGCCCAACTTGCTGGCATAGGTAATATCGAGGGCATGTTCTGCATCCACAAACGCCGCTGTTCCGCCGAGGCGTTGCGCTTCCGCCACCGCATGCAATGCCAGCGTTGTCTTGCCGGAGGATTCCGGCCCATAGATTTCAATCACTCGCCCCCTGGGGTAACCGCCCACGCCCAGCGCGGCATCCAGTGCCAGGCTACCGCTTGGAATCACATCCACGGCTACGTCCGCCTGGTCGCCCATACGCATCACCGTGCCCTTTCCGAACTGACGTTCGATCTGGGACAACGCAGTTTCCAGCGCTTTCTCTTTATCCGACATACTTTATCCCCTCTTTGCCTCGACCGCTGCCGACTTTTTTCGCACTGCCCTGCCTGCATGCCCGTGCGATCCGTTCGCGAAGCGTAGCACGCTCCGCTCACCTGCAACAACGTGCAAATATCTTTGGACCCATTGGCCATCACCTCCCATATACCCTGACGCATGGTGATAGCTGTTTCGCATCGTCGGGCATGCATTCACGTAAGTGTAACCCCGTAAAACGACGCAAGAATCTATGCCAGGATGTTCAATATGGTACGGTCGGTGTATAAATGCGGACATGGACGAAAATATTGCCTCCGTCGGAGGGCATCGCAAGCGTTTGCGGGTTCGTTTTGCCACGCATGGTCTTGATGGCTTTCACGATTATGAGGTCATTGAATTACTGCTCACGTATGCCATTTCCCGCTGCGATGTGAAACCCGCTGCCAAGCGGCTTTTCAAAACGTTCGGCACCCTGGCAGGAGTATTTGATGCATCTGCTTTCGAATTATCACAGGTACAAGGTGTCGGTGAGGCAACAGCTATCTTCCTTACCCTCGTCAAACAGGCTGAATTACGGTATCTCGCTTCCGACCTACCGGGAAAGTCGGTATTTGACCGGCCGGATAAAATCAAGGCCCACCTTAGATTTCTGGTGCAGGGGCGCAGCATGGAGTGTTTCGGTGCTATCTTCACCGACCAGCAGCACCGGCATATCAAGACGCAAATCCTGTTCGAGGGTACGGTTGATCGCACGGTAATTTATCCTCGCAACCTGATGAAGCGGGCGCTGGAGCTGGATGCCAAGGGGATTATCGTCTTTCACAATCATCCCGGTGGCGCAACCCAGGCCAGCGATGAGGACATTGCCTTGACGCGCCGTATGACCGAAGCCTGTGCGCCACTGGATATCAGGGTGCTGGATCATTTCCTGATTGCGGGGACCGAAGTCCTGTCATTCAGGGAAAAGGGGTGGTTCTAGAGCCTCGATCGCCGCTCACGAGTTTTGCAAGAGGCTCAGTAGTCTGACTTGACTAGTTCGCCTGTATACCCTGACCCTGCTGACTTATTTCGAGTACATCTTCCCGGTACATGCAGCGCTCTACAATAAGTGCTGGCTGGGCTTGCATACTCACATCACGTGCAGCGACACCGTTACCATAACGGTCCATGGACACATGTACGGTCGGCCGCAGCGGCAAACGGTGGTGGACGCGGATGACCTGACCAATATCGCCTGAATTTAGCTGGACGTAGGTGCCTACAGGATACAATGAGATTGCATCAATCAGACATTTCAGAAATACCGGATCAAAAGTGCTTTTATGGTGGATCAGCAGTTCCCGGATTGCATCGCGGGGGAGCAGGCGCTTGCGGTAAGCGCGGTAATGAATCAATGCCTCAAACATTGATAGAAGCCCGACAATACGAGCAGTACGGCTGATTTCCTTTTCTTTAAGACCCAGAGGTCCAGACCCGTCGACGCGTTCCTGCGCCTGCGATGCGGCAGTCAGAATGCGCTTATCGCAGACGCCGCATTGACGCAGATATTCTGCACTTTTCTCCGGTGCATGGCGAATCAGATCACGCTCCTTTGCGTCGAGTTTATCTTTCTTGTGGCGTACCCCCGCGGGAATCTGTGCCATGCCGATATGATGCAGCATCCCGGCCAATACGAGCCCACGCAGCTCATCGCTACCCAATTGGAGCTGAATCCCCATTTTAATGGCATAAAGCATCATCATAATTGATTTTTCTACAAGATCACCGAGATCATCATTGGCCTTGCTTATTTTTACAGTTTCACCACTAACGACCAGCTCCAGATTTGCAAGCCTGTCTGGTTGTTTCGCCAGGAGTCCGAGAAAGGAGGCCACATGTTCCGAAAGGGTGTCTATCTTACCATGCTCGTGCCTGGCAGCTGCCAGGAATTGATCCAGAATGTAGCCGACACACTGATTGAGCCATTTTTTATCATTCTCGTCTGCATTTCCTTCATCCGGAGACCCATGGACCATCGTTTCTTCCACCAACTGGTGATTTTCTCCGCCAGTATGAGTTAGCGTGTCGGTATTCTCTTCTCCGGGCAGGCGTTTATCCATTTCATTTTCCGACGCGTCAAGGCGTGTCTCTGGTGGGTGGTGGAGGCGAAGGAGATCAATATAGTTGGGCATTAGCAGGGGTACCTCTCCATGGTTTCTGATACCAGACGGGAATCCAGCAGCGATACTCCCTCGCGCATACCGAGCAACAGGCATTGATCCGCCAGGTGGTTGATACGGCGGGGAACACCTCCCGTATGCCGGTGCATGGACTCCACCGCCTGTCGGGTCAGTATGGCGCGATCACTCCCTGCCGTACGCAAACGAAACAACACATAGCGAGCGGTATCCTGTACCGAAAGCGGTTTCATGTGCATGGACAAGGCGATACGTTGCCGCAACTGGGGCAGTCTGGCAATAGTCTGCCTTAACTCGGGCTGCCCTACAAACACCAGCGTGAGGAGAAAGCGGCTGGCAAGCTGAAAATTCAACAACAGACGTAACTCCTCGAATGTATCAAGCGAAGATATGCTCTGTGCTTCATCAATACAGATGAGCGTATCGCGGTTGGATGGCGCATTTCCGGCCAGGTGCTCCTGCAAGGCGCGCAGCAGTATGCACTTGTCCGTGCTCTCACAGGCCAGCCCAAGCTGCTGGTTGATTTCCCGCAACATATCCAGGGGGGAAAGACAGGGATAGGTGATAAAAGAAATGCTGAACCGTTTTTCGGGCAGGGAAAGCAGCAGACGCCGGATAATGGTGGTTTTGCCGCAACCGATGTCTCCGGTGAGCATGGCTGCACCCTTACGGCGCATAATGGCATCCGTTAAATCATCGAAGACCGCGTGATAACCATCTGATTCAAAAAGGAAGGCAGGGGCGGATACATTTTCGAACGGGAAATGTTTCAGGTGCCAATAGTCAAGGTACATCCATAGTTTCCTTCATGCCCTTGCATCCATGCCCATGATGCATCCCCGTCCCGTTTACTGAAGTGAATCCATGAAACATACCCTGAACCCTCTGCGGAAAAGGTAGTAAAAGTCAATATCTTTAGCGCCTCTTGCAAAACTCATGAGCGGCGATCGGCTTCCCCACTTCGGCTCATTTCCGAGCTTGAATTTCGCTCCATGGAACCACCATGCAGCTCATTCAATCC
>VAOZ01027034.1_pt1 | contig 11334 bp, 17 predicted proteins | sample 3394041 | NCBI WGS metagenome assembly VAOZ01 (sample SAMN08290431, study PRJNA428436) | hydrothermal vent metagenome | isolation source: Deep-sea hydrothermal vent chimney | place: Indian Ocean: Southwest Indian Ridge
ATTACAGTATTTCCACGCTCATAGTTCGAGTCTTCGAGACACTCAGGGCATCACCACAAACGTGGACCCTTTCTCATGACGGCATCCTAACCTGGATAAACCACAAGATAAGTACCTTCACGAAATAATTTTCTACAAAATGCGCAGAAAATTATTTCTAAGGTACTAATAAAATTTGCCGCTTCAAAAAAACGATTCTCCTCTCTGCACGACGAAACGGCAGAGCCTTTTCGAGTCTCACCGACAGAGGCGGTGGCTTACCTAATTTGAATGTAACTGTTCAGCACCCTTTCCGGGGAGCCTGGTAGGTAGGTTGGCGCTGAGCCATGCTCTTTATGGCGAAGCCCAACAATGATGTCAATGACAGAGCTTGCATGTTGGGCGACCGAAGGAGGTGGCTGTGGTGCTTCGCCTTGCTCAGCACCAACCTACCCTGCCTCTTTCCTTGAATAACCCAAGCTGGACAGGGCTTAGAGAAACCCTGTTACAGTGAGCTGAATCGTTACATTTGAATCAACCGTCAATACCAAGAAGAGGGTCCAGTTCATCCATAATATCCAGCTCAGAAAGTTCATCGAACCCACCAATATGTTTCTCGCCGATATAAATCTGCGGAACGGTGTTACGCCCGGTTCGTTTGATCATTTCCCTGAGTTTGGCTTTGTCACCATCGACGCGTATTTTTTTAAATTGTATTCCCTTTTTCTCAAGCAGTTTCTCCGCCCGGGCGCAGAATGGGCAGGTTGGCGTACTGTACATCGTTACTTCTGGCATGCTTTATTTCCTCGCTAATGCGGTGCAACCTCTGCGTTTATTTTCAATACTGATTATCAAAATCCGGCTTTGGCGTACCATTTTTTAGCTTCTTCCGGATTTTTTTCTACCCCATTGCCCTGCTCATACATCATGGCCAGGGTAGTCTGGGAACCAGCCAGTCCCTGTTCGGCAGCCAGTTTGAACCATTTGACAGCGGCAGCAGGATCTTTTTTCACGCACTCCCCTTCCATATACATGAAGGCCAGTCCGTGTTGCGCCAGGGCATGCTTCTGCTCAGCCGCAGCCTTCATCCATTTCACCGCCTCATCATCGTTCTGTGCCACGCCCAGGCCGTTCTGATACATGATGCCCAGGCGGTGTTGAGCTTCGGCATTCCCATTATAAGCAAAAGGACCAAGCATCTGAGCGGCATAGGCAAACTGCTTGGACTCAAAGGCCGCCATTGCGCTGTTGAATTCTACTTCTTTATTAGGATCTGACATAGTTTGTCTCCCGTCCGGCCTCTGGCCGACGATATTGGTTTTGATTCACAGGTATGACAGTATATCCTGATTCCTTTGTCCGACAAAGCTACTAAGGTATTACTGATGAGGGATATAGTGAGCTAAATATCTCCCTCTATAGGGATATACAGGCTATACAGGCAGATCGGTATACTGCTTTCCTTAAGGAATTCATCCAGAACAACTGGGTAATTTTAGATAACAGATTGCTATTACAAAATAGCGTTTGATGTCGACGCGGGAGCAGAGGCTGGCATGAAAGCATCGCAAGGAAAAGCGGGATCTGCCCACGATTGTTTGGTATATTCCACACCAAGTTGTCTTCACCGTCCTGGGCGTAGTGAGACCCTGGCAGAAGATATGAAAACCGTGCGCAAGATACTAGATTTCGGTGCGGCGCTGGCAAGCCTGGAAGCTGCCAGAAACGGACCTGATTTGACTTTTATTGTTGATTAATTTTTAGCTGATACATGAGGAGATTCTGATGAACCAGACTTATTACAATGCCGTATCTAAAATGGAAGAAATGGGTGTCAATTCCGAGTACATCCAAGGCTGGCAGGGTGGCTTTTTGCACAACCCTGAACGTGAAGAACAGCGTGTAAACGAGGCCTACAGCGCAGGCTTCGAAGATGGTCAAAGCCAGACCACCGACAACTTCGGCAAATGGGCTAAGTAAACAACTGAAACTTTCAGTTTGCCGATAAAAAAAGCGGGCCAAAGGTCCGCTTTTTTTATATCTGCTTCCTGTCTTCAGAAGATGGGTTTTCCCTCTGGACTTCGCGCTCTTCGCTCTACCCATCCTACCCACTTTTGGCTATCCGTAGGATGATGAGATGGTAGAGCGAGAAGCGCGAAGTCCAGAGGGAAAACCCATCAACTGAAAATCCGCACAGGGCAGATTTTTTAACGTCGCTTTGGACGACAAAAAGATGTGCCTATGGTGGTTCGCTCTCCTCAGTGCCAACCGGTATAGAACACCCTTCGGCAAGGGTGCTGAATAGTTACCTTAATTATTTAAATAAATTCGGTATTGAACGCTTAAGATGAGTCAGGATTTCGGGAACCTCGCTATCCATTACCTGCGAGCTTACCCATTTGCTGTTTCTCTCGCCCAGAGCATGGGTCACCTGTTCACCAAAAAAGCGTTTCATACCAAAGTGGGGGCCTTCTTTATCAGTGTAATTAAATTCGGCATAGTCCGCCATGCGCTGGTTCAGCGTATCGATAAAGGACTGGCGGTATTCTCCCTTGCCCATGACATCCCGCAAATTATCTTCGAGATGCTTGGCGCATTTGATGGCCAACTCAGTCATGAAACGAACTCGCTCGCCGTCATCAAATCGCTTAATGGTAATACGATCTGTAATATGGACTGAAAAAGCGAGAAACTCTGTAATCACGTTCAGGCGATGTTGCTGAGAGTCGGTCTGAAAATCCGCATTTTCCAGATTAAGTACTCCATTGGTGGCAATTCGCCATAGAATAAAGGCGACAGCGCCGGCAATTTCTTCAACAGTGTGAATTTTATTCTTTTTACCCCAACGGCTTTGAGTTCGCAAAACAGCTAATCCTTGATCTAAAATAGTTAAAGTAATATAGATACATTATCTACAAGTATATGTCATACATGAAGTATTGCTCACTCTTAATGTATATTCTCGGATACTTCAAAACTGGCCTGAGCGTTGGTTGTATGCTAGCATTATAATACCATAGTGTTTCGCTAAGGTATATTGAAGAAGTTCTTTTATTTTAACGCAACTGTGGAAATATATGTATCCTGAATTAGCTGCTCTGGGCCAAAGAGTGCAGAAAAACTGTCATATTTCAGATGCACAATTTGCAGGCAATTATACCCTGTGTATCTATCTGCTTAAAATGCGTGAGTTTTACCGTTGGGAGATGCAGCGGGCTTTCAGTTATACACTGGGCAATGACGAGGTCGGCAACTGGCTGAAGCAGCGTGAGGCGCTTTGGAGCAAGCTGGAAGGTCAGCTCTTTCTCCCTCTGGAGATTGATTGCCAGAAGATGGATCCTTTCGAGAGTGATGAGATAAACCGGCGTCTGCAGCCATATGATCTGATCTATAGCGGCGGTTTTGGGCGGGGCGCGCAACCCCATTTCTTCCTTGCTGAGTTGCTTCGAAAAGTAGAACATGACGATTATAGCGTGCTGATTTCGGGACGTGAGTTTGCTCGTGATCTGGGGGCGCCGCCCGCCATGTCGCAGGGACGGACGATCTATCTACGACGTGAATCTCTGCGCCGCATGCTCTGGGAAAAAATCGAGGAATGGCGTTGGAATCGTCCGCTCAATGCGATGAGCCGCACCCTGGCTGAATACGATTTTAGCACGGGCAATACTGAGGCAGCACTGGAGCAGCTTACCGATGCGGAGCTGGAATCCATGTTGGACCATGAGATTGGCGAGATCATGGCGCAGGACCAACTAGGCGGGTCCTGGGAAGCCCTGCTGGCGAACCTGCCTCTCTCGAAAGCGGAAATCATGCTGCGTGCCATACGGGATCATCTGGCGGATGCCCTGTCTACCCTGCCTGGCCTCCTCCAGCGTGAGCAAACGGCCTCCATTCACTTTTATTTTGCCAACCTGAACAGTATGCGTAAATATCTTTATCCCGGACTGATAACCGCATATGAGGCTTGGTGTGGGGGTGAGGAATTTGGCATTCTCAGAAAGCAAATGCTGGCGGGCAAGGCGCACTGGCAAGCCTTATGTGAAGAGGTGCTGTCTTTCGCCGACGGTTCGGTAAATCCAGATATAAAATCCATTGAACAGCGGATCGAAGACAGCCGCCTGTGAGTACGCCCTTAGCTGCCGGGGGAAGAAACGACTACTTCGGTTTCGTTTATATCACCGTTGGTTGAAACATAGACTTCGGTGGTACCAGGAAGTTTGTAAAGAATATAGCCTGCCATCATCGTCATTAAATTCTGATTTTCAGCTTCATAAGCGCCATAAAGCTTGTCTGCCGCGATCTGACACCGCTGAACGGGATTCGGATTATCCACCCAGGTAAAACTCATTTGCCAGCCCTTATCCATATCGGCATCCATTTTCTGAAAAAAATCACGGGCCTGGGTGAGCATTTCTTCCTGTATTTTCAAACGCATGGACTGACCATCGATCACCACATTCAGTATCATGCTCTCCCCCTTTGAAATGTGTTTAATTCAAATTAACCAGTGACATAATAAAAAAGCCGTCAGGAATGACGGCTTTTTCAGGTTTCGGTTTCTATTGAAAATCAATAAAAACGCTGGGAACCTTTTTCTTCGTGCGCGATGCTATTAACCTTGACAGCCAGCTCGGCAAACTTTTCAGGGTAGTCGTGCAGGAGATGACCCTCTGGTGCGGTATAGTATTCATCCATACTAACGCCATTCTCATGTTCATAGGCGATAAATTTTTTCTGCATTTCCAATATTTTGGCAATCAATTCTGCTTTTTCACTCATGTTATTACCCCTGGTATATTAGTAAGGTATATTAAAAAAACCTGGTGGACTCTCTACTTTCATGTAATGAAATGTACCAGTCAACACCCTCTCTATCCATATCCACTTTGGTCTATGTGATCTATAAGCTCTAGTATCCACCTTTGCGGCGGCTTTCGGGTAACCCGGCAATCAAGCCAGCCTGTTTGCTGGGTTTGCCCGGGAACAGATCATAGAGTTCCTTGGAGGACACTTTGCGACCCCATTTTTCAGACATCGCCTTGTTCATATTACGATCATTGGGCTGGTTGGCATTGTTATTAATATATTCATCGCGTAGATAATTCAGTACATCCCAGTGCTGCTCAGTCAGCTCAAGACCTTCCTTTTCGGCCAGCGCTCTGGCGACATTTTCATCCCAGGCATTGTGATCAACCAGATAACCGGTTTCAGTAGTTTCAACAGTAACTTCAAGTCCCATATTTTTCTCCTTAACATCAAATAATTAATAAAAACCCAGGGCTGATCCCAAGGCGACCCGAAAACTAAAAAAAACAGGTCTCATCCAGAGGTTTATCCACCCAGGCTTACCGGGCTGATACCCTTTTGGGGCAAAAACAGACCACAGCCAAGATGCCGGTGTGACCCCAATCCCCGTTGCTGCAAGCACACAGATTCTTCCGGTTCCAGATCCGCCAGCATCAAACTGCGGGTATGCAATACTCCGTCGGGCGTCATTATCTGTCGCTGGATGCCGGCCAGCATTTTCCGTATCCCGATGTTCATCGCCTGTATTTTCTCGGCGGCCTGTTCAAGGAAGAGCGATTCATCCATGTCTTCATCACTGATCACAAAACGGGCAAAAACGGTGGGCATATCGCTCAGCAGACGGGTTTCCATCTTACCCAGCGCCAGGGAATAACCGGCAATATCCAGGCTCCGGCCAACCAGGCTCTGCATCTCGCCCATGCGTGTTTTGGGCATGCGCAGGATCAGCTTTTGGCGGTGTGAGATATACATCAGCTCACCTGAATTACCTTCCGGACGCTGCCAGCCATTTCCCGATTCGGCGCCATATATTGCCTGAATACCGGCCAGTTCTTCTTCACCCAGCCAGGGCAATGCTTGCTGCAGAGCCTGGTACAAAGCGTACGTATGCTCATAGGGCAAACACTTGCATTTGATCGAAAAGACAAAGTCCATTACGTCATCAGAAATAACGTAGCGGGTCTGGCTATCTTTATCTTCTGTCCAAAAGGTTTGCTTCATCGTCTGTATCTCATCTCACTTTTGTATTCAGCTCCGTACACTGGTAAAGATGGCTTCAAGCCGTTCTTCCCAGTTATCCGGAGTATCAGGATAAGGTGGTTTGACGTCCATGCTAAAAAAGCGTTCACCTTGCTGAGCCTTTTCCTCAATCGCCTTGATCAGGCCTTCGAAGCTCTCCAGATCATGGCGCTGCATCAATAATTCACTTAACCAGAGCATGTATATTATCCATATTTGTCGTTGAATGTGGAATAAAATTATATATGGCTTTATTAAAATAATTTAGGTTTCCTGAATACGATCAAAATAACGGGCCCGATAGAGCAATCGTGGTTCACCTTCATCATTAAATGCGCTGCGATTATGCAGCACATTATTACATAACAACCCCTGTGCGGGCTCAAGCCTGTGACGGAAAATATATTCGGACTCGCTGTTCAAAAATGCCGTCAGGCAGTCTCTCGCCGCTCGAGTCGTCTCATCGTCCCGCCATTCAATGCTGCGCGTACGCGCGCTATAGCGCATATGCAAATGACCGTCCCCGGCAACAGAAAAAACCGGCCCCGCCTGCGCATAGCGGATAATCTTGCCCCGCACCTCATTGGCCGGAATAATCATGGCCTGGGGATGCATGAGTGCATATATATAGGCGGAATTATGTTCTCTCAAGTGGATATAAGCAATTTCTGGATCCAGCAATGCATTAGCGCCACCTTTTGCGGCCGGATTAACGCAGTGCAATAACATCCCCTTAATCTGCCGATCTTGCGCGTTGTAATAACCATCAGTATGCCAGCTTATCCGACGATTCGAATAAGGTATATAAGCATGATTCTGAACACCGGGAATAACTTTAAGTGAAGTGATGCTGTCATTGTCCGCACAAAGATTGCTGTCAAGACGACACAAACCCAGTTGTTCACCCAATTTTTTCAACTGTGTTTTGTCAGCAGGATCGCCAACGGGCTTTTTAAACTGGTAAATGAGCATATTGGTTTTCCGGCAACGCTCAACCAGGGCCTTTTTTTCCAAACCGCTAAGTTCAAACGGGTTTTCAATCTCCACCAACAGATCAGCCGCGTTTACCGGGTAAGCGGACAGTTTCTTATCCCGCCAGTATTGATAGGCATCGTTATCATCCAGACTGAAATGTCCACTCCTGGGCATGCAAGGCGCTTTCGGGATGGATGTTATTATTTGCATTTATCGGATTCCTGAGTAAGATATGCGCACGAAGTGCAGGGTAAAATAAAAATCAGCATTATTTACCTGGCGTTCAACGATTGAAATTAAAGCATCGCCAGACTGCAAGCTGAATATCCAGCTTGTTATATAGTCAGAAAATATCAATGTTAACAGTTGCTTATTTTGTTTGGGGTATAAGAATTGAACGAAGTTAACCGTATAGATTTGAACATACCGGTGATGCGCCATACCCACTTTGGGATAAGATGCAATGAGCAATTCACCCCATCAGTGAGATTTCAGCAGGCAGGTTTGCATCATAAACTTGCAGGCAACTAGAGCAGAGAACCAAAATTCTACAAATTGTGAGATTTATTCCAAGAGAAGATGTGTCTTAACCACTTTAAAACAGGTTACCCCCGTATTTAAGGAGAACACCATGGCGAAAAAGATCTATGAAACCCCGATGCTGGACGAGCTGGAAAACGGCCCCTGGCCGAGCTTTATTTCAGGTTTCAAGCGCATGCGCGATCAGCATCCTGATCAACGCATTAGTGCAATGTCCAATTCATTGCTGGGCCAGCTTGAACACTCTTACGAAACCCGCAAAGGCTACTGGAAAGGCGGTACGGTTTCTGTGTTCAGTTACGGCGGCGGCATCATCCCGCGTTTTTCAGAAGTGGGTAATACCTTTTCTGAATCAAAAGAATTCCATACCATACGTATCCAGCCCCCTGCCGGTAACCATTATACCACCGAGATGTTGAACCAACTGGCGGACACTTGGGAAAAATATGGTTCCGGCTATACCACGTACCACGGCCAGTCCGGCGATATCATGTTTATCGGGGTTGATTCCGAGAACATCCAGGGCTTCTTTGATGAAGTTAATGAATACGGTTGGGATCTGGGCGGCGCCGGTCCTGCAGTACGTACCAGTATGTCCTGCGTCGGTGCAGCACGCTGTGAGCAGTCCTGTACAAATGAACATGCGCTTCATCGGCGTCTGGTGAACGAATTTACCGATGACATACATCGTCCCGCTCTGCCCTACAAGTTCAAATTCAAAGTCTCAGGTTGTCCCAATGACTGCGTTAACTCTATCGAACGTTCCGACTTTTCCATCATTGGTACCTGGCGCGATGAAATGAAGATTGACCAGGACGAAGTCAAAGCCTTTATTAAAGCCAAGGGCCGCGATTATGTGCTGGATAACGTTACCAGCCGTTGCCCAACCAACTGCATGAAGCTGAACAGTGATGACACTCTGACGGTTGATAATCATGAATGCGTACGCTGCATGCATTGTTTGAATGTTATGAACAAGGCGCTCTCTCCTGGTGATGACAAGGGTGTAACGATACTGATTGGTGGCAAACGGACCCTGAAAATCGGTGACCTGATGGGCACCGTTATTGTTCCGTTCATGAAAATGGAGACTGAAGAAGACTATGAGAAGATAGTTGAACTTGGCTCTGAAGCTATCGATTTCTTTGCTGAAAACGCGTTGGAACACGAACGTACCGGTGAGATGATTGAGCGTATCGGCCTGGTGAATTTCCTGGAAGGTGTTGGTATCGACGTGGATCCAAACATGATCAACGACCCACGTAAAAGCTCTTATATCCGCATGGACGGCTGGGATGAAGAAGCCGAGAAGTGGTTCCAGCGCAAAGCTGAGGAAAAAGCTTCTGCGGTTGCTTAATTCAGGCTCGTTGGCAAAACAGGTTAAAAACTTTAGGAGAATAACATGGCATTAGCAGACATGCGTCATCCCATCGAATCAGGTTGCCCTGATGGTTTTCAATATATGCATCCGGCAATGCGTAAAAACTTCGGTCAGTGGAAATATCATGAACATCCACGTCCGGGAGTATTGCTTCACGTGGCAGAAAGTGGCGATGAGATCTGGACGATAAAAGCCGGTACACAACGTATTCTGGATTCGTTCAGCCTCCGCAAGCTCACCGAAATCGGTGACAAATACGGCGAAGGTTATGTCCGATTCACTATCCGCAGTAATATTGAATACTTGGTGGCGGACAAAAATAAGGTCGAGCCCCTTATCAAGGCTCTGGAGGATGCCGGGTTTATAGTAGGGGGTACAGGCAACTCGATAGCCATGATTTCCCACACCCAGGGCTGGTTGCATTGCGATATTCCAGCTGCCGACGCTTCCGGTGTCGTTAAAGCGCTGATGGATGAACTCATCGACGACTTCAAGAACTGCAATATGCCTAACCGGGTTCACATTGCCACTTCCTGCTGTCAAATCAACTGCGGCGGACAAGCTGACCTCGCTATCAACATCCAGCACACCAAACCGCCGAAAATCGCCCATGATCTGGTGGGTAATATCTGTGAACGTCCAACCGTTGTTGCCCGTTGCCCGGTAGCCGCTATTCGCCCTGCTGTGGTTGACGGCAAACCTTCTCTGGAAGTAGATGAGAAAAAGTGCATATGTTGTGGCGCATGTTTCCCACCCTGCCCGCCCATGCAGATTAACCATCCGGAACACAGTAAAATGGCTATCTGGGTGGGGGGTAATCACTCCAACGCTCGCAGCAAACCCACCTTCCAGCGTCTGGTTGCCTCAGGTATTCCGAATAATCCGCCGCGCTGGCCTGAAGTAACGGCTACCGTTAAGAAGATCCTCAATGCTTATAAAGAAGGCGCGAAAGACTGGGAACGTATGAACGACTGGATTGAACGTATCGGTTGGCCGCGTTTCTTTGAAGTTACCGGTTTGCCGTTCACCAAATATCATATTGATAACTGGCGCGGATCACGTACTAGCCTGAACGCGTCTACCCATATCCGTTTCTAAGGGAATCTTATATGAAGTTTGGTATACAGATTAATGAAGGTCCCTATACCCATGAGGCCTCAACCACGGCGCTGAATTTTGTCAGCGCCGCGATTGAGGCGGGGCATGAAATCTTTCGTGTGTTTTTCTATCATGATGGCGTGAATAACGGTACTCGTTACACCACCCCACCACAGGATGACCGCAATATCGTTAATGCCTGGTCAGAACTGGCGGAAAAACACAATATCGATCTCGTGGTCTGCGTTGCTGCGGCACAACGCCGCGGTATTGTTGATGAAGGTGAACAGGAACGTAATGGTAAGGATGGCAATAATATCGCCCCCGGTTTCCGTATTTCCGGTCTTGGTCAGTTAATTGAAGCGGGCATCCAGAGTGACCGTCTCGTAGTGTTCGGCGATTAAAGGAGAAACGAAATGTCTGATACGAAAAAGTTCCTCTTTGTAAATCGTAAAGCACCTTACGGGACGATCTACGCATGGGAATCCCTTGAAGTTATTTTGATTAGTGCTGCATTCGAACAGGATGTAAGCCTGGTATTTGTTGATGATGGCGTTTTCCAAATTGCCAAAGGTCAGGATACCACTGAGCTTGGCATAAAGAACTTCTCACCCACTTACAATGCATTGGGTGATTATGATGTCAACAAGATTTATGTCGAAAAAGAATCATTAGATGCGCGTGGGCTGACAGTCGATGATCTTCTTAAACTTACTTACGAAGATGAAGATGATGACTGGGCAGAGAAGGATTCCATTCACGTTGTTTCATCAGCTGAGCTGGTCGATATTATGGATCAGCAAGACGTTGTATTGAGCTTCTAGAGGGGAATAACTATGCCTATGCTACACACAGTAAATAAATCACCTTTTGAACGCGGCGCACTCGAATCCTGTATTCGCCTCGCCATAAAGGGTAGTTCCGTGCTTCTGATTGAAGATGGTGTCTATGGTGCAAGCAGGGGAACCGCTGCCAGTAATATGGTTGAAAATGCAATGAAAGATCTGGATTTCTATGTCCTGGGTTCTGATCTGAAAGCACGCGGTGTGGATGAAAATCGTTTAATTGACGGTATCACAGTTATTGATTATAGCGGTTTTGTGAAACTGGCTGTTGAAAACGACAAAGTCCAAGCCTGGCTTTAATTTTATTTAATAATTTGTAAAGAGGAGAGCTCAAATGGGTATTGAAGTAAACGGTAAAACATTGGAAACTGATGAAGAAGGTTACTTGACAAATCTAACCGAATGGGTACCTGAAGTTGCCGGCATCATGGCTAAACTGGATGACACTGAACTCAATGAAAACCACTGGGA
>VAOZ01246657.1_pt1 | contig 11333 bp, 11 predicted proteins | sample 3394041 | NCBI WGS metagenome assembly VAOZ01 (sample SAMN08290431, study PRJNA428436) | hydrothermal vent metagenome | isolation source: Deep-sea hydrothermal vent chimney | place: Indian Ocean: Southwest Indian Ridge
AACTGACCCCGATGACCCCTGTTTTCCATCTCTATCGGAATGCATCCGATGGGTTTTGATGTGGAGAAAGGCTTCAATCCTAGACCTGACCCCCGAATTCTAGCAACTTAACAAATAATATCAAGTTATGAAAGCCTGACCCTTATCAATCAAGTTATGAAAGCCTGACCCTTATCACTTATCATTTCATAATCGCTATTAAAAAAACAAGATATTTCAGCCGAAAAAAGCCCGTTCTATCGTATCGGCTAATGAAAGTATCGGCTAAAGTAGGCATATGCATCTAGTAACCCTCTCGATCCAACCACAAAAGCTGGCGTTTCCAGATACCATTCAGCAAATGCAACCAACTACTACGACCCTTTCTCTGGTCAGCATTGTCCACCATATTACTCACGCCCCCAATCTTTTCTAACAATAACTGGCGCGACAATGCCAGTTCACGCATATACCCATAATAAAGCCAACGTATAATTTTTTTATCTGGCTTCTTATAAGTCCCAAGACCATGGGAAATAAGCCTTCGCCCCAACTTCTTTAGCCCATGGAAATGATAAAATACTACTGTCTTTCCATTTACTGTGAAATTATTTCGTTCAATTGAAGCTCTATAGTTAGCGACATTCCAAGGAGCAAGACCTACTCCATCATTCTGACTCACAACTAATTCATCATACAGACTAGGCCATTCATCCAAATATTTCTGATCCGCAAACTTCCCATCTTCCAAACGGTCATAACACCATTCCAAACACTGGTCTTTCCATCGTTCCAGACACCTAATGCCTGTAGCATCATTCCGAAATGACTGATATTGAATATTATATATTCCATATTTTTCTTTAAATTTGAGGACTGAAGAAAATCCATGAGCTGTAATAAAAACTGACTTATTGCCCAATTCGCTATAGATAACATCAGGATTGGAAAAGAAAAACAAATCAGCATCTAGATAAGTAACAATATCCATCTGGTACTTCTTCAGAAGGAATAAAGGCAATACAGGACTGAGTGTGAAGTAATATTCTATCAGGCCACGATTAGCTTTCGCTTGCAAAAGCCTTGGTTCCCACCCCTCCATATCCTTGAGTGGAATAGTGCATATTCGTTTCTCATTCAGAAGGCTCAGTGCCTCGTACGTTTCATCATCGAGACACAACACATAAAGTGTGAAATCTCTACACTGTTTTAGTAGAGAACGATACAGAGTCACTCCATGAATCAAGTAATTTCTGTCGAAATAGGTACAAAAATGATACATTATAAATTCACGTTTCTATTAATAACTGTAACCACTTGGCTCGCATCTTTGTCAGTCAACTCAGGAAACATAGGGAGGCTTATTATTTCACTAACCGCAATTTCGGTCTGTATTAGAGAAACAGGCACAGACACTTTATAACCAAAGGCCGGGTGAAGGTGTACAGGATGAAGGTAATGAACCGCACACCTGATGCCTTCCTGTGCCAACTTATCTATCAAATCATTTCTGTTACTTAAGCGCATCACAAACTGATGATAAACGTGTTCACTATTTTCACGTTCAGTCGGCAGTTTAAGTTCACTTATAGCCTCTAAACCAGATCGATATACTGCTGAAATTCGTCGCCTTGCCTTATTATCTTCGTCCAAAAACTTCAACCGTACACGCAGAACTGCTGCCTGCAATTCATCAAGGCGACTGTTGACCCCATCTATTTGGCTTATTCGCCCATCATCCCAACCATATTGACGCAAGGCGCAAAGCTTACCTGCCATATTGGAATCATTGCTTACTACCGCGCCACCATCACCCAGTGCACCAAGGTTTTTGGTTGGATAAAAACTAAAACAGCCAAAATCACCCCAAGTTCCAGCCTTTCTACCATTCAAGGCTGCACCATGTGCCTGCGCACAATCTTCAATCACTACCAGATCATGTATACGGGCAAAATCAAGAATACGTGGCATATTCGCCATCTGCCCATATAAATGAACTACAACCACGGCCTTAATGCTGCTATCCATTGAAAATACAGCTTCCAATGAATCAGCATCCATAACAAAGTAATCTGGTTCAATATCAACAAATACTGGAATTGATCCACAACGTCGAATAGCCGAAACTGTAGCTACAGCAGTGTGAGAGACGGTGGCCACATGGTCACCAATACCAATACCTGCGGCACGCAATGCCAGTTCAATAGCATCCGTACCATTGGCAACACCGACTGCATGCTTTACACCCAGCCATGCAGCAAATTCATCTTCAAATGCTTCCACTTCCTTGCCTAGAATATACCAGCCACTATCAAGCACCCTGGCAATCATATTATCAATCTCCTGCTTATGCTCTAGATATCCGGCCTTCGGGTTACATTGTGGAATCACAGGTAATCCTCCATATTCTCTCGATAATAGTTCAAAGTACGCTCCAGGCCATTAAGCAATGAGACTCGAGGGTTCCACCCCAGCACTCTTGTGATCATTGAAAAGTCCGAATAATAATCACCAATATCAATTTTCTTGCGTTCTTCAGGAAAGCTCTTGATCTTAAATTCACCAGTACTTCTATTAGACTGTAGAAGAATATCTGCCATCGCTTTAAGCGAGACCACTTCACCCGAGCCAAGATTAAAGATGCAGCCATCTGCCCGTTCATCCTGAGCAGCCATTAAAAATGCATCCACCACATCATCGACATGATTGAAATCCCGTAATTGCTCACCCCCCCAAACCTCAAAAGGCTTATCTTCCAACAAACAACGTATCCAAATACCGACAAAAGTCTGGCGAGCATCCTTAATGCGCATACCTGGTCCATAAGTATTGGTCAGACGTAGCACACAGGCTGGAATGGCATAGACCTCATGATAAAGCAGATGATAATGCTCGCCTGCTGCTTTATTGATTCCGTTAACATCCACCGGATTGACAGGGTGCTTTTCATCCACCGGTAAATAATTTGGCCTACCATAAAGCTGCCTCGTACTGGCAAAAACTATTTTTGCTTCAGGGTTATAATGACGTAAAGCTTCCAGGATCGAAAGTTGAGCGTGAGCATTGATATCCAAATCAACATATGGATTGGCCATCGAATCCATATGACTGGTCTGCCCTGCCATATTAAAAACCACATCCACATTCTGAACAAGATACCGCATGCTATGCGGATCACGAACATCCGAGATGTTAACCCGAACCTTATCCTTGATGCCCTGAATATTGGCCAAATTTCCACCATATTCAGGTATCAGTGAATCAACCAACGTAACTTCAGCCACCCCCGCTAATCGCTTGGCAATAGCTGAACCGATGAAGCCAAGTCCACCTGTTATTAACACCTTCTTTCCAATGAAATATTCATTCATGATATTTTCCTCGCCAGCACAATATTATCCAGATAAAGATCCGGATTGCGAGGGAGAAACAGATTCAAAAAAGCCCCCGTTAAGTTAAATGGGGCCATCAAAAACAATATCAATATCAAGTTAACATAATCATTGTTTCTCACTGTTTTCTTATACAAATAGATATTGATTAATTGAAAAACAACTCTTATATCATCAATTGATTTCCTCTGTTCAACGACCTCAAAACCATATTTTTCAAGCAATGCTCGGATACCAAAAGAAGAATACCTTGCAAAGTCATAGGGTTGTTCATGCTCATCCCACACAAATGGCATTGTCAAAAGCATTGTGCCTTCAGGCCTCAGAACACGGTGAGCTTCACATAGAAAACGACCCGGGTTAAAAACATGTTCAAACACCTGATTTGCCACTAGAGAGTCAAAAGAACCATCTGAAAAAGGAAAAGTTTCACCATCATAAAAATATTCTGCCGTCTTGCTCGCTCGGTACTCAGGCGTATCATACTCAAGTCCAATATATTCAGTTGAAGCATACAATTTCTCATAAGGCTTAGAACCGCACCCGATATCCAGCGTCCGCCCGGTAATATGACCGGCCAATGCTCGTATATTCAACGCAAGGCCCTTACGTGCAAAATAAAATGGATTAACAAATAACCCCAACCATGTAGGAAAAAATAATTCATGATGATATAAAGAGCGCAGCTTTTGGTTAAATGTGTTCAAGCAAAATCCCCTTAAACATACCGATACCTACATCATCCTCTCCATCAAATTCCAGAACTTGGCACAAACCGAGTTTATTCAATTCACGCTCAAACTGTAAAGATGAAAAAAACCACGCTGGATAACTGGCTGAATAGATGGACTCAGGCACACGTTGCACCGTGAGACGATCCTGATCCGCTTCTATAAATGGGGTGCGATCCAATAAAATATACCGAGTTCCAGATTTTGAAAATAGTTCTAACATTGCATTCGGCTTTTCAAGATATTCGAGAACGCAGGAACAAAAGATAATATCAATCATGCCATCATCCAAACAATCCTCTATAGATTCATAAAATTGCAAAACACCATTTTGAAATTCATCTCTCCCGCATTGGACAAAATGACTCTGCTCAACCACAGCCCAGCGAACAGCTTTGAGGTGTTTAAAATGTTCTCTATGCTGGAAATAGAAGCTTCCCAGTGCCCCTCCGAAATCAAGCACACGCAACTCTCCGCCATTTTCAGCAGCGACTCGCAGCAAGCAGGCTAATGGTGCCCAGCGGAACTCTTCATGATTGAAGCATACTGAATCTCGCTCAAATACTGCCTCACCATGCATGACCTTGGAGGAGGCATGGCGCACGCGCTCAAGTATCTCTGTAGCATCATAGCCGGAAGAATGAGCTTTCGCTTCGCCCCAAGAACCATAATTACCTGAAAAATTTGATAAAATCCGACGCAGTACCGTTAAAACAATAGGCGGAATGAATGTTTTTAAACCAGTCAAGTCAACCATTTCTGCAACTACCCATAAACCTGTTCATTTCTTGCAATACTTTTGGTAGAAAACCCTGTTTAGTTGATCTGAGAAATTTTGAGAACTGTTGTAGGGCATCCCGGTTTTCTTTAGTATCTATACCACCAACATGTATACGATGCATAAATAGTTCGACATCAAAAACACTTCTTGATCGACAATGGCGGCCACTTAAATCGTTTCCAATGTTATGCACCAAGGATTTACCCGGATAGAGCGTTAATTTATCATTGAGAAGCGCTGAAGCATACCAACGGATAGCCCATGAATCATTCTTACCAGCGATCTGTTTCTTCAGCATTTTGGAATAATTATATCCACCAAAGATATCAAAACGATCCATTAACGACTTTTCTTTAAGAGCCCGCAATAATTTATCTCCATCTTTTTCAAATAATTTCCACCGATCCTTCCAAGTGGCCCAGCCCCAACAGTCTGCGCCTTTGAGAAAAAAGGTTTCCGGTAAATCATCTATAGGATAACAATACCCATGAATACTCATCACTTGCTGATTATTGATATAACAATTCAAGCCCGAATTCATATAGTTCAGAAAACACTCAGATACCATCAAATCATCTTCGACAACAATCACTCGACCAAACTGCTCGCATAGCAGGGACACTCCATTTATGATGGAGTTTGCCAATCCCCAATTGCAATCGCGCTCAATGATCGTTTTATTCGGATGAGGCCAGTCATGAATAATTCGCCGTGTTTCTTCTACTTGTTTTTTTCCACCTGCATTTCGTGCCCCATCAGAATAAATAACCAAGGGACTGTCTAAAAACTCAGCATTCCCTGCCAAAGCTTCAAGTGTACGCCTCGTATGCTCAGGTCGATTGAAGGTAAATAACGCTATAGGTGTATTTAGTTTCATCACTGTACACCTCGCCCCAACAACACTTTCATGTACGGCCAAGCCCAATAGATTGGCCATAAAAATCCAGCATGCCTTTTGGTTAATGTATACCATGATTTCACAGGCAACTCTTTACTACTTGTGATTTTTTTCCACCGTCCGATGCGCCCCAGTTCAGCATCATAATGCGTATTCTTTAGACTGTTTCGATCACACGCCCCAACATAACCAGGTGCAATAATAATCTGAAACCCACACTTTTTTGCGCGAAGACCATAATCAATATCCCCCATCGAATGAGCAAAAGAAGCATCCAGGTTACCCAATTTACCAGCAATCCCCTTCGGAATAAGCACACAATTTCCATTCATGGTATCACAGGTAAGAGGGGTGCCTGAAACAGGTTGTAGTTTGAATGTTAATGGCCTTGTCCGGCTCACAGCAACCAGGCCACCATAGGTTATTTGTTCGCTGTTTGAGGCATGAGTAGCCCCCACAACGATAACATCATTACTTTCTTTCTGAAGTGCTGAAAGCGATGTGTTCAACATCTGTTGCAACGCATCCCCATATAAAATGGTATCATCATTCAGCCACAGGTAGTAATCATAGCCAATATCCATTGCAGCAGAAAATGCAAAACGCATCCCGCCGTTCCAAAAAAGAGAGCCATCACCTTTAATAACATTGACTTGCGGGTAATCGTGGCGTACAGCATCTTCAGTCCCGTCACTGCTGTCGTCATCCACAAGAAATACATCAAGAGAGTAGTCCCTTGGTAATTCGCTGCGAAAAAGAGCATCAAGACACTCCATGGTTTGCAACTTTCGATTATGACAAGTCATCAACACAGCTACTCTGTCCAAAGTCCAACACTCCAATGCAAAAAATAGAGCCACTTAATCAAAGCAGCTTATCAACACTCCACCATATAGGGCGCACCAAATGATCCACAAACCCACCCCCGTAGTCCCATGGTGACTTATCAACTCGCAGTTGCACCATAAGTAAAGATAAAGGAATGAGTAATAAAATGGGAAAGATGGATTTTACACGATACGCCATAAACCATACGAGCGTAATAATACCAATTACTCTGAACCACTCAACAAAAAAATAGAATCTCAACAAAAACAGTGTCAAATCATGAATCCCAAATAAAAAGGCTCCGAAAAAAGCTAAAAACATCACTGCTACAGCAGAGCTTTTTACATCAAAAACAGGGTGTTTTCTTATCAAAATAAGGCCTGACAGCGATATAAGGAAAAGTGCCACATCCAGTATAATTACCTGCATTGATATATCACCATCATTTTTGAATGCAGCAGCATGAAATATAGTCGTTGATATCGCGCTAGAAATATAGTCCCCTATCAAAAAACCAGATGTCAGCAGCGCCAGTAATACAAAAAAATAGTGTTTTTTTACCCATAAATGGTTCCACAAATATCGGCACCCCAGTAATATTACAGCAGGTACAACAAAGGAGTTATGTACTAGCGTGCCGAGGAGCAATAAAATCATGGCTTTTTTATTCTTCCCTTCCACAAGAAAAACAAAGAATAAAAACAGTATGGATCCAGCAATATATTGTCTAATCAATTGAAATGATTGGGTGAATGTTATTCCTGCCATAACGGCAAACACAATACAAACTACCGCGCCCCAGTGGCGTAATCCATAACGCGTCAACAACCTTTCAAGTGCATAAATATAGGTATAATAAATAGCGCAAGACACGGCAATAATAAAAACAAAGACATTACCATCACTCATTCGTGATATAACAAATGAAAAAGCATAATAAAGTGGCTCTGTAATGCGAATAGATGAACCGCCAGCTTGAAGATAATCCAGAAGCCCCATGTGTGATAGCTTCATATAATCATTAATATACCAAACTAAATCACCATCAAGCTGCTTGGCACCATTAAACACAGAAATAAAACTAATGATAGCAACCGCCAACAAGGGTCGACCGATGCGTTCATTAAATATCCCTCTTGCCAACACCCCCATCGTCAAAACAGCTAGCCAAGGTGTAATGAGAGCCAGTAGCACAATCAGAAATATAAGAACTATATCATGGTATTTCGAGCTTGATGCGAACTCGCAACCAACGAACAGATTATTTATCGACATTAAATCCGTAAACTTCTGGTTTTCTTAGAATGACAACTTGACTATCACCCATACCCAGCCCATCAAAAAAACGGGTTATTAAATGATTTACCTTCAGCTTGTGAAGTCCTGTCAAAAATAATGAAGTTATTTTCTTACCAAGACTTAATGCAGTCGGATTACGACAGGCAGACCCCGCCCAAAAAGCGGAGGGCTCACCTTGTTTGGGATACGTGAGCAAATGTAGCCACTGAAAGTGCAACCATGCTGATGGAGTTATGGTATTTTCTTTTATCATTTCCAACCCGGATTTTTTCGCAGCTATTTGAATTGAATTCTTAGAAAAAAACTGTAGGTGGTAAGGTGCATGCCAATTTATCCATTGACGACCAAACATCCTAGCCCCCCAACCACCTGCATTAGGAACAGAGATAATAGCTTTTCCACCAGGCTTCAATACACGGGAGATCCCACTCAGGACTTCAATCGGTTCCACAACATGCTCCAGCACTTGATCCATCGTCACATAATCAAAGAAGTTTTCCTCATAGGCATCCGAGTCGAATAAACCGACATGCACATTATAGCCAAATTTATCCGCTACCCGTTGAATATTCTCATCCGCTTCCACCCCATACACATCACACCCGCGTGCTGCGTGGTAACCCAATGACTCTCCGAATCCGCACCCGATATCAAGCACGCGGACATTACGCGGCACCCAGCGAAAAGCTGAACTGTCATTGCCATCAAGCCATGACAAAAAACCTGACTTTTCCTTATGTGGTTTATATTTACTCACATCAAATGTAGAGCGTGGATAGTAATTAGTATACAAATCCGCCAACACTTCCGAATTGAATTTATCACAAGATAGAAACTTGTGTCCGCAATCCTGACAAGACATCAGTTTAAACGAACCAGGGTATCCATAGCGATCATCGTAAAGGCTAAAACACAAGACAACATTGTCTTTTTTGCAAATGCAACAACTCATCTACTTACAACTTTTCTTAATGCTACCAACATATGATCAGGCCCCAAGGAAGGTAAGCCATCATATCCACCAAGGAAAAGGGATTTCCTGATATATTGAGCTAACCCAAGAAGCAAGGAGCGGTCATATCCTAACGATGCGTATGTCTCATCAACGGAAACAAGTTCAAACCCATCAATGCCATTTAAGAATCCTCTTGACGGAAAAATAATATGCTCCGGTGCCTTGAGATACCACCAGTTTTTCTTTGATATACGCGCACTGAAAGAATTATTATCCCCAGTCAACAGGAGCAGTGTCCCGCCATGAACCAACAGGCTCCCAACCTTTTTGAAAAACCCGGTAAAATCATAGATATGCTCGACCAGATCAAATGCAGTAACCACATCATACTTTTCCACCACTCCTTCAGTAGAAGAAAAAGCGACATGTCCCTTTTCCCTCAAAATATCACAACTAGCCAACGAAGGCTCAACGCCCGCTGTAACACATCCTCGTGTGCGAGCATAATCGAGCAGAATACCAGTATTGCACCCAATATCTAATACCCTGTCACCTTCGTGGAAATATCGCTCTAATCGGCGGATAATGTTCTCCGACATTTCTCGGCCACTTATTGCACGATTCCCCCTGACTATACATATCAAATGCATCTTTCTCACAAACAATATTCTGAGAAAACCACGAAGCGCATGCTTTGCATGCGTATAACTCAGGAGTTCTCTCCAACTCAATTGCAAGAGTGGAAAACATGGTGGGTGTCCGGTAGTCAATTTTTCCGATAGCGAATATCTTATTTGAATTGCATAAAGGGCAGCTCTTCCATCTAAAACCATTTTCCACTCGCATTATTTATTCGCGCCATTGCAATAAAATTTTTCTGGCTGGGTTAACCCAGCCGAACGTCAACAAACAACAGATACCAAATAATGTAACCCCAATTGATAGTATGGCTGACGTTTGAGAATTTATACCATAGTTTGATAAGGCAACAGTTATTCCAGAAAAGGTCAGGATCAACCACATGTTTTTGGGGACAATTACCAATTCCCACCTTAAATTGAGTTTACTAATATAATTAGTAAGTATATACACACTACCTGTCACTAACCCAACAAGTACCCCAATAACAACTCCAACTCCACCATAATATGACCCAAGCCCCACACCAACCACAGTAGTAACCACTCCTATAAGAGCATGAGTCACCATATTTGGCCTTAACATCCCAGAGCCTAAATTTGAAAAATAAGCCGGATTAATCAACGTATTAACAAACCAAGCCAAGTTTAGCAACAGTGCAAACTGAATAAATGTGGTCTGATAATGGCCAAGCCAAAACATAGAAATGGCCGCGATTGATGTGCCCAGCATACCAAAGAAAAGTACAGAAACATAAAATGTCAGGTTATATGAATTTATAAACATCTGATTTCTCTTCTCTTTATGCTCTTCCAATGTAGCTATAACTGGTACCATAACTCTAGTTGCCTCCACGATCAAAGCCCTGCCTCGTAGAATTATTCCATTTGCCATTCCATAATAACCGAGCGCTTCCAATCCGCCGAATTTACTCATCATTGCTTTGACCATCGGATCAAACAGCATATTCATAATTGTAATAATCTGGAAGTTTACACCGTACCCGAACATCTCCTTAAGCACCGGGAATTTCCAATGTATCGGAATCACTGGAAGCTCCCGTAACTGCCATTTCACTCCCCACCATAACGAAACCATCAAACCAATCGACTGAATAAGTTGCGCCATTGCCACGCCTTCCAGCCCATATTTGGGCACAAACAATAGCGCAAGGCCAAGATAAAGCACAGAAGAACCCATCACCAGGAAGCTGTGGGTATCCATACGCAGACAACCATCCAGACCCCCGCCAAACACACTGACCATAACCATAACCCAAAGAGATGCCAGGGAATATGGCAAAATCCCAAGAGCAAGAGGAACGCTCTTCTCTGGCAGGAGATAGCCCAAGCCCAAAACGAATAGCGGATAACCAACAACCAGCAAGACCGCCATAAATGCACCCAACGTCAACGCTACCGTCTCAATCACATCAGCAGCACGCTGGGTGTCACTCTGCCCCAGTGCCTGTGCGACAAACTTCACGACACCAGCAGACAAGCCCAGTTCACCAATACGTGATACCGAGGTGGCCGCTAACACCAACGACCAAACACCAATCTGCTCAACACCCAGGCGGTCATACAGATAACGATATAAAACAAAAAACACCACGCCGCTGACGAGTACTTGAGATACCGTAGCCACTACATTTCTTGAGATGTTCTTACGGCTTAAGTCAACTGACATTTCGGCTCTGTTGCACGGGGTCGGACCAAGATATATTAACGGGGTCAGGCTTGCGACCTTGCGTTATTCCTTTTGTATCCAGTTTTGCTCTCTTCCCCATCAGGCTGCCTTCCGTTCCAGTATCAACTTCGGGGTCAGGTCT
>VAOZ01152933.1_pt1 | contig 11313 bp, 9 predicted proteins | sample 3394041 | NCBI WGS metagenome assembly VAOZ01 (sample SAMN08290431, study PRJNA428436) | hydrothermal vent metagenome | isolation source: Deep-sea hydrothermal vent chimney | place: Indian Ocean: Southwest Indian Ridge
CTGTTTTTCTTGTTCCCGCCAATTGCTTATACTGGTTTCATTACGTCAACCTGATGATCCGCTCGAGTAGCCAATAAACAACCCCGCAGCAAGCTGGCGGGGTATTAAGCGGTAGCATGCTGATGGGTTTCCCTACTGGACTTCGCGCTTCGCTCGACCCATCCTACTGTTTTTCGCCGCAAGCTGCGGGGAATAACACCCAAGGAGATTAAAACCAGACTATGTTTACCTGCTGTCCCGAGTGCAAAACCTGCTTTCGCATTACCGACGAACAATTGGCTATGGCCAAAGGCTTGGTACGTTGCGGCCATTGCCATCAGGTATTCAATGGTAGTGAAAGTCTCATCGAGGCTCTGTCTGACGAGAAACCGGCCACACAAACCTCCGACAGCCGCCATGAAGCTGACGAACATGACAGCAGTATTTTCGCTTCGGAATTTTCAGAGCCAGGGGATACTCCCTCTGAACATACGCGGATCGAAAACGAAAATAACATCTCGCCCTCCCCTGTCGATCATTTTGATCTGCCTTCTTTCTCGGCAAGGGATGACTTTATAGACACCTTTTCGCAGGATGAATCTCCTGTTTTTACACCACCCAGCGATCCAGAGGATAAAGACTCTTCGCAAGCAAGCCCGCCCACTGATAATCCTGATGATATTTTTGAGGCATTGGCTGACGACGGGTTCAAACAGGATCATCAGCCTAATACGAAGCAGACACTGACCAACGCACCGGATCAGGTGTCGGCAGAAGACGCCTATGGATATTCAGATATCTCGGATACACTGAAAGAAGAGCAGAATGTCGATGATATTTTTTCCGACATGCACCAGCAGCTTGAGCGGGGGATGGCCGAACTGGAAAAAAAGGAGTCCGAAGCTGACATCCTCGATAGTCTCACGACTCCCAACGAAACCTGGAATACAAAAAAAGAAAAAACTGCCTTCAATGATGAGACTGAAATTAATCAGGCCATCGACAATATTTTTTCTGACTCAGAACTTCCGCTCTATGGCGAAAAACCGGAGGAGCAGAATTACCGGGTGGAAAAGGAAATGCTGGCCGCTTTCGGCAAACACGCCCACCTTGACAGTAGCAGTGACGATATCAAGTTTGAAGATGAGGCGATATCTATCACTGATATTCCCCGCCCCATAGAAGAAAATCAGGCTATTTCATCCGGGAAACCACCTGAACACGAGATCCCCCGCCGCCTGCGCGACTCCCTCGCCGTAACTGAGCCCAAAAGAGCCAGCCTCTGGAAAATTATCGCCGGTTTGCTCCTGATCCTGCTGCTAAGCCTGGCTCTGCTCACCCAGCTAGCCCTGTTCCGCAGTATCGACATCATCCATTATTTCCCCCAGGCCCGTCCCTGGCTGAAGCAGTTCTGTCAGTATGCCCCCTGCCGCATCCATGCCCGCCGGGACGTTGACCAGATCAGGATACTGGAGCGCGATATTCGCGCCAATCCGCAGAACAAAAAAGCACTGTTGATTACTGCCACCATCGTCAACCAGGCAAACTTCAGTCAGCCCTACCCCGACATACGGGTAACCCTCTCGGATCTGACAGGCACCGTGGTGGCCCAACGCCGTTTCTCACCCGCTAACTATCTGGGCAGCCTTAACAGCCCGTTTTTATTGATGAAACCAGGTACTCCTGTGCATATTCGCATTGGCGTTCTCGATCCGGGCCGGGATGCTGTGAATTTCGAATTTCAGCTTTTGTGAAAAATTCCATCAGCGCTCGCTAAAATCAGCACAAAAATCGCCATTGTCACTTTATCCAGTCCGGTAATGCAGGTATTATATTCGGCCCGGCAGGAGAGACTGTCCGGGAATAAAGCCCGTAGCGAGGGGAACGGGTTTGAAGCGAAGACAGGACTGGTTAATAAAAAAATAATGGGGAAATCTGGCCAAAAATCCAGCTTTTCTGCGGTGGGTCCCCTCTTCTTGAACAGGCTCCTGGCGTGGTTGAAAAACAAACTCAGACGCTCTACTTTCGGTCAAATAACGGCGAAAAAGGCAGCCCCTGCTGCGACTGAAACCAACAAAAGCCTGTGCGAGTGATATATCAATGCCGTAATACTGTGATCGGGCCTTCGAGCGCCTGGGAGTCTGTCGGACTTAGGGGGATTGAAGAGTGGGAGAGCGAGCGCAAATATTCACGATTTTGAGGCGCATAGTCGCACTACGCAACGATAAATCGGGGATATTTGAGCCGCTCTCCCGCTTCCGCAGTCAATTCATCCTAAGTCCGACAGGCTCCTAGTATCGGTAAACCGGGACAAGATACCTTAATAGATTCATGAAAATCGGACCTCACCAGCTTGCTAACAACCTGATTCTTGCGCCGATGGCCGGGGTCACCGATCTGCCCTTTCGCCAACTATGCAAAAGCCTCGGCGCGGGTATGGCGGTATCCGAAATGGTCTCATCCCATTCACTGCTCTGGGGCAGCAAAAAGACCCAGCGACGCGCCAGCCACGCAGGCGAAATCGAACCCAAATCCGTACAGATCATGGGCACCGAACCGGCCATGATGGCTGCGGCAGCACGTCACAATGCTGACCGGGGCGCACAGATCATTGACATCAACATGGGCTGTCCGGCCAAAAAAGTTTGTCATGTACTGGCAGGTTCAGCCCTCATGCGCGACGAACGACTGGTTGCCCAAATTCTGCAGGCGGTGGTTGAGGCTGTAGATATTCCCGTCACCCTGAAAATCCGTACCGGCTGGGATCAGGACAACCGTAATGCCCCCTGCATCGCCCACATTGCCGAGGATTGCGGCATCCAGGCGCTGGCCATCCACGGCCGCACCCGCGCCGATCAGTACCACGGCAATGCGGAATATGACACCATCGCCAGGGTAAAACAGCAAGTTCATATTCCCGTCATTGCTAACGGCGACATCCGTAGCCCGGAAAAAGCCCGCTTCGTGCTTGATTACACCCGTGCGGATGCCATCATGATTGGCCGCGCCGCGCAGGGCCGCCCCTGGATCTTCAGGGAAATTCGTCATTATCTGGATACCGGAGAGACCCTTCCTGAACCCGGTCCGGGGGAAATCCGCACGATTCTCCTCGACCATCTCGACAATCTCTATGCCTTTTACGGCGACTACACGGGCGTGCGTATGGCGCGCAAACATATCAGCTGGTACAGCAAGGGCCAGCAACACGGCGCAGCCTTCCGGCAACTGATTAACCGGGTGGAAAACGCCAGGGATCAAAAAAATATAGTGGAGGAATTCTTCGCTACCCTAATCAACAAGGAGGAAATGGCAGCATGACTGAAACTCTTATCGATAACACAGCACTAAACCTGGGTAACAACATTGCGGAACAGGTTCACAAACCCCTGCGCGCCTGCGTCGAAGACACGGTTGAAATGTATCTGAAACAACTGGATGGCCACGCCACCACTGATTTCTACAAAGTGGTGCTGCAGGAAATTGAAGAACCCCTGTTGCGTTGTGTGCTCAAACACACCCGTGGCAACCAGAGCCGGGCGTCTGAAATGCTGGGCATTAATCGCGGCACCCTGCGCAAGAAACTCAAGTTGTACGATTTGCACAATTAGTCTCCATTTATATGCATGGATAACAAACGCAAAGGACGCAGAGTCGCGAAGACGCAGAGTTTATTTAAAGACATATACACCGCACGAATTGTATCCAATTTAAAAAATAAACCTTTCATCTTTTCGCCTCTGCGCCTTTGCGCTCTCTGCGTTAATCACAACCCCCTATCAACAAGGTTCATTCAAGCATGACAAAAATCACCCGTGCCCTTATCAGCGTTTCCGATAAATCCGGCATTGCCGGCTTCGCCCGGCAGTTACATGAAAAATTTAATGTCGAGATTCTTTCCACGGGGGGTACGGCGAAACTGCTGGCGGAAGAAGGCATTCCGGTGATTGAGGTTTCCGACTACACGGGCTTTCCGGAAATGATGGATGGCCGGGTCAAAACCCTGCATCCCAGAATTCACGGTGGATTACTGGGACGCCGGGGGATGGATGATGCCGTCATGCAGGAACATGGCATACCTCCTATTGACATGGTGGTGGTTAACCTCTATCCCTTCGAAGCGACTATCGCCAGGGCGGATTGCGACCTGGCCACGGCCATCGAAAACATTGACATCGGCGGTCCCACCATGCTGCGCGCCGCAGCCAAGAATCATGCCGCTGTCAGCGTGCTCGTCGATGCCGATAACTACACACACATTCTCGAGGAAATGCAGAACAATAATGGTGAGATAAGTGACGCAACTCGTTTTGATCTGGCCGTCAAAACCTTTGAGCACACCGCCCACTATGACGGCGTTATCGCCAACTATCTCGGCACACTGACCGATGATACGGATAACAAAGCGGACTTTCCACGTACCTTTAACCGCCAGTACCATAAGACTCAGGAAATGCGCTACGGCGAAAACCCACACCAGAAAGCCGCCTTCTATGTTGAAGCCCATCCTGCCGAGGCCAGTATTGCTACCGCTATCCAGCTTCAGGGCAAGGAACTGTCCTATAATAACATTGGTGACACCGATGCCGCGCTGGAGTGCATCAAACAGTTTGACGAACCGGCCTGTGTGATTGTCAAACACGCTAACCCCTGCGGCGTGGCCATTGATCGTGATTTGCTCAATGCCTATAACCGCGCCTATCAGACCGATCCGGAATCGGCCTTCGGCGGCATCATCGCTTTCAACCGGACACTGGACGCCGATACCGCAAAAGCCATCATCGAGCGCCAGTTCGTCGAGGTCATCATTGCCCCGAAGGTCACAGCGGAAACTATCGAAGTAGTCAAGGCGAAAAAAAATCTTCGCCTGCTAACCTGCGGTGAGTGGCCAAAGAAACCCGACAACCGGCTGGACTTCAAAAAAATCAATGGGGGGTTGCTGGTGCAGGATGCGGATCTATCTTTATATAATGATCTCAATGTTGTCACCCAAATCAGACCCACTGAAAAACAAATGCGGGATCTGCTGTTCACCTGGAAAGTAGCGAAATTCGTCAAGTCCAACGCGATTGTCTTCGGCCGCGATCTCATGACCATCGGCGTGGGCGCCGGACAGATGAGCCGAGTCAACTCAGCCCGCATCGCCGTCATCAAAGCCCAGCATGCCAAACTGGAAGTCAAGGGATCGGTGATGGCCTCCGATGCCTTCTTCCCCTTCCGCGACGGTCTCGATCAGGCTGCGGAGAACGGCATCGCCGCCGTCATCCAACCTGGCGGCTCCATGCGTGATGATGAAGTCATCGCCACCGCCGATGAACATGGTATCGCCATGGTCATGACGGGGATGCGTCATTTCCGCCATTAACACATTAACCTAAAAAAGGAACCTTCAATGTACCGGAAATATCTAACATGTCTTCTGCTGGCCGCACTTATCCTACCTGTGCCCGCATTTTCTGCACCTGCATCAAAAGAAAGTATCCGAAAAATGATGATTGAAGCGGGTTCAGGAAAAATAGGTGTCCAGATAATGAATCAAATGATTCCTGCTATGAAAAGAATGATACCTAAGGCGCCTGATAAATTTTGGAAAGATGTTATGGTAGAAGTTAAGCCAAATGATATGATTAAACTCGTTATTCCCGTTTATCAAAAATATCTAACTGAAGAAGATGTTAAGGAAATAAATGCCTTTTATGCCAGCCGTGCGGGTAAAAAACTCATTAAAGTTCAACCGGTAATAATGCGTGAGTCTATCCGAATTGGTCAAAAATGGGGCCAACAAATAGCGCGAAAAATTCTTTTAAAATATCAACAAGAAAACCACAAACCATCCCTCCCGCTTAAACATAAAAAATCGTTATGAATGATCTGAGCCAGGAATCCTGTAAAGCCTGCCGCGCCGATGCGCCGCAGGTCTCCGACGAAGAACTGAAACAATTGATTGGAAAAATCCCCGACTGGAACATCGAGGTACGTGATAGCATCATGCAACTGGAAAAAACCTTCCGCTTTGGCAGTTTCATCAAGGCGCTGACTTTTACCAACAAGATAGGCGAAGCAGCGGAAACCGAAGGCCATCATCCTGCTCTTCTGACCGAATGGGGCAAGGTAACAGTGACCTGGTGGTCGCATAAGATTAAAGGACTACACCGCAATGATTTCATCATGGCCGCCAGGACTGATGAGATTTTCAAACAGTCCCCTGATTGATGGGTTTCACTTTGTTCTACCCATCCTACTCATTTTTAGTTATTTATTTAGGATGGGTAGAAAGTGAAACCCATCAATCGAATGGTTCACAACGCATGGCCTGTCCTGTGGCGGGCGTTTTCAAAATAGAAAAATGATCGGCTACCTGCCCTCGTTTGGTAATAAAGCGGACGCTCATCAGGCCGTTGGCAATATCGACAACCACGGAACCGGATTCGGCCAGTGAGACGGGCATGTCGGGGTGATCAAGCCTGCCCTGATCGTGTTTGGAGGAGGAACCAATAACCGTATAAACCGTGCCTGAAAATCCGTCTCGTCCCGGTTTTTTATACGGTTGAGTCCTTCCCAACGTCTTCTCGCGTATCATGTTTGGCTGCAAAGTGCTTGAGTTGCCATAATTACAACGCATCAACCAGGAGCGTTCATACATATGGCTGTGACCGCTTAATACCAGATCCGCGCCGCCTGCTTCGAGGATCGGTAACACATTTTTACGCACATCCAGCATGCGCCCGCCACTGTCGTGCCGGTTGTCTGAATCATGTGAACCGTGGCTATAGGGTGGATGATGGAATGCGGCAATGATCCATTTCTGTTTGCTGGCCGCCAGATCCCGTTGCAACCAGTCGAGCATCTTGCTGCCCACCGCCATGCTGCTGGCCGTGGTATCCAGCATAATGAAATGCGCATTGGCATAGTCGAAAGAATAGTAATGCTCGGTTCCCGAGGCCAGGCCGCCGGATTCAGCCTTGGTCGGGAAACTGAAAATATCGAAAAAGGCCCAACGCCGCGCATCATGATTGCCATACGCGGGCCATACCGGCACGTTTTTCAGGATGTTCGCATAAGGCGCGAAAAAATCGACCTGGAACTGCTTGTTAGTCCCGGAGCGATAGGCATTGTCCCCTGTGGTCAGAAGCAGATCCAGATAGGCTCGATTTCGATCGGGACGCGGGTTTTTTGCCAGCCATGCCCTCAGCGCCTCGCGCACCTGAGTCTGCACTTCTCCGGCCTTACCGGGATCCCCCAGTACCGCGAAGCGCACGGAGACGGCCTGGCCCGTTTTAGGCGACGTCATAAACCAGTAGCCCTTGCCGCCATAGAGTGTTTGTGCTGTCTTACCCCTGGACTTATTTTGAATCTGATAATAATAGCGAGTGTCCGGCTCAAGCCCCTGCAGGCGCAACTCATGTTCTTCCGCACGGGGCATTTCTGTCGCCAGATGATCCAGTTTCGCCAGATTGCGACCATAGCGGATCTGGCCCTCTCCCTTCTGAAGAGTCTGCCAGCGTAGCGTCATGGCATCCGGCGCTGGCATCATCAGGTAGGGTCCGCGGTTACCTGTATAAAAACTACCCAGATAGACCACAACAAAGCGGCCCACCCCATAGATTAGTAACAGGGCCAGGAAACCCTGGGCAATACGTTTCATCCACTTTTTCAAACTATAATACTCCAGAGGTGACGGTATCTTTCCAGATACCCGTTTATGTATATTTATCCCCACCCTCTGTTAATGATATCTTAACAGCCAACCCTCTAGTATGTATGGAGAAGCCATAATTCATTCAAGGCGCTTTCTTTATCCTGCCCGGTCCCGGTAGAATAGCGCAAAACCGCACCTAACAGGTAATCCGATCTATGCAAAAACTTCCCCGTCTGCTGCACTTTCTAATTAATCTCCTGTTGATCAACATGGTGCTGTTTTCCCTGTTCAGGCTGGCTTTCTGGCTGTACTTCAAAACACCGACCGATCCGATTCCCGGCGGCATGCTGGTGCATAGTTTCTACCTGGGATTCAAATACGATCTGCGTCTAACCTTATTCGTGATTCTGCCACTGTTTCTGCTTGGCGGCCTGCGCATTCTCAGTCCCTTTGAGTCCCGGCTCATGCGCAATATCTGGTTCGGCTATCTGGCGCTGGCTTTTTTCATCATCCTGTTATTCTATTATCTGTACTTTGGCTATTACGCCTACCTGCAGCAACCCATGAACGCGACGATACTGCGTTTTGCCTATAATCCTGAAACCTCGTTGCAAATGGTCACAGAAAGCTACCCTGTGATCTGGATCGGCCTCTCGCTACTGGCCCTGCTCGGCACCTACCTCTGGCTCATACACCATCTGCTGCAACGGGCACGCAATTACGCTAACCCGTTTTTTCACGGCTGGTATAAAACCGGCGTCATCAGCCTGAGTACGGTACTGCTATTATTGGGTCTCTATGGCAATCTTTCCTGGTATCCCCTGCGCTGGAGCGAAGCCTTCAGCAGTGCCCATAGCTTTGCCCCGGCAGTTACCCTGAACCCGGTGCTATATTTTTTCAACACGCTGAAAAATAAACATATCGGTTTTAATATAAACAAAACCCGCACAAGCTATGCGCTCATGAGCCGGTACCTGGGCGTCGACCACCCCAATAGCAAAACACTGAATTACCGGCGCACTATCACCCGGCCCGGCACCTATGCCAAAAGACGGCCCAATATTGTTATGGTATTTCTGGAGTCCTTCGCCTCTTACAAGACGGGAACCTTCGGCAACCCCCTGAACCCCACCCCCAACTTCGATGCGCTGGCAAAACAGAGCCTGCAATACCGCCATTACTATGCACCCCATACGGGCACCGCACGCTCAGTGTTCGCCGCCATCACCGGCATTCCCGATATCGAGCTCAACAAAACCTCATCACGCAACCCGCGTGTGGTGGAGCAACATACCATCATCAACGCCTTCAAGGGCTACCGGAAATTCTACTTTCTCGGCGGCAGCGCCAACTGGGGCAATATCCGTGGCATCCTGCAACACAATATAAAAGGACTGGAAATTCATGAAGAAGGCGACTACACCTCACCGCGTATTAACGTCTGGGGGATTTCCGATCTGGATCTGTTCAAGGAGGCTAACAAGGTTTTAGCCCGACAGACCAAACCCTTTTTCACCATTATCCAGACCTCGGGCAATCACCGGCCCTACACTATTCCCAAAGATGATCATGGCTTCAAACTACGGCATGAAGATAAGGAAACCCTGAGAAAGGCCGGTTTCATTTCCGAGAAAGAATTCAATTCTTTCCGGTTTATGGATTACTGCATCGGTTATTTCATACAACAGGCGCGCAAGGGCGGCTATCTGAACAACACTATTTTTGTTTTCTATGGCGACCACGGCATCACCGGTTACGGCGGTGAGCAAACTCCTAAATTCGAGAGTATGTACAATGTCACCGGTATGCATACACCACTGCTATTCTACGCACCCGGATTGATCACTCATCCTCGGATGGATAACAAACTGGCAAGTGAAGTGGATCTATTGCCTACCATTGCGGGCCTTGCGGCTCCCGACGGCTATGTCAACACCACTCTGGGACGGGATTTGCGCGATCCGCGTTTTGACAAGCAGCGTTACGCCTTTACCATCCACAGCGCTATTCCTATAATCAGCTTGGTAGGGAAAAATTATTACTTCCGCATGCACGGAGATGGCAGCGACAAACTGCTGGTTGATACGCACTCAGCAACGCCGGAAAAAAATGTGATCAAGGAACATCCCGGAATCGCGGCGCATATGGCAGCTCTCACCCGCGGGATCCATGAAACTGCCAAATACATGCTTTACCATAATCCGCATATACCGTAAGAAGGGGTTAGTCGCCCACCTTGACTGAACTTACTGATGGGTTTCACTTCGTTCTACCCATCCTACCTTTTTTATATCCGTAGGATGGGTAGAACGAAGTGAAACCCATCAAGCTAAATCTGCCTCTTCGTTTGACCCTTCAGTCAGGATCGGGCATAGTCCCGGCCCTGTTTTTTCTATTATTCAGCGGGATGAGAAACAAACATGAAGGTTCTGATTATCGGGGGCGGCGGCCGTGAACATGCGCTGGCCTGGAAAGCGGCACAGTCGCCCGGGGTGAAAACTGTGTTCGTAGCACCCGGCAATGCCGGTACGGCACTGGAACCCGGTATCGAAAACGTCGCCATTGCCGCAGGCGATATTCCCGGCCTGCTGGACTTCGCCCACCGGGAAAACATTGATCTCACCATCGTCGGTCCCGAAATGCCCCTGGTGGCGGGTGTGGTCGATGCCTTCAATGAGGCAGGCCTGCCTTGCTTTGGCCCCACCAAGGACGCGGCGCAACTGGAAGGCTCCAAGGCGTTTACCAAGGATTTTCTCGCCCGCCACAACATCCCAACCGCCGATTATGGCAATTTTACCGAAATAGAACCGGCTATTGCCTATATTAAGGAACAGGGCGCACCTATCGTGGTTAAAGCCGATGGACTGGCTGCGGGCAAAGGGGTGATTCTGGCACAAACCGAAGACCAGGCCATTGCGGCGGTTAAGGACATGCTGGCCGGTAACACCTTCGGCCATGCCGGTCACTGTGTCGTTATCGAGGAATTTCTTCGCGGCGAAGAAGCCAGCTTTATCGTGATGGTCGATGGCGAACACATTCTGCCCATGGCCACGTCCCAGGATCACAAGGCCCGGGACGAAGGTGATCGAGGTCCCAACACGGGGGGCATGGGTGCCTATTCCCCCGCACCCGTGGTAACAAAAACGATCCATGATCGCATCATGAAGAACATCATTGAACCCACCGTAAAAGGCATGACCGCCGAAGGCTATCCTTTTACCGGCTTTCTCTATGCCGGGGTCATGATTGATGCTGAGGGGACGCCAAAAGTATTGGAATACAACGTGCGTTTTGGTGATCCGGAAACCCAGCCTATCATGATGCGCCTGAAGTCTGATCTGCTGATGCTATGTCAGGCCGCACTGGCCGGACGCTTGCACGAAATGCCGATCGAATGGGATGAACGCACCGCGCTGGGCGTGGTGCTGGCCGCCGGCGGGTATCCGGACGCCTATCATAAAGGTGATGTGATCACTGGCCTGCCTGCTACCCAGGACGAAACAAACAGCAAAGTTTTCCATGCGGGCACGGCAGAAAAAAACGGGCAGGTTATTACCAATGGCGGCCGAGTATTATGCGCCGTGGGTCTGGGTGCAACGGTCAGCGAGGCGCAGAAACAGGCCTATGACCTGGCCGATCAAATCCATTGGGATCATATCTTTTGCCGCCGCGATATTGGCCACCGCGCCATCACCCGC
>VAOZ01160634.1_pt1 | contig 11310 bp, 10 predicted proteins | sample 3394041 | NCBI WGS metagenome assembly VAOZ01 (sample SAMN08290431, study PRJNA428436) | hydrothermal vent metagenome | isolation source: Deep-sea hydrothermal vent chimney | place: Indian Ocean: Southwest Indian Ridge
AAAAGCCTCGCCGTAGCTTTGCTATGCCTGCATTTTTTGCCTCGTTATCGAACAAAATAACTTCGCCTAATTCGGAGAACTTATTTCGTAACAAACCCTAACGGCATAGAGAAATTTATCATCTTTGCAAAATAAAGTTATTTCCATGTCAAAAAATTTTGCGTTGATAGGTGCTGCCGGATATGTCGCCCCGAGACACATGAAAGCCATAAAAGAGACCGGCAATGATTTGGTCGCTGCCCTCGATCCATTTGATAGTGTGGGTATTATCGACTCATTTTTCCCTCATACTGATTTCTTTACCGAGCCTGAACGCTTTGACCGGCATCTTGATAAATTGAGACGCAAAGTGACGGGCAAAGTGGACTACGTCAGTATCTGTTCTCCCAACTACCTGCACGACGCACACATCCGGCTGGCTTTAAGAAATAGAGCCAATGCTATTTGTGAAAAACCGCTGGTACTAAACCCTTGGAATCTTAACGGACTGGAGGATATTGAAAAAGAGAGTGGAAAAAGGATTTTCAATATTCTCCAGCTTCGGCTTCATCCTTCCATCATTGCTTTAAAAAAGCAAATTGCCTCCCAACCTGCTGATAAAATTTACGATATCGACCTTGCTTACATCACCTCACGGGGAAAGTGGTATTTCTATTCATGGAAAGGTGATATTGCCAAATCGGGAGGCCTGGTAACCAACATCGGAATTCACTTTTTTGATATGCTGAGCTGGATTTTCGGAGAGGTACAGGAAAACAGAGTTCATCTGTACCAGAAAAATAAAGCGGCCGGATTTTTACAACTTAAGCAGGCACGCGTACGTTGGTTTTTGAGTCTCGACCGTCACGATCTGCCACCGAAGGCTGCGGGAAAAGGACTCCCAACCTACCGTTCTATTGCCGTAAACGGCGAAGAGATAGAATTCAGCGGCGGATTCACCGACCTGCATACGGAAAGCTACCGTCAGATTATGGCAGGAAACGGCTTCGGCACAAAAGAGGCCCGCAACAGCATCGAAATTGTACATAACATTCGCACCCAAAAGCCATTGGGACTCACGGGCGATTATCATCCGTTTCTGAAAAATATTTAACAGAACAATAAATCCTTATACTTTTGTTGGACATCAGCAAAAGGGAAACATGAATTGAAAAAACATCCAAAAGAACCTGGCAATTACAAGGTGGTTGAAATATACCATAGAAATAGGAATTTCTGTAAAATAATTTGTATCTTTGAGTATGATAAAAATGACGGAAACAAAACAGAATTTTATTGTTGATAAATTAACAAACTCTATCAGAAATACTATTTCAGGAGATAGTTTTCAAACAGAAATATCTACTTTAAAGAAAAGTGACCTAAAGACAGTAACAAAGAAAGGTGGTTGGAATTTCATCTGGAGAAAAGAATTTAACCACCTAATGAAAGAAGTTTACAAACTAACCATTATCAATAATCCTGGAATAATTCAAGGACTGTTGAGTATTACCATTGAAAGTGACCATGTTTTCATGAATTTGCTTGAAAGTGCCCCATTCAACATTGGGAAAAGCAAACTTTATGAAGGTGTGGCAGGAAATTTGGTTGCATATGCATGTAAAGTATCCTTTCAGAAAGGTTATGAAGGTTTTGTAGCATTTACAGCAAAAACAAATCTTATAAAACATTACGAAAAAATGTTGGGGGCATTTCATTTTAAAAATGGCAGAATGATTATTCCAACAGAATCAGCAAGAAAATTGGTCGAAATGTATTTTAAAATTTAAAAAAATGGGACATATAAAAGAACCTGAAGGCGTTGACTTTGTAATAAAGAGTAAACCATTAACAAATAAAGAACGAAACGAAATTAGTGAATTAATAAAGGCACTAAAGAAGAGAAAATCTATCCGAAAAAAGAAGGCAGGTAGAAAAAAGAAGGCTACAGAAAGTATTTAATGCTGAACGTCTAATACCAAATCACATGGAAAATTAGTAAAATTATGAATATGAAAACATTACAACAATGTTAATAAATGGTAAGTAGAGCGTGAAGCGGATAAAACTCCGTATATCCTTTTCCGAAGTAAACTGAATAAAAATTACGCTTTGCGTGACAAACCGGGATGCTGTTGAAGAAATTGAAAAAGTAGTTTTTACAAAATAATCCAAAGTTAGGACTGTAGTTAAATAAGTATATCGGTTCCATTTCTTTGGCGGCTCTGTCTTTTCCCAAAGGGATTCATTAAGGTTGGATACCACAACATGCTTATTACGGAAATCATTGTTCGTGAACCCACCACATCGTTATCGAGATATTTTTCCCGGGAAAACAGCACCCGGATTACCCATATTGTTTAATTATATTACTTTTGCAGCGCATTTTCAAAAAATGTGGACACATAAAATATAGATTATGGCCAAAAATTTAGTGATTGTCGAATCACCCGCCAAAGCCAAAACCATCGAAGGTTTCCTGGGGAAAGATTACACCGTTAAATCCAGCCTCGGGCACGTGATGGATTTAAATTCCAAAAAGCTCAGTGTAGATGTGGAAAACGATTTTGAACCACAGTATGAAATTAGCCCTGACAAGAAAAAGCTTGTAAGCGAGTTGAAAAAAATGGCCAAAGCAGCGGAAACAGTCTGGCTTGCCTCTGATGAAGACCGTGAGGGTGAAGCCATTTCGTGGCACCTTTACAATGCACTCAAGCTTGACGAACAAAAAAGCAAACGTATTGTTTTTCACGAAATTACAAAGTCTGCTATCTTGAATGCTATTGAAAATCCAAGAAGCATCGACAAGAACCTTGTTTCGGCACAGCAGGCTCGCAGAGTATTGGACCGCCTGGTGGGTTACGAACTTTCTCCCTTGTTGTGGCGAAAAGTAAAACCTTCACTTTCGGCAGGTAGAGTACAGTCAGTGGCTGTCCGGCTCATCGTGGAAAGAGAAGAAGAGATCAAAAAATTCAAGACTACCTCAGCTTTCCGTACACTTGCCGAATTCAGTTTAAGTAATGGAAAAGATACTTCGCGATTTACGGCAGAATATGCCGAACGTTTTAAAACTGTTGAAGAAGCCAAAAGTTTCATAGAAAATCAGGTTGGTGCAACTTTTACAGTTTCCTCCGTAGAGAAAAAGCCCGGGAAAAAATCACCGGCCCCGCCGTTTACCACCTCCACCCTGCAGCAGGAAGCTTCGCGCAAACTCGGTTTCTCTGTTGCCAACACCATGCGTGTGGCACAGCGGCTTTACGAATCGGGACGGATAACTTATATGAGAACCGACTCGGTGAATTTATCCGGTCAGGCAATAGGGGCAGCAAAAGCAGAAATTGAATCGCTTTATGGTAAGGAGTATGTGAAAATAAGGAAATACACCACCCGCAGCAAAGGCGCCCAGGAGGCACACGAAGCTATCCGTCCGACTTATCTTAACCAGGTATCCATCAGTGGATCCCGCGAAGAAGAACGCCTCTACTTACTAATCTGGAAACGAACCATTGCCTCACAAATGAGCGATGCCATTTTGGGAAAAACCAATGTGGAAATCAAATCTTCAGGAACCGGCAAAATGTTTGTGGCTAACGGAGAAGTCATCAAATTCGATGGCTTTCTGAAAGTATATCGTGAAAGCGTTGAAGAAAACGGTGTTGAAAAACAAGATGTTTCTCTGTTGCCACCCATGGCCAAAGGAAACCTGTTGGCTTTGCTGGAGATGAAATCGGTGGAAACTTTTACAAAGCATCTCCCCCGTTATACTGAGGCAAGCCTTGTACGAAAAATGGAAGAATTGGGGATTGGGCGGCCATCTACTTATGCACCAACTATTTCCACTATCCAAAAACGCGAGTATGTGGTGAAAGAAAGCCGACCCGGTGAAAAAAGGGAGGCCAGAAACATTATTCTTAAAAACGGTCAGGTGGAAGAAAAAATCACCAAAGAAAATACCGGCAACGAAAAAGCCAAACTCTTCCCTACGGATATCGGCACGCTGGTGAACCGCTTTCTGTTACAGCATTTTGATAATATCATCAACTTTAACTTCACCTCCAACGTGGAAAAGGAATTTGATGAAATAGCCGAAGGTAAAAAAACGTGGAACCATATCATCAAAGAATTTTACGGCCCTTTCCACGAAAAAGTTCAGGATACGTTGAAAAATTCCGGGAAATTCAGTGGTGAAAAACTACTCGGAAAAGATCCTGAGAGTGGAAATAACATCTATGTCAAAATTGGCCGTTACGGCGCCATTGCTCAGATTGGTGAAACCGATTCGGAAGAGAAACCCCGCTTTGCAGGTCTGCAAAAAGGACAAAGTCTGGAAACGATTACACTGGAGGAAGTACTGAAACTTTTTGAATTCCCCCGTAACCTTGGCGAATACGAAGGTGAGGCGGTAACCGTTGCCATTGGCCGTTTCGGCCCTTACGTAAAACACAATAAGCTTTTTTATTCTATTAAAAAAGAATACAATCCTGCATCCGTTACGCTGGAAGAAGCCATTCAAATCATTGAAGACAAACGGAAAACGGAAAGAGAAAAACTTATCAGGAGCTACGACAAAGACCCTGAAGTACATGTGATTAACGGCCGCTGGGGGCCTTATCTCATCATCAAGAAACAAAATTATAAGATTCCAAAAAACAGGGAGGCCGCCTCTTTAACATTAGAAGATTGCTATGCCATTGCCAAAGACCCGAAAAACATGCCGAAAAAACGGTATATAAAAAAGAAAAAGTAAGCTTCTTTCAAAAGTTATCTTTTTGCTAAAATATTCTTCTCACTGTTTGCCTGCACCGGATTAATTGCTATTTTAGTCCCTCATAAGCATGAGATAATTATGGATATAGAGATTTACTTTGAGCCCATAAGCCTTGACCTTTCCGCATACAAAGAAGAAACCGTAAATTTTTACGTAGGGAATCTGATAGACCCGTTTATAAAAGCCGGTCAATTCCCTGATCTGGCGGAAGCTAAGATTGCCCTTTTCGGCGTAACCGAAGACCGGAAATCGCTGAAAAACATTGGTTGCGCCGAGGCTCCCGACAAAGTTCGCGAACAACTCTATCCGCTGTTGTCGCACTGGAATAACCTAAAGATTGCCGATTTGGGGAACATCAGGCAGGGAAGCAGCATCGATGATACCTATTTTGCTATGAAAGAAGTTGTTGCCACACTTATCCGGCAGGGTATTTTGCCAATTATCATTGGCGGAAGCCAGGATCTGACTTATGCCAATTATCTTGCTTACAAAAATATTGGCCGTCTCATCAACATTGCTGCGATCGATTCCGTTTTTGATCTCGGTCAGGAAGAAGAAGACCTGAATGCCCATTCTTACCTTAGCCGTATCATTTTGTATCAGCCCAACTTCCTTTTTAATTATACCAACATTGGCTACCAGAGCTATTTTGTAAACCGCGATGCATTGCAACTCATGAAAAAACTCTTTTTTGAGATTAACCGCCTTGGAAATGTACGCGCTGACATTGCCGAAACCGAGCCTATGGTCCGCAATGCCGAACTGGTAACTTTTGATATCTCCGCTATCCGTGCTGCCGACGCCCCCGGAAGTTACTATGCCGGACCCAACGGGCTAAACGGCGAAGAAGCCTGTCACATCTGCCGCTATGCCGGTATGAACGACAAGCTAACCAGCATTGGCTTTTACGAATTTAATCCGGCTTACGATATCAGAAACCAAACGGCAGAGCTGGTGGCGCAAATGATTTGGTATTTTTTAGATGGTTATGCCAACCGGCAAAATGATATTCCTGATAAAAGCAGCAACGATTTTATTCGATACCGGGTCTGGCTCGAAGATTATAATGAGGAACTTCTCTTTATGAAAAGTAAAAAAACCGACCGTTGGTGGATCGATATTCCGTTGAATAGCAAAACCGGCAAAGGAAAATTAAAGTACCCCTATACTCCTTGTTCTTATGCCGATTACCAACAAGCACTCAACCAAGAACTTCCCGACCGCTGGTGGAAATTGCAGCAGAAGTTAATGTGAAAGTTTGGTTACTTTGGGCGTGGACGCCCAAAACGGGTGAGTATGTTGGACAACTTTGGGCGTGGACGCCCGAAGAGGGTGAGCTGATGTAAAACCCAAAAGGAACTCCGAAACTTTTTGTTTCCAGAACTGCTAAAACTCCCGTCTTCCAATTCCCGTGACTCCCGTCTTCCAGCTTCCGTTTTCCATCTTCCGCCTCCCGTCTTCCAGCTTCCAGCTTCCGATTTCCGTCTTTACCTCTCTTTCAGCCTTTCGGGATGGTCTTTCAGAAAGCCCGACCAATTGTTGTAATGTCCTGAGGCGGAAGACACATCACCCTGGAAAAAGTGACAAACGGCAGCAGCCAGTCCGTCTGTAGCATCCAGTTTTGCCGGCATTTCCTGAAACTTTAAGATAGATTTGAGCATGCCCGCCACCTGTTCTTTGGAAGCATTGCCGTTTCCGGTGATGGACTGTTTGATTTTTTTAGGTGAATATTCAAAGATAGGAAGACCTTTATACAAAGCCGCCGCCATAGCAACGCCCTGTGCCCTACCCAGTTTTAGCATCGACTGAACATTTTTCCCATAAAAAGGCGCTTCGATGGCCAGCTCATCAGGATGGTATTCTTCCACCATTGCCAGTGTTCGTTCAAAAATCTTTTTTAATTTTAGCGCATGGTTATTGTACTGCGACAGTTTGAGGATTCCCATGGTAATCATCTGGATTTTATTACCCGATTGCTGAATCAGTCCGTAACCCATAATGTTGGTGCCCGGGTCGATACCTAATATTATTCTTTCTTTGGCCAATTGAAACGTTTATGGCAAAATTAAACAAAACATACAACATTCTTATCCGGTTCGCCATTTTGGTGTTTACCTTTTATTTTCTGTACGAACAGCTTTTCTACAGGCACGATTTGTCCTCTTTTTTAAAAAGTATAGAGGCGGTAACGCGGGCTAAGAATTTTGGGACGTTATCCGTTATTGTTATTTTATTGTTGCCCTTAAACCTGTTGCTGGAAAGCCGTAAATGGCAATTTCTCATGCAGAAGCTGGAGAAAGTTTCTATGATGAGGGCTTTTAAGGCCGTTCTTGCCGGCATTTCGGTCAGTGTTTTTCTTCCCAACCGTGTGGGCGACTACCTCGGAAGGGTTTTTATTCTAAAAAAAGCCGACCGCCTGCAAGCTACCCTCGCCACCATTTTGGGCAGTATGGCACAGTTGCTTACAACCATTTTGTTTGGCCTTATTTCGGTAGCTTTTTTTCTGGATCACTGGATTAAGCTGGACAGCTCGCTAAACCGCTGGGCATTTGCCGGACTTCTTTTCAGTATCATCATGGTATCCGTCATTCTAATTTTTGCTTTTCTGAATTTCAGCGTTTTTTCCGTTCTGTTGAAAAAAATCAGTGGCCGCACTTACAATAAAATTGCACATTATGCAGAGGTCTTTTCATGGTACAGTGCCCGCGAGCTTTTTTATGTCCTGGTGATTAGTGTTCTCCGTTATCTTGTCTTTTCCATGCAGTTCTTCCTGCTGCTCAAAATCTTCCAGATACCTATCGGATACCTGCATGCCATGATGATCATTGGATTCATCTATCTGCTTATGAGCATCATTCCCACCATTGCACTTTCCGAAATTGGCGTTCGCGGCTCGGTAAGCATTTATGCCTTCAGCTTGTTTTTCGGTGCCACAGTTCCGGAGGCGCTGGACGGACAGATAGTTGCCGCCTCTTCGGCACTGTGGCTACTCAATCTCGCCCTTCCCGCGTTGTCAGGATTATTTTTTATCTTTAAGCTTCGGTTTTTTCGCAACAACAAAAGCCATGAGTATTAAAATTATTCTCTTCATACTCTCCGTGTCAGCCGTGCTTTACATGCTGATCGTTTTTGCTTTCACAGCTGGTTGGAACAGTTTAAGAAATTACTCGTTTTCACAAGGAAACCTGAAAACATCGCTTAGCGTAGTGGTGGCTTTTCGCAATGAAGCCGGGATTTTACACGAGTTACTGGAAGCTTTTCTGCATCAAACCTATCCGGACGAATTACTGGAAATTATACTTGTAGATGACCACTCAACTGACAAAAGCAAAGCTGTCGTTGAAAAATTTATCAAGGCGAATAAAAAGATAAACTTTCGGATGCTGGATGCCAATGGAGAAGGGAAAAAAGCCGCCCTGCGCACAGGAATTGCTAATGCCGGCGGAACACTTATCGTCACCACCGATGCGGACTGCCTTCCGAAAAAAAACTGGCTGACGGTAATTGCGGCGTTGTATGAAGAAAGTAAGCCCCGGCTTATTTTAGGATCGGTGATTTACAATGGAGGAACTTCCTTTTTACAGAAACTTTTCTCTCTCGACTTTCTCAGCCTGGTGGCATCGGGTGCCGGTTCGGCAGGGCTGGGGCTTCCGTTTATGGGAAATGCAGCGAACATGGCTTTTGAAAGACAAATATACATGGAAGCGGAAACCGATGCCTTGAAGGCCGGCTTTGCCTCTGGCGATGATGTGTTTTTCATTCATTATGTCAGACGCGAATTTGGAAGAAAAGCCATTGCCTTTATTAAAAACGAAGAAACCATCATACGCACGCCGCCACCTGAGAATCTGAAGGCTTTTTTTGCGCAGCGTATCCGCTGGGGTTCCAAAGCCAGAGCCTACACACAGCCTTGGGCACTGCTGGTCTCCTATACCATTTTTCTTTTCAATTTTCTGTTGACAGGCATCTTGGTTTTTAGCCTGTTTATTCCCTGGTTTCTCATTATTTATGTGTTGTTTATTGTCCTGAAAACACTCACCGATTTGCCTTTGCTTTACGCTTTCGGCCGGTTTGCCGGCAAACGAAAATTATTACCTTTTGTCTTCCCTTTTGAAACAGTTTACCCCGTTTACATTACTTATGTCGCCTTTCGGGGACTCTTTTCATTCGAATGGAAAGAGAGGAATTTGGCCAAATAAGTTCCGTAGGAAAAAGAGTTACCACGACAAAAAAAAAAATTGAAAAGCCCGTGAAATCAACGAATAAAGAATACTCTTCTGTTGGTGTGAGAAACGTAATCAACGGGTACGGCGGGCAGCCAAAACAGCCTCTACATAACCTATGTCACCTTGCCGGGTAACCTTAATGTTATCTGCGCTTCCTTCCACAAGATGCAATGGCCGTCCGGTGCTTTCAACTACTGAGGCATCATCCGAAAAATCAGCCCTGTAACTTTGCAGGTAAGCTTTTTTGAGAATTTCGGAGCGAAACACCTGCGGCGTTTGCACCACCCTGAACTTATCGCGATCCACCTCCTGGCTAATACCGTTTTCGACCTGACGTAAAGAGTCGGTTACCGGTGCCACGGGAATAGCTGTACCATGTATTCCTGCCACCTGCAGACATACCTTAATCGTTTCGTCACTCACCAAAGGGCGAACAGCATCGTGAACAAACACCAGACTTTTGTCACTCACATAAGCCAGTGCATTTTTCACCGAATGGTAACGGGTGGGGCCTCCTTCCACAATCCGGTGAGCAACCGTAAAATCATAATCCACACAAAGGTGTTTCCACCTTCCGATTTCCAGTTCGGGTAGTACGAGAAGAAATTCTGCTTTGCCATAAAAAGCCGCAAAGGCATTAAAAGTATGCATCACCAGCGGCAGGCCATCAACCAAATGAAACTGTTTTGGGGTATCGCTGTCCATACGCAACCCTTTTCCTCCGGCCACCATAATAATATAAGTCTTTGTGTTCATAATGTATTGCGAAAATAGGAATTATTGACAAAACAAATCACATAAAAAAAGCCCGGTTTCCACAGAATCCGGACTTCAAAATGAATTTATCAGAAAACTTATATAATCAGCATAGCATCACCATAGGTGAAAAACTGATATTTTTCTTTAATCGCCTGACGATAAACTTCGAAGGCAAAATCGTAACCGAGATAAGCCGAAACCATCATAAACATAGGAGAATAGGGCAGGTGAAAATTGGTGATCATGGAACCTGCCGTTTTAAACTCATAAGGGGGAAAGATAAATTTGTTGGTCCATCCTTTATAGGGTTTAATACGTCCGGTGATAGACACGGCCGACTCCAGCGCTTTCATACTTGTGGTTCCCACCGCCACGAGTTTGCGTTTGTTTTCGATGGAACGGTTAATAATTTCAGCCGCTTCGGCGGTAACCACCAGCTCCTCCGAATCGACTTTGTGTTTGGTAAGATCTTCCACCTCAATGGGACGGAAATTTCCCAGACCGGTATGCAGGGTTATTTCAGCAAAATTAACGCCCAGGATTTCCAGCCGTTTCATCAGCTCTCTTGAAAAATGGAGGCCGGCAGTGGGTGCGGCAATGGCACCTTCATATTTTGCATATATCGTCTGAAACCGTTCGTCATCTTCCGGCTCAACCGGACGGTTATGTATCTTTGGTAAAGGTGTTTCTCCGAGACGTTTCAGCGTAGCTTTAAATTCTTCATAAGGACCATCATACAGAAAACGTAAGGTGCGGCCACGGGAAGTGGTGTTGTCAATTACCTCTGCCACAAGGGTCTCTTCCTCACCGAAATATAATTTGTTTCCAATTCTTATTTTCCGTGCAGGGTCAACCATAACATCCCATAGCCGGCTCTCTTTGTTAAGCTCACGAAGAAGGAAAACTTCAATTTTTGCACCTGTTTTTTCCTTTTCACCATGCAAACGTGCAGGAAAAACCTTGGTATTATTTATCACAAAAGTGTCTCCATCGGAAAAATATTCCAGAACATCTTTAAACATTTTATGCTCAATAGTATGCCTCCTGCGATCCACTACCATCATTCTTCCTGCTTCTCTTTCTTTTGGCGGATGGCTGGCAATCAATTCTTTAGGTAATTCAAAATTAAATTGTGATAATTTCATTTCGTACAGTTATTTGTTAAGAAATCAGTAGAACGTCTCTGTTAATAAAAAGTGTGCAAAGGTAAGCCTTTTCAGAGGGTTTGTCAAGCACCGTTTTTTCCTTTACGGATAAAGTCCGGTGCTTAGTATTTCCTGTTAAATGGCTCCCCCGTTTCACGCAAAACCTCTTCCTTTAGGGATTCCAGGCTCCGGGCATCGGTTAATAAATATGTTCCTATTTGGGTACGTTTCAGCACGGTAAGGTAAGCACCGTTGTTCAGGCTTTCGCCAAAATCACGTACCAGAGAGCGAACATAGGTTCCTTTGCTGCATTTGACATAAAATTCGGCATTGGGAGCCTGGTAATTCAATATATCGAATTGATGAATGGTTACCTTTCTGGCATTAAGCTCAACGGCTTTCTTTTTCCGTGCCAGCTTATAAGCCCTTTCGC
>VAOZ01156703.1_pt1 | contig 11266 bp, 12 predicted proteins | sample 3394041 | NCBI WGS metagenome assembly VAOZ01 (sample SAMN08290431, study PRJNA428436) | hydrothermal vent metagenome | isolation source: Deep-sea hydrothermal vent chimney | place: Indian Ocean: Southwest Indian Ridge
TATGGATCTATGGATTGGCTATTGAGGCACCGCCAGACGAAAGAGGCGGAAACAGATAGGCTGATTTCTAACGATGTCGGAGCCAGTTCTCTACTCTACCCATTAGAACCCATTAGTTGCGAGCGTAATCTTACGATTTCACCCATCTGAAATTCGGTGGGCCTTGTTTGTTCTTTATCAGGCGTTGCAAGCGTTAAATCAGGTTCCTTCTTTCCAATGAATTTCTGTTTTTCACCAGCAATCTTCTCGATGAAGCTGCTATCTGCATCCATTGCCGTGGCAAGTCTCTGCATCGTATCCAAATCCCTGAACAGATCATCCTGTCCTGTTTCTTCAGACCCTGCATGCGCCCACCTGTTACGTATGGTTTGCATTTCTTCTACGAAGTTTCGCGTTCCCGGCGGTAATGCAACTACGGAGGATATCTCAAACCAGTTTCGGTCGAAAATTCGTAATAGGGCGGCCATGTTGAGACCGGGCAGCGAATCAATTCTATATTGCTCGACAATTTGAAGCTGCGGAACCGAAAGTTTTTCTCGTACACATTCTTGCCACCAAGTTGAAGATAATTTAGGCAATACCTGTCCAAGACAGGCGCACAATTCCTTTGTTAATTGCGAAAATACATCGGTGATTATTGCATGCATAACACCCCTTCCTCACCCAGTAAGGCCAAAAGCAAACAGTATCTTACAGGCTAAGAACATTCCATTGCGGATAAATGGAGCAGACAATGGCGCGATAGCATTCATGAATCATGCAGGCTATATTGCACCGCGACATGATCTGGTGCTTCAATGGATAGTATTATCATACAGGGAGGTCGGCCGCTTTCCGGCACGGTCGAGATTAGCGGTGCAAAAAATGCCGCGTTGCCGTTACTGGCGGCAGGCATCCTCGCCGATGGCCCTATGACGTATCACCGCATCCCCCATTTACGTGACATCACCACCATGATGACGCTACTGGCCAATCAGGGGGCGGATGTGTCCATGGATGATAAAAACCGGGTGCGTGTGAGCACATCTTCACATACCTTGCCCGAAGCCCCCTATGAACTGGTCAAGACCATGCGTGCGTCGGCCCTGGTGCTTGGCCCGCTTCTGACCCGTTTCGGTCAGGCCCGCGTCAGTCTTCCCGGCGGTTGTGCTATTGGCGCCAGACCCATGGATATGCATCTGAAAGGACTGGCGGCCATGGGTGCGGACATTCGGGTGGAAGGAGGCTATATCGTTGCAAAAGTAAAAGATAAACTGCGGGGCACACGCTTCTTTTTTGATCAGGTGACAGTAACGGGAACGGAAAACCTGATGATGGCGGCGGTATTGGCTGACGGGGAGACCATCCTGGAAAATGCCGCGCGTGAACCCGAGGTGGCGAATCTGGCCGGGGCGCTCAGACAGATGGGCGCAGATATTGAAGGAGACGGTAGCGGGTACATTTGCATACAGGGCGTGGACGGGCTGAGTGGTACTGAAGTATCCGTCATTGCCGATCGAATTGAAGCAGCGACCTATCTCGTTGCCGGTCTGATTACCGGTGGCGAAGTCACGGTAACACACCTTGAAAAGAATATGCTGGAAGCTTTTCTTGCGCGTCTCAGCGAGGCTGGCGCCCACGTGGAAACGGGTGAAGACTGGGTAAGATGCCGTACCAACGGTCGATTGCGGGGTGTGAATATCCAAACCAGCCCGTATCCCGGATTTCCCACGGATCTTCAGGCCCAGTTCATGGCACTGATGTGCATCGCCGGCGGCAGTAGCGTAATTAGTGAAACGATTTTTGAAAACCGGTTTATGCATGTGCAGGAATTGCGTCGCATGGGTGCGAATATTGTGTTGAATGGAAATAGAGCCGTCGTGGACGGGGTTCAATCCCTCTCCGGCGCTCCAGTTATGGCTACCGATCTGAGAGCATCGGCCAGTCTGGTACTGGCGGGTCTGGCGGCTACAGGCGAAACGACCATATCCCGCGTCTACCATATTGACCGGGGTTATGAACATATTGAGGAAAAATTGAGAACACTCGGAGCATCGATCAGACGGGTGGCACCCAATCCCACGTTGTTCCGGGGCATTAACCTTGCTGCACACTGAGTTTATGGGGCAGAACGCCAACCTCACTATCGCATTGTCCAAAGGCCGTATCCTCGGGGAAACGCTGCCCTTGCTGGAATGCGCGGGTCTAAGACCGGAGGAGGATTTGTACACCACCCGCCAACTCATGGTTGATGCCGCGGGCGGTGTCCGCTTCCTTTTAATCCGGGCCGCTGATGTTTGCACTTATGTGGAGCAGGGAGCCGCCGACATGGGCATTGTCGGACGCGACCTGCTGCTGGAACATCGCCCCCACGTTTATGAACCACTTGATCTCGGTATTGGCCGCTGTCGTTTATGCATTGCCGGTCCCGCCGATCTGGTCGCCAGGGGCAGGCCGGAAGCCGGAAGCCGTCTCAGGGTCGCCACCAAATATGACCATCTGGCGGAACAGTATTACATGGCTGAAGGCGTACATGCGGATATCATTCACTTGTACGGTTCCATGGAGCTGGCGCCACTGGTCGGCATGGCGGATCGGATTGTTGATCTGGTGGAGACGGGCAGCACGCTGGCAGCCAATAATTTAGTGGAAGAACATACCCTGTATGACATCTCCAGCCGTCTGGTGGTGAATCCCGCAAGTTTTGCAACCCGAAGGTTGCGCATTACCCCGGTCATTAACGCATTTTCAAATGCTATAAACGAGCTAAAGCATTGCACAACATAAAACGTCTGGATGCCGCCGAAAGTCATTTTGATGAAGATCTGGACACGCTGCTGTCACGCGAAATCGACACTGGCACGGACGTGCAACAAATCGTAGCCGACATCATCAAGGATGTTCAACAGCGTGGCGATATGGCGCTGTGTGAATATACACGAAAATTCGATCGCTGGGATTGTACGCCTGCGGATCTTGAAATACCCAAAGCACGTATGGAGCAGGCGTGGGCATCGCTGAACGATGAGGACAGATCCTCTCTGGCATTCGCATCAGCGCGTATTCGCGCTTACCATGAACATCAACGACAGGAAAGCTGGGAATTTACGGATGATGCCGGTCTGACGCTGGGACAACGTATTATGCCACTGGATCGTGCCGGTCTCTATGTTCCGGGAGGTAAAGCCGCCTACCCTTCATCCGTATTGATGAATGCTATCCCCGCGAGGGTGGCTGGCGTAGAAGACATTGTCATGGTCGTTCCGATGTCGGCCAATGAGATGAATACCAATAAAATCAATGAATTAGTACTGGCTGCCGCGCATATCAGTGGCGTTGGCCGCGCCTTTGCCATCGGTGGCGCGCAAGCTGTAGCAGCGTTGGCCTATGGTACGCAAACGGTTCCCGCCGTGGACAAGATCGTTGGACCGGGCAATCGTTATGTTGCCGCCGCCAAAAAACAGGTGTTCGGCATCTGTGGCATTGATATGATCGCGGGGCCTTCGGAAATTGTGATCGTGGCCGATGGCGGAAACCCCGCATGGTTGGCCGCAGATTTTCTATCACAAGCCGAACACGATGAAGCCGCCCAGAGCATTTTTATTTCCACCGACGCACGTTTGATTGAGGCCGTTGCGGAGAACATTGAAACGTATCTTCTCACCCTTCCCCGTGCTGAAATCGCGCGTGCATCGGTGGGCATGCATGGCGCACTGGTTCATGTACCTGACCTGGCCACTGCCGCAGACGTGGTGAATCGTATTGCACCGGAACATCTGGAACTGGCTTTGAAGGATCCGAACGGTTTGTTGCCCTGCATCCGGCATGCCGGGGCTATTTTCATCGGTCATTTCGTACCGGAGGCGCTGGGTGATTATACCGCCGGCCCCAATCATGTATTGCCAACGAACCGAACGGCGCGTTTCTCCTCCGCCCTTGGTGTGTACGATTTCACCAAACGCAGCAGCGTGATCCGTGCCAATCGCGCAGGCGTACTGGCCATCGGATCTGCTGCTGCACATCTTGCGCGTCGTGAAGGGCTTGACGCCCATGCCCTGAGCGTGGAATTGCGCCTGAAGGATGCGGGCTAAATGATTCGTAACGACATCAAGCAGTTGTCTGCCTATCATATTCCGGATGCACGCGGTCTCATCAAACTCAATGCAATGGAGAATCCCTATCCCCTGCCGGATACACTCAGGGATGAATGGGTCAGGCATCTTCATAACCTGAATATCAACCGTTATCCTGATACGAAAATGGACGCACTGCGCCATGCCATTGCGGACGGAGAAGGTCTTCGGGCCGATCAGGTGCTGCTGGGTAATGGTTCGGATGAAATCATACAATTGGCATTGATTGCGGTTGATCGGGGTGCATGTGTCATTCCCCGGCCGACATTCGTGATGTATGAGATCATTTCCCGCTGGCTTAAACGGCCGGTCGCAAGCGTTCCTCTGGAGAAGGATTTCAGCCTCAATGCGGATGCTTTCCTGCGCGTTTGCGCCAGGGAAAAAGCAGGCATCGCCTTTCTGGCCTGCCCGAATAACCCTACGGGAAATATGTGGCCACGTAGCACCATCCAGCAGATTTCGGATAACTTTCGAGGGCTTCTGATGATAGATGAAGCCTATCATCCCTTCGCTAACGACACGTATACCGATATGATTGATCCACACGTGATGATATTACGCACATTTTCAAAGCTGGGGATGGCGGGTTTAAGACTGGGGTATGCACTGGGTCACCCAGACACCATTGGCGAGCTAAACAAGGTACGCTTGCCCTATAACATCAATACCCTGGGACAAGCCTCGGTCAACTTTTTTTTGAAGCATTTTCACGTATTCGATGAACAGACAAAAAAGATTTGCCGGGAACGAGACCGGCTTGTCGGCATTCTGGAGAATATGGCGCATGTCGATCCCTACCCCTCGCGGACAAATTTCATACTACTGCGCGTTCCAAACGCAGGTTTTATCTTTGAGGCATTGAAACAGAACGGGATTTTGGTCAAAAACCTGCATGCCGAAGGGGACTTGCTGGAAAACTGCTTGCGCGTCACCATCGGCATACCTGAAGAAAATGACCAATTCGTTGCAACGTTGAAGGAGGTTATCGGTGAAACGGACAAGTAAGCGTAACGCATCCATCACCCGCACCACCAGGGAAACGGATATTGAACTGAAACTGGGGCTGGATGGTAGCGGCATGTCCAGTATCCATACATCTATCCCGTTCCTCGATCATATGCTGGAGCAGGTGGCGCGCCACGGCCTGGTTGATTTAACCATTTCCGCCCGTGGCGACCGGGAAATTGACGACCACCACACAGTGGAAGATATTGGCATTTGTTTCGGTAAGGCACTGCATGACGCTCTGGGTGACAAAACAGGGATCCGTCGTTATGGCCATGCCTATGTGCCGCTGGATGAAGCGCTGTCGCGCGTCGTCCTGGATTTATCGGGTCGTCCGGGTATGGAATACCACATCCCTTTTCCCAAGGAACGTGTGGGAGACTTTGACGTGGATTTATTCAAGGAATTCTTCCAGGCCATTGTGAACCATGGGAAAATCACGCTTCACATTGATGCCATCCGGGGTGGTAACAACCATCACATCATTGAAACGGCGTTCAAGGCATTTGGCCGGGCACTGCGCATGGCTGTGGAATCCGATCCGCGCGTTAGTGGCATCCCTTCCACCAAGGGCGCTTTATAATCACAAAGACACGAAGACAGAAAGTAATTCATGCTTTTGAGCCTCTTGTAAAACTCGTGATCGACGATCTGCTTCCCCACTTTGGCCCATTTTCGAGCTGGAATTTCGTCCCACGAAGCTTATTCCAGCTCGAAAATGGGCTCAACGTGGAATTGTCGCTCATCCACCCGGCGTTTTGCAAAAGGCTCTTTTCCTTTGTGACTGTGTGACTCTGTGGTAAGTATTCGATCATGATCGCATTGATTGATTATGGCATGGGCAACCTGCATTCCGTTGCCAAGGCGATTGAGCGCGTTGGCGGGCATATCCGCCTCGTTAAAACACCGGAAGAACTAAAGAATTGCGATCGCATTGTATTGCCCGGTGTTGGGGCTTTTCGTGATTGTATCGGGGCTCTGCATCAAAACGGACTTGATGAAGCCATCAAACACCGCTGTGCCGGGGGAACGCCCTTTCTGGGCATCTGCCTGGGAATGCAAGTGCTTTTAAGCCGTTCATCCGAGTTCGGTGAATATAAGGGGCTGGACATGATTCCGGGTGGCGTTATTCGTTTTCCCCGGACGCTCCCGGCCAAGGGTCTCAAGATTCCTCACATGGGCTGGAATGACGTGCTACTGCCCGAGCAACCTCACCCGGTGCTGGAGGCATTGAGAAACCGGCAATGTTACTTTGTCCATTCCTATTATTGTGTTCCCTCCGATGAAACCCATACGCTGGCGCAGTGCGAGTATGGTGATATCCATTTTGCCTGTGCCATAGGTCGGGATAATATCATTGGCGTGCAATTTCATCCGGAAAAAAGTCAGGCTGCAGGGTTGGCGTTACTGGAGTCATGTTTGCAATGGAATCCGTAGATGCGTGGCAATCTTCTTTACAGAACAAATGAGGTCAGGTCTCACATTCCAACATATTTTACGACCTAGATCCTGCAAGTGATCGTGCACGCAGAGTGTAAGACATTGGTTTATATAGCGCATTGAAAAAACATGTTGTCACCTTATTGGTGATGAATATTTTTTCAATATGCCAGATGAATCAAGGGGTTGCGCTATGTGTGTGCGAACACTTGCAGGATCCAGGTATGATATAATGCGGTCATGGTAAGACCACTTCGACTTGAATTTCCAGGCGCGCTTTATCACGTCACTTCCCGTGGTAATGACCATGAATCCATTTACATGGATGACAAAGACCGGAAGACATTCCTCTGACGCTTGATGATATCTATTGTCGTTACCACTCTGGCTCATTCATGCCTGTTGTCTTATGGGGAATCACTACCACCTGCTGACAGAGACACCGGACGGGAATCTGTCTATCGGCATGCGCCGCATGTCAATATCGGATCTTGGGAGAATGCGCGGACCGCATATGTCAGCTTTGTACAGTGTGGGATAGAGGGATCCAGTCCACTGAAGGATGTGCAGGAGCATGCGGACCTGGGCGATGATTCTTTCCTGATCGGGACAAGGCTATGGCAGCAGCGTATCTGTCCGGGGCTTATACCATGAAGGAGATCGGGCCCTTCTTTGGCCTTCACTATATGATGGTGAGTTGCGCCGTGAAAAAGTTCCTCAGTCTTGATGAAAAAGGAAAGGCAGAGTGAATGTTGGATTGTGAGACCTGACCCCATAGTACTCGACTTTTGAGTGTGGTTTTCGTACCCTGCGGCAGGTTAATTGGGCGAGGCGGGCATGACGAATCAGGAAGCAATACTGGCTTTGGCGGACGGTCGAATCTTCCGGGGTCAGGCGTTTGGCGGGATCGGACACTGTATCGGTGAAGTCTGCTTCAACACCTCCATGACCGGCTATCAGGAAATTCTTACCGATCCTTCCTATACGGATCAAATTATCACCTTCACTTATCCGCATATCGGCAATACAGGTGTCAACGACGTAGACATGGAGTCGGGCTCCATTGCGGTGCGGGGCTGTATTGTACGTGCACCGGCACGCATCACTTCCAGTTACCGGGCCGAAGGCGATCTGAATACATGGCTGGCTGAGCATAGCGTGGTTGGCATTGCCGGTATTGATACCAGAGCGCTGGTTTGCCACCTGCGTGATCAAGGCGTACAGAATGGCGTGATCACATCCGATGGCATGGGAGAAACCAGATCCTTGGCCATGGCCCGCGACTGGATCGGTCTGGAAGGCCGTGATCTGGTCGGTCAGGTCAGTCGATCTCAAATTGAATACTGGGATGCCGGCAGTTACAACCTGGATGCCACTGCCTTTGAGACGCCGGAGACGCACGGGCATGTAGTCGCATTCGATTTCGGCTGCAAGCGTAACATCTTCCGTAAACTGGTGGATCGTGGCTTACGTGTCAGCATTGTACCCGCCGATATTTCCGCTGACGATGTGCTGATGATGAATCCCGCCGGTATTTTTCTGTCCAATGGGCCGGGCGATCCGGCGTCGGTTGGCTATGCCGTGGAAACGATCCGCGCACTACTTGAAACGGATATCCCCATCTTTGGTATTTGCATGGGGCATCAACTGCTGAGTCGGGCGCTGGGGTTGTCCACATTCAAGCTCAAGTTCGGCCACCGCGGCGGTAACCACCCCGTACGTGACGAAACCACTGGAAGGATCGAGATTACCAGTCAGAACCATGGCTTTGCCGTATGTGACGATCGGATGCCCGAACATATAGAGATCACCCATCGCTCGCTGTTTGACGGCACTGTTGAGGGTTTGCGGGTCAGGGGCAGGCCTGTATTTTCCGTTCAGTATCATCCGGAGGCCAGTCCCGGGCCGCATGACGCGGATTATTTATTTGGCCGTTTTGTAGAGATGATGAGGTAGTTATCAGCGGCAATCCGGGCAGTTACATCAACCGTTACGAAGAAAAATACCGTTTGGCCAGCAGCAGCAAACCTTCGAGGGTGAGGCGCGAGCAGTATTCGGTGATGCCGGGGATATCGTCGAGCATCGGCTCTATCTGACCGCCTGTAGCAATGACCGGTGCATTCTCATAGCCGATGAGTGCATGTATTCTGTGAATGATACCGTTCAGTGACTCTACCGCTCCCCAGTAACTGCCCGCCTGCATGCTGCCCACGGTATCGCGAGCGATGAGCGTTTCCATTCTGGCAAAGGAAACCTCCGGCAATCTGGCAGCGCGGCGGCAAAGCGCGGCCAGTGCCAGTGCCACCCCCGGGAGGATAAGCCCTCCGGCGTAATGGCCTTCTGGAGAAATAATATCAAAGGTGGTGGCTGTGCCACAGTCCATCACGATAACCGGACTACCGAACTGCTCGCGGGCGGCTACGGCGTTGACAATACGATCCGCGCCAACCTCGCGTGGATTCCTGTAGTCCACGGCCATGCCGGTTTTGACATCGCTGGCGCCAACAAATACGGGCACGATATCGAATACCTTGCGGCAAGCCTCCATCAATATGTCATCCAGATGCGGCACCACGCTGGCGGCAAGAATACCCTGTAAAAGCGGGGCATGTTCACTTTTTTCGGACTTCGGCCGCGCGGCGGAAGAAAGTAAACTGTTCCTTTTCCTACAGGCCAGCACCTGACCCCACGGCTTCAGGCCGTGCAGTTTCAGCACCAACTCGTCGCTTGTCATATGACCTTCACTGGATAGTTGCCAGTGGTCGGTCAGCGTATCGCCGCGATACAGGCCAAAAGCCATGCATGTGTTGCCGATATCCACGACCAGAAGCAAAGACCGTTCCCGACTCATGAAATATCCTCCATCAGTTCAAGATCGCCAACCACTATGCGTTGTAGCCCCGCATGTGTGCGTAGCAGCAGGGCGCCATCCTCATCCATATCTTCGGCAATACCCACAATATAGTGCAAGCCATCATATACACGTACCTGTTTTCCACGGGCTACATGCGCCTGCCACCATCGTTCCCGTACGGGGCCAAAGCCATGCCGCAAATAATCCAGGTAATGTTGCTCCATGGATTCAAGGATGCATACGACGGCTTCCATACGTGAAACGGTGCGCCCGGAAGCCGTGTCCAGATCGGTGGCGATAGCCGCGATATCCTCTGGCCAGCTTTTTCCGGGTGCATGTATATTGATACCCATGCCCACCACTACGGCTTGCACACACCCCGGTTTGGCACGCATCTCGGTGAGGATACCAGCCATTTTTTTGCCATTGTGCAGAATATCGTTCGGCCATTTAATTTTAATCTTTGTCGCAAATGACGAAAGCGCATCATGTAGTGCTACGGCGGTGAGCAGGGAAATCTGTGGAATTTTTCCCGGAGGGAGTGGGGGCCTGAGCAGTATGGACATGGTCAGCGTATGCTCCGCCATGCCATGCCAGCGGCGGCGCAAGCGCCCGCGACCCGCCGTTTGCCTGTCGGCAAGTACAATCAGGCCTTCCCTCGCACCTTTACCGGCGCGGCGCATGGCTTCGGAATTGGTCGAATCCACCGTATCCAAAATGATACATGACTGCCCCAGTAAGCAGGTGCGAAGTTGTTGTTTTATCGCATATTCGCTTAGCACGTCAGACTTGAGTACGTATAATGCGCATGGAAATATCCAGAGAGGGGGCGGAATGCGTGATGGCACCAATGGCCAACCTGTCCACACCGGTTTCGGCATAAGCACGGGCATTCGCAAGTGTGATATTACCACTGGCCTCCAGCAGAATGGATTCGGGCACAATGGTACGGGCCGCGCGTACAATCTCCGGTGTCATGTTGTCCAGCAAAATAATATCCGGTTCGATACGGATGGCTTCGCAAACCTCATCCACACTTTCACATTCCACCTCTATCCATACATGCTGTCCCGCCCCGGAACACAAATGAACGGCATGGGCAATGGAACCCGCCGCCACAATGTGGTTTTCCTTGATCAACATGCCACTGGCCAGATCCATGCGATGATTGACACCGCCGCCGTGAACGACTGCCTGTTTTTCCAGTCGCCTGAGTCCCGGTGTGGTTTTTCGCGTATCCGCAATGGCGCAACCTGTGCCTGCTACGGCATCAACAAAAGCGCGCGTAGCGGTTGCGACACCAGAGAGGTGCTGCAGGAAATTCAGTGCGGTTCGCTCGGCCGCCAGCAGGGAACGCAATGTGCCTGAAACCTGGCAAATCATGCTGCCGCATCTTACGCTCTCACCGTTCTGTTTTGCCCACTCATGGGTGGTGCCCGCATCCACGGACTCAAATACGTGGCCGGCAATATAAGTACCGGATAGGCAGCCTTCCGCCTTGGCGGTGATGATGGCTGTCCCCGATTGTCCAGACATGACGGTTGCCTGTGAGGTCAAATCCATATCCGCAGCATCCTCGGCCAGCGCCTGTTGGATCAACGCCTCCATGTTCACAGGGTTCACGACACACCTCCAATCCTCAGCTTCATCTGTTTAAGAGAATGCCTCCTGATGATGGAAACCGACAGAATAACAATGGCAAACAACATGGTAATGATGTCCAGTTGGGGGCATGGTGGCAGGCTACCCGCGCATAATTCAGGGGACACAATACCTATTTCTCAATCTTCTTCTTTCTCCCCGGCTTTTTCATGGCAAGCTCACGCCCGGTCAGTTGAGAAATCCGATCAACAAA
>VAOZ01043460.1_pt1 | contig 11256 bp, 12 predicted proteins | sample 3394041 | NCBI WGS metagenome assembly VAOZ01 (sample SAMN08290431, study PRJNA428436) | hydrothermal vent metagenome | isolation source: Deep-sea hydrothermal vent chimney | place: Indian Ocean: Southwest Indian Ridge
ACGACAGGTACGACAGGTACGACAGGCACAACGACTACAGGTATAACCGGTTATACCGCGTTATAGCGTTCACACCATTTTCCAGGGTAGCCGTTATTCGCACGGAGAAAAGGGGGAGCCGATGGTTCCCCTTCTTTGGCAGGTTCGTGTTTTTGCAGGGTCACGGGTGAATTGTGCCGGGCAGCAGGCATATCGGAGGCTGCCTCGCAGGCCCAAAGCATAGTCATCGCTTATAACTAATATGATCCGATTCATACAAGTCCACAAAACATACCCGCAACAGATCGGTCGATTCCCCGCGAATCATGCCCTGAAAGGTATTTCATTTACACTCGAACAGGGGGAAACACTTGGGCTGATTGGTCAGAATGGTGCGGGAAAGAGCACGGCAATTCGTTTAATGATGGGTTATATGCGGCCCGATCAGGGTAAAATCATCGTGCTGAATGATGAAAGGAACGCGCCTCCTGTCCGTCGACGTATCGGTTATCTGCCGGAAACTTCCGCCTTTCCGCCCAACCTGACATGCATGGAGTTGCTGCATTTCGCTGGTCGTTGTTGTGGTATGCCCAAAAAAAAGATTGCTGAACGGTCGGAGATACTCACCAAACGTCTGGGTCTCCGGGATGTCTGTAACCGCAGCTTGAATAAATACTCCAAAGGTATGCAGCAACGAGCCGGTTTTGCGGCAGCACTGATTCATAATCCAGAATTGCTCATCCTGGACGAGCCGATGTCCGGTCTCGATCCCATCGGCCGGGCGGAGATTATAGGGCTCATTCATGAGCTGCGTGAACAGGGTAAAAGTATCCTTTTCTGCTCGCATCTGCTTGATGATGTTGAGTGTATTACCGACCATGTCGCTATCCTGCATCAGGGGAGGGTGCTTTATGATGGTACCGTCGCCGATCTCTGTGCTGCGCCACCAGGCTGGTCCGTTGATATGGACGACGGCGAAACGGTAACGGTTGATTGCAAGGCCCTGCTATCTTCAATATTGCGCCAGCGGGCGGATAGAATTATCGGCGTCGGGCGGAACAAAGAAAGCCTGCAGAATGCTTTCGTTAGAGTAATTCAGGAACATCGGTCATGAATCGCATCATGGCGCTGGCACGCATCGTCCTCCTCAACGGACTCAGGGGCAATGCGCTCTGGGGCCTGTGCCTGTTCGCTCTGGTGCTTGAGCTATGCGGTGTCCTGTTTATGGGCTTTTTTGGCCACGATCTCGGCCGTGTGGTTAGCGATTTTCAGTTTTCTGTCATGTGGATGGCGGGCATGATCTTTATTCTCTTTTACGCTGTTCAGGCCGTTGCGTGGGATGATACGCACCGAAGTATCGACAGTATCCTGGCTCGTCCAATTTCCCGTGCTGAATATGTACTGGGGATGATGGCTGGTTTGTTCCTGTTGCTGCTCTGCTTTGAATTGTTACTGGGGGCACTGGCTATGGGTGAACTCGCCTGGGCCAAATCGACGATCGGCGAGACTTATTTCCCTATATTTTCCCCCATACATTTCGTTGAGGCCTGGATGGGCCTTCAATTGATGCTGCTCGTTTTTATGGCTATCGTGATGCTGGTTTCCTCCGTCATACGGGGAGCTTTCCCGGTGATGCTGGTCAGTCTGTCCTATTACCTTATCTGTTCAGGGTTGCCTGTGGTCAGGGCATCGCTGCTCCCGAACCCGCATCATACTGGCACCGGAGCACAAGGCTTGGGCAGTGTTTTACAAACTATGGGCTTACTATTTCCCGATTTTAGAAGCCTGGACTGGAAGGATGCTGTACTCAGCCATCAGCATATCGAAACCCTGATCGGTATGCCTGTTTGGCTTCCCACGGGTCTAATGCTCGTCTATCTGAGTATTATTTTACTGCTGTCGTGTATGATATATCAACGCAGGGATATTTTATGAAACGAACTTTTTTCACCACAGAGAGCACAGAGAGCACAGAGGAAATCAGGAGAGACCCATTTACAGAAAAGGTGATTGGCTGTGCGATAGCGGTTCACCGCACGCTGGGGCCGGGTCTGTTGGAATCCACATATCAGAGATGCCTTGCTTATGAGCCTCTTGCAAAACTCTGGGTGGATGAGCGGCCATCCCACTTTGAGACCATTTTCGGGATGGAATGAGCTGCATGGTGGTTCCATGGAGTGAAATTCCAGCTCGGAAACGGACTCAAAGTGGGGAAGCAGATCGCCGCTCACGAGTTTTGCAAGAGGCTCTATAGGTTAATGAATGAAAAATATATTTCCACCATGGAGAAATAGCCATGTTATTTAGTTACAGCCCCTTAGCTCCTCTCTCCGGTTTTTTCTCTGTGCTCTCTGTGTCCTCTGTGGTGAAAAAAAGGTTTAAATTTACACAGCGATGATAAAACCACGTTCATTTATCACCTTGCTCGTGCTGTTTGTCTGCTATGGGTTTCTTTTCGTCGCCCAGGATAAACACGCAGGAACAGGATCAGTCAACTTGTCACCTGTGCTTCCGGTCCCGATACTGGATGTGTTGGATCACTCTTATTTGCATCAGTTGATCGCCGAAGCCCTGTTCATCAGGACTGCCGTTTATTATGGCGGTCTTGATAAACAGATGAATGAGGGCGATCTCAAGATTATGGGGCGATACTTTCTCGCCATGAGCCAGCTGCATCCGAGGCTTCTGGATATTTACTATCGCAGCGAAGCGGTGCTGGCGCACCGGGGAGACTCATATGCCAGAATGGCTAACCGGATATTGGAGAATGGGAGGCACGCCCTGCCCAGCCAGCTTGTTTTACCTTTTTTTGAGGGATTTAATTATTTTTATTATCTGGATAATCCCGGTAGAGCGGCCAATATCTTACATGTTGCCAGTCTTCTCCCTCATGCGCCGATATGGATCGGTCATCTGGCCAGTATGTTGATGGCCAGTAGCGGCAATATCCGAGCCGGACTAGCCTGGCTCAAAGGTATGCTTGCAGCCTCCCAGAATAAGGATGAAAAGGCGCGTTACAAAAAAAATATTTTCGCGTTTGAAAAAGCTATGCGAGTTCAGCGAGCTCTAGACCGTTACGCCCGCAATGTTGGAAAATATCCCACTGGTCTGGCGGCGTTATTGCCGGTTTATTTAAGTGCGCTGCCAAGCTGGAAGAATGGCTATGTACTTGAATACCGACCACCAAAGCTATTCCTGCGCAGGCAGTTCCGCTAGCAGTTTGTCGGACTTATCCCCCATTCGTGATAGACTACTGAAGTGGAAAGAGTCGTGGAGGAAAGACTAATAAGCAGCAAGTTTTGAGATGTAGATCGTGGCACGCCGTATCTGTTTCCGCCATCACGGGATGAATGGTTAGCTGAGATCATTTGGCGCGTTTTGTGGTGGAGATAGTGGAAGGTCTGGGCACGAGAACATTGGAATGCACCTACGGTGGAGGCGGCAGTGCGGCGTGATGTTACTGGCTTTGATTTTTTACGGTTATGCGACGGGGGGGTGTTTTCCAGCCGCAAACTGGAGCGTGCGGCGGAAAAGCATGCGCGCGAGCAGGCGGAGTATGAGGGAAAGGTGAGCCTGTGATAGAAACAATAGGATATTCGCTATGAAAACTTTGTCGGGTTTCTCTCACTTGCTCAGAGAGTTAAGTCCGGCAGGCTAGGAGATAATTATGTTCGCTACCATCTATCACAACCCTCGCTGTTCCAAGTCTCGCGCCACCATGGCGCTGCTGGAGGAACGCAATGTGAACCTCGATATTATTGAATATTTGAAAAATCCACCTTCCGAAGATGATCTTGCCCGGATACTCACCATGCTGGGCAAGGAGCCCGATGAGCTGATGCGTAAGGGAGAAAATGAATACAGACAATACATCAGGGACCAGAATCTAACTCGCCAGGAGCAGATCAGGCTGATGGTAGAGCATCCTGTTCTAATCGAGCGTCCCATTGTGGTCAGTAATGGCAAGGCCGCTATCGGCCGTCCACCGGAATCCGTGTTGGAGATACTTGGCTGAAACGGTAGGGAACATGCCGGGGTATTGATGCCCGTTTCCTCTACACACGGTCGATCGAAGGGTGGACTGATAGTGATATTCAAAGTGTATCAAGCGGACTTTACACATCTTTACCACCCCTGCTTAGTACATGGGTATTGAAAATATCCTCGAAATTACTGGCGTATGATTGGAATGCCGCTAAAACCTTCGGATCGAAATGGGATGGCTCGGTACGACCATCGCCCCGGGTAATAATCCGCATCGTCATGGCATGGCCGAAGGCCGGTTTGTAGGGACGTTTGCTTCTGAGCGCATCATAGACATCGCATATCTGCATGATCCGGGCGGGTAGTGGGATGCCCTTGCCCTTGATTCCAAGCGGATAACCACTGCCGTCCCACCGCTCATGGTGTGACAGGGCAATGTCGTGTCCCATCGCCAGATAAGGTGATGTCTGACTCTCCAGGATCTTGGCACCAATGGTGGTATGCGACTTCATACTATCCCATTCCTCGGGCGTAAGTTCGCCGGGCTTTAGCAGGATATGGTCGGGGATGCCAATTTTTCCAATATCATGCATGGGGCTGGCATAAAAGATGGTTTCACGGAAGGTTTCATCCATACCAAGTTTTTCGGACAGTTTTCTTGCGTAGAAGCTGATGCGCTTGACATGTATGCCAGTTTCATCGTCGCGGTACTCGGCGGCTCGCATCAGTGTATAAATAGTTTCAACGAAGGAATATTTTAGTGCTTGCGTGCGCTCTCGCACCTGCCGCTCCAGTATCCGGTTGTGGTTTTTCAGGAAATCGCTAAATTCCTTGAGACGTAGAAGGTTGCGTATGCGCATTTGCAAATCCAGACGGTCCACTGGCTTGATCAGATACTCCTCGGCACCAGCCTCCAGGGCGCGGATTCGTGATTTGCGATTTTCCAGCGCCGTAAGCATAATAATGGGAATATGCTTGGGTTCAGAAGCCTCTTTTAGTTTTTTAGTTGCTTCGAAGCCATCCATGACCGGCATCATGATATCCATCAAAATCAGGTCTGGCTGATAGTTTTTCGCCATCTCCATGGCTTGCATGCCATTAGCCGCTTCCTGATACTCATGACCATCGACATCCAGGTATGCGGCCAGTAGGGACCGGTTCCTGGGTTCATCGTCAACAATGAGAATCTTTTTTGCTTTTGTGTTCATCATTCGGGTGGCAGGAAAGATTTAACTGTTTTCAGAAATTCTCTGTAACGAATGGGTTTGGAAATGTAGCCATCGCAGCCGGCGGAGAGCATTTTCCGCTCATCGTCCTTCATGGCAAACGCAGTCAGGGCAATAATCGGAATATCCCGGGTGCTTTGATCGTCTTTCAGCAGGCGCGTAGCCATCAGACCATTCATAGCGGGTAACTGGACATCCATGAGAATGAGGTCGGGTCGCTCATTTCTGGCCAACCGAATGCCGAGCTCCGCATCCCTGGCTTCCAGAACTTCATAGCAGCCAACTCTCGTCAGCACATTGGAAGTAAGCTTCATATTGGTCGGATTGTTTTCAACAATAAGTATCTTCACGATGGTTTTATCCCTTCGTTATCAGGGTAGCGACTTCGGCCAGGAACTGATCCTTGTCGAAGCTACCTTTTTCCTCAATGACCTGCACATGGCGCATTAGTTTCTGCCATTCGCCTTTGGTCAATATCTTGGCGCTTAACACGATAATGGAGGTATTGTGCGTTTTTTTATGCATGCTGCGTGTTCCGTTTGCTGATCTGTGTGAGGCTCAAGCCCCGCCCCTGCCTTGCCTATGGCCCGCTGAACCTCATTGATGAATGAGCCATGATTAAAGTCGCTTTTTTCGACAATCTTTAGCACGCCACCATTCAACGCCTTGTGGTCCGCATCGGTCATGGCTTTGGCTGTGAGGATAACAATCGGTATCCGGGCAGTTTTTTCATTGGTCTTCAGCGAATCCACGACATCAAAGCCAGTCACTTCCGGCATCATCAGATCAAGTATAATTAAATCGGGATGCTTTTCGATTGCCAAATCGATGGCTTCGGCCCCGCCGTAGGCACGCAGAACCCTGGCACCGCTGCTTTCCAGATGCTGAGAGACAAGTTCTACGGCTTTGGGGTCATCATCCACCACCAGCACCGTACCCGATACGCATCCATCCACACCAAGCCCGGCACTGGCAACCGATTCCAGTAAGGACTTTTTACTAACCGGTTTCTGCAACACTTCTGTGGCTCCCAGCGAAAACCCCTTTCTTTCGTTGCCATCGGCGACGATAGAGACGATAACCACGGGGATATGCGCCACGGTTTTATCCTGCTTGAGCCGACCGAGAAAATCCCAACCGTCCATGCCGGGCAGTAGAATATCCAGCGTAATCAGGTCGGGCTTCGTGGTGGCCAGCATATCCAGAGCCTGTTCAGCCGTCGCGGCACGCGTGGTGTGGTAGCCTTCCGTCTCCAGTTGCATCCGCATTAGATCGGCGGCTAAATCCTCATCCTCAATCATCAGCACTGAAGGCTTACCACCATGGTCAGACCCTGGAGCACACACCGCTTGACCTGTATCCCTGCCACGACGAGACCCATGGTGGGTCGTGGTAATTCCGGGTCCGGGTTTATCTGCTGTCCCATCGGTGCGCCATGGTAGCCAAACCGTAAAGGTGCTGCCTTTCCCCTCCTCGCTCTGCATGGCAACCGCACCGCCGTGTAGCTCGGTCAGCCTTTTAACGATGACCAGCCCCAGACCTGTACCCTCGTATTTTCGTGACAGCGAGGAATCCACCTGTACGAATGCGGTAAACAGTTTCTTTTGATCCGCTTCGGAAATACCGATACCTGTGTCAGAAATGGAAATTTCAAGAAAACTTCCGTTAAACTCCGGGTGTTTAGGGCTAAGGATTACGTTCTTGTTTCCCGACCCAAGCCCTTTTCCTTCTATCTTTCGTGCGCGAAGGCAGACGGAACCGCCATCCGGCGTAAACTTGACGGCGTTGGACAGCAGGTTGAAAATAATCTGCTTGGTCTTGCGTGCATCCAGCCAGCAGGTTTCCATATCCTTGCTGATATCCCATGAGAGTTTGATGCGGTGAGCCATGGCCTTTTCCTTGATGATGGAGAGGCTGTTGTTCAGCAAATCCGGTACCATCAGCTCGTCCAGCTCCAGTTCCATCTTACCGGCCTCTATTTTGGAGAGATCAAGGATGTCGTTGATGAGGCTTAAGAGATGCTGGCCGCTGTTGAAGATATCCCCAACGTATTCGGTTTGTTTCTCGCTCATCTCGCCCATGACGCCGTCTTTCAGGACCTCGGAGAAGCCGATGATGGCGTTCAGCGGGGTTCTGAGTTCATGGCTCATATTGGCCAGAAACTCAGACTTCATGCGGCTAGCTTGCTTCAGTTGCTCATTCTGTCGTGTGATTTCCTCGCCGCGCTGTTTAAGTTGCCCGGTCAGATCCATGAGATTGCTGTGCTGTCTTAAATTGTGCATGGCCACGCTAAGCTGGTCGGACAATCGCTCAATAAAGCATATGTCCAAGTCGGACAGCACCTTGTCCGAGGCCAGCGCCAGCACACCTACGGGCTTCCCCTGAGAGCAGATCGGGCTGATAACCACGCAGGCTGGTGTAAACGACAGCACTCCGGCCTCAATATTCAGGCCAACCTCGTCAAACTCCTCCAGCATGAGAGTTTTATTGTCCAGCACTGCCTGACCAATCAGACCGACGCCTCGCTCGAATTCCTTTTTCAGCGTATCCGGCGCGCCGTGGCTGGCAGTCAGCTTCAATGTGCCGCGCCATTCATCATAGGTATAGATAGCTGAAACGGGGAGAGGGTGGTTATCGGCCAAGATGGCCAACACACCGTTTAACGCCTTTCCCTGGTTATAGGTAGAGGAGAACAGCGCCATGGCCTCGGCATAGGATTGGTCGTAGCGACCGCGTAGCGCCAGTTCGCGGTTTTTCTCCTCAACAGTCTGCTCGGCGGCCATGCGCTCGCTGATGTCGCGCACCACACCGATAAACTGGCGCGCCGTACCTGAAATCATTTCGCTGACCGCCAGATCGAGAGGGAAGGCGGAGCCATCCTTACACCTGCCCTCCACGGTACGCCCTATACCGATAACCTTTGCCTCGCCGGTATCGAGGTAGTGATGGAGGTAGCCGTCGTGCTCATGCTTGTACGGTTCAGGCATCAGCATGTTGACGTTATTACCGACCACTTCATGAGCCTGATAGCCGAAAATTTTCTCCGCTGCTGCGTTGAAAGATTTAACGGTGCCATGTTCGTCAATGGCGATAACGCCATCCACCATACCTTCCAGAGTGCCGCGATTAAGTGCCTCGGAAGCGGCAAGCTCATTGGCGGATTCGCGCATGCGATGCACAAGGGGACGGAAGAGAAACCTGACCATCAGCAGCATCACCGCCAGGATCAGCAGCGTGATGCCGAGGCCCTGATATTGTACGACTCTGATATGATTTTCGCTCTCTTCCTGATACTGATGCACAATGGCGTTTAGTATCCCGGGCAGGGGTCCGTTGGTTGCTTTCTGGATAGCCATGAGGTCGGTATTGCCGACATGTAGTGCAGTCGCTTTCGCGTAGGCCAGTGTACGGCCTGCCTTGAGGAATGCCTTGATCCGCTGGTCTGCAGACAGTGGTGGAGCGAAGTACATAGCCCGCATCCGTGGTGAAAGCTTTTGCACAGCCTTGTTGGTCAGGTCACCGTGCTCTTTTTCCATGGTGTCAATCGCCTGTAGCAGCCTGTGCCGCAACCGTAAGCGTTTGGACGGGTCCGAAACCGTGGCGTAGGCCGTGGAAAGTTCTTCGATCTTGAATGCCAGCATGCGTTGCCGACCACTGATATTGATTCCGGCGGCGCTGTTTCTCTCGGTTTCAAGGCTTTGCGTTAAAATGGAAAAGTTGCTGGCGACCAGTGCGGCCAGCAAGATTCCGGCAGCAACACCTGCGGCAATAAGGCGCTTAAGTGGTGCTACTTCCATTCACACTTCCGGGAAAGGGCCGTTTTTGGACCCCGCTGATATGGTATCACAATCTTTCCCTCCCACCCATTTCCATGAACACTTGCAAATCGTAGTGGGTAACCTCGCGGGTACTACGGCAAGTCATGCGCCAGCGCATGATGGCTCCTGATTCGTGATATATACGGGATTAGCTAGCTCTGAACCTGCCTGAGTCTCGCAACAAGCTTGCCATACATTCCAAAACGGTGCAATGACCCGAACTCATGCCCGGGCACGGACTGCATTTTCTCTATAAATGCGTGTGGCAGACGAGAATAGGCTTGCAATCACTCGAAATACAAGATGTCTTTCTATCAATCTCCGGGTAGGTGAGAGCCATATCATTTGTGAATAATACAGATTAACATTGGCGCATGGATATGAACTCTATTGTTCACGGTATCAGTATTTGGGCTCTTCCTGTTGTGATCGCCGTGGTGTTGCATGAAGTGGCGCACGGCTGGGTGGCGGATAAACTCGGCGATGACACAGCTCGCTGGATGGGGCGATTGACGCTCAATCCGCTTAAGCATATCGACCCTGTCGGCACTGTTCTGGTCCCCATTTTGCTGTTGCTCGTCGGCTCGCCATTTCTGTTCGGTTATGCCAAGCCCGTGCCTGTTAATTTTCGCAAGTTGAACCGACCGAAGCAGGATATGGTATGGGTAGCATTGGCCGGACCCGCAACCAACCTTCTGCTGGCATTGGCTTCGGCCATTCTGCTGTATGCCATGGTCAGGCTCCCAGCGTCGATATTCTGGCTAACCAATCCTGTAGGGTCGATGTGTCAGGCTTCTATCCTTATTAACATGGTGTTGTGTATATTTAATCTGATCCCACTGCCGCCACTGGATGGCGGGCGAGTGGCCGTGGGTCTGTTACCGGGATCTGCATCCTCGCGCTTGTCCCGGCTAGAACCCTACGGGTTTATTATCATCGTCGGGCTACTGTTGACAGGCATATTGCAAAATGTAATCGGACCGCCCGTCATGGGGTCGGCCCGAATTCTCATCGCCTGGGCTACGGGTAGCTAAGCCTGCATTTGGAGCCCCCCCCCCCCCGTAAATTTCAGACGTTCACCCGGCGCAGCAGGAAAGTTGCTTGACATCCCTGGTAAAGGTTTGGGCACAGAGCTTGATCCCTTCGACCATGGTGAGATACGGGAAGAGTTGACCAGCCAACTCCCTGATGGTCATTTTGTTGCGGATGGCAAGGGCCGCCGTCTGGATGATTTCTCCACCTTCTCCAGCCAGAATCTGGGCGCCCAGTAATCGCCCTGTTTCCTTTTCAGCGACAAGCTTGATGAAACCGCGTGTATCGAAGTTGGCCAACGCTCGCGGTACATTTTCCAGGCCCAGCATGCGGCTTTCGGCGACAAGGCCCTGTTCTATGGCCTGAGCTTCACTCAGGCCCACGATCGCTACCTGGGGATCAGTGAACACCACGGCGGGCATTGCGGTCAGGTCAAGCGCCACATCGCCTCCGGTCATATTGATGGCGGCGCGAGTCCCGGCAGCGGCAGCTACATACACATATTGCGGCTGATCGGTACAATCCCCCGCAGCATAGATATGGCTGACCGACGTGCGCATGTGATCATCAATCACAATAGAGTTGTGACGGGTCTTAACCCCGGCCTTATTGAGCATTAACCGCTCTGTATTGGAATTTCGGCCAGTGGCGACCAACAATTGGTCACAACGTATTTCTCCCACATTCGATGCCAGAACAAAGCCTTCGCCATCATACGATATGGAATCAGGCAAGGTGTGCAGCAACGTCCGCGCACCTTCTCCCTCAAAAACCTTCACCAGCCCTTCGCCAATTGCCGGATCTTCCCTCGATAAAAACAGGCTGCGGGCCATGATCGTGACCTTTGATCCCAGACGCAAAAATGCTTGCGCCAGTTCCAGCGCCACCACTGACGCGCCGATCACGACCAGGTGTTCGGGCAGTTCTTCCGCAAGCAATGCCTCGGTCGATGTCCAGAATGGTGTTTCTTTCAGACCGGGGATGTCGGGAATCGTGGGGCTGGCGCCTGTAGCCAGAAGAATTTTATCCGCAACGATACGTTGTTCACTGCCGTCCTGCTGCTTGACGATCAGGGTGTCCGAAGCGCCGAAACTTGCCCATCCCCGGACAAGACGAATGTCCGAATAGCTTTCCAGGATGTTTTCATATTTGGCATGGCGAAGTTCTTCAACGCGCGCCTGCTGCTGGCGGACCAGTGCCGCACGATCAATCCGGGG
>VAOZ01108455.1_pt1 | contig 11242 bp, 9 predicted proteins | sample 3394041 | NCBI WGS metagenome assembly VAOZ01 (sample SAMN08290431, study PRJNA428436) | hydrothermal vent metagenome | isolation source: Deep-sea hydrothermal vent chimney | place: Indian Ocean: Southwest Indian Ridge
ATTTTATTTCTCCCAGCTTCTTTATTTGATACGCTTGCCCCACTTCCCATCCAAAGAAAACCACCCCAAATAATCTCAATAACTGCCAAAATTGCGGCGATACCGATTGCATACGTGTATAAAGTATTTATAAACGGCGCAAGAGATGAGGATGAGGTATAGGATGTAAACGCGGGGAAGTTTGTGATTGGTACAAAGCCACTTCCTGCAGACAGGAGCCACTTCACAGTATTTTTTTTATTAAAAATGTTCATATATATCATAATCCAAACAATCCAAATCCGCTCGCATGAGAACCAAATTGAATTGATAGTTGAGCACTCTCTTGCACATCCTCCGGCTCTTTTTGTACGGTGGCGCTCATGGTGGCCGACCCTGTTCCCGATCCTTGTGGTCGTACTGTCAACAATGGGCCTGTTTGCACAGTAACATCATTAAGAGACCATGTGGTTGATGGTGTGTCGCCACCCAAGGGAAAACCATAGGGAACGGCCACAAACGTTGATTCTACAGAGCCAATTTGAGCACTTGATGAAAGGGCGTGATTGTAATCAATACCAGTAAGTGGATTGTCCGCATAGATGTGTACGATCGGTGTGTTTGACACCATGGTCAACGCTTGTTGTGCTGTTTGGGTATTTTGCAAATTATGTACCACAACGGAAACAAGGATATTTCTATAAGGCAGTGGTGCGTCTATAATGGCTGAGTCTTTACCAACCCCTGATGTTGGCAACATCTGGTCTCCTATTTTCCACGAATAAGAAAGTTTTGATGGGTCAATTTGTTTTCCGTTGGCCTGCATATTCGGTATGGCAACAAGTCGTACTTTTCCAAAAGACGGAATAGTTGGAATACCTTGATACCAAACCGGTGCGGTAGCAAGTGGTTCAACGACAAGAGCGACAGAGGCGGGGTGTAGGGTGAGCGTTTTTTTATACACTTTTCCGTGAAAGGTTGCGCTCACTACCACAACCATACTTTTCCCCGGTGCACCTGTTTCAAATGAAATCTGTTGCGCCCCCGTACCAACCCCGACCTTTTTTCCATTTACCGATACTGAAAAGGTGCTGTTAGTGACAGAGATTGAGTTGCTTGACAAAGATAGTTGCACCGATGAATAAGGTTGCGGATACAATGGATTAATATTTATAAAAAACGGTGTCAGGTGAGTAGTTTGTGCCATCGCGTGGTGCTGTGCGGAAAATAAAAATATGCCAAACACTGCAAATATTGTCAGAGCAAGTTTTTTCATTACCTGTTTAGTATAACGCATAATATGTGTATGTGTGTAGTGTTGTACCGCTGTTACGTGGATTTCTCACATTGAACGGTAAACAAGAAGTACCCAACAAAAGCATTATTGAGTAGCTGGCTGTTGCGTGAATTTTCGCATAGCCACTGCTTTTCGCGTAGCCATCATATTTTTTTGCTGCTTCTCATATTCTTTTAAACGCTTTTCATACGTTGCAAACCGTTTTTTGTCTTCACTGCGTACACTTAATATAATCAATACAATACCAATAAGAAGCGATGGAATAATGTCTATAAATGGTATGAGTCCAATTATAAAAGATGCAATTACTGTTGCAAAACGTTTGTTTGCTCCACCACCGCCAATAAGGGATATTCTTGCGAAAGTAAACCAAATAAAGAATAAAAGCCAACCCAAAAAAGTAAGCGCGACAGCCATAATTATACCTATGAGATCAACAAACTCAACACCAACACCACTTAAGAATTCAGCTACTGTGGTGGATATGCCCGCTGCCCATCCGACAAACTCACCAATAACAGCACTGCCTGTTTCGTGTTGCGCATACACACCAGAGCCCACCCCAAGCATTATTGGTGCGGTAATTGGGAAAATAGAAAACACAAAGATAGGTATACTTAAACAAAGCGCGACGCCAAACATCATCATTGCCCGCATATTGGACATCTTCTTTTTTGGTAGTTGTGGCCGCTCAAGTTTTTTTATTTGTGTGTTTGCTGGTGCCATAGTTATTATTGTTATACCTATTCTTGTTGTGCCTCAAGGCGTTGTTTCTCGTTTTTAATAGCGAGTAATTGCGATGGGTCAGAGGTGATAATTTGGTCCTCGGTATATGAAGCGATAATTTTTATCGCTACATGTTTTAGCCCGGCGAAGAATAATCCTTCCCCAACACCAGATTCAAGAAGTAGATATTTTTCTTCATTGGTAAGATTGAATGTTTTTTGCAAAATATCAACGGTTGTTGGAGACTGTTTCAACAAAAGCTGAAGTGATGAGTTGGTGAGAATTGGTCTGCCATAGGGCGAGCGCAAGAAATCTTCAACATCTTGCGTAATCGTGGCGACACCTAAATAATATTTTCTCCCACGTTTTGCAAGAGCATATAAAAATGAAGCCGTGTCTTCTGATTTCATCATCCACCACGCCTCATCAATAATCAACAATCGCTTCTTGAGGTTGTGTCGTATTGCGTTCCAAATATGGTGCGTAATAATATACATTGCCACTGGCTTGAGCTCGTCCTCCATATCACGCACGGAAAACACCACAAACTGCCGATTGATATCAATGTTGGTTGGTTGGTTAATAAATCCTGCCCATGACCCGCGCGTATACTTTGCCAAACGTTCTATTAAAGAATCACTTCCCTCCATACCCATAAGCACTGTTTCAAAATCTGAAAGAAGCGGTGGTGGCATATTTGAGAAATCAGTTTCTCCTGTGATGTCTTTAAGTGCGTATGTTTCAGCGATGGTGCGATCAACGATGGAGTCTTCTTCTGGTGTCAGCCCATTAAGCATGATGCGAAACATTCCAACCAGTGTAATAATGTTATTGCGTAGAATATCTTTTGGGTTTTCGTCCTCTTGAACAGCCGGAAGATCAAACGGATTAATGTGGTGGTCGGAAGAAAGTGAAATATCAAAAGAGCGTCCATCAGTTGCTTCTGTGAGTTGCTCATATTCTCTTTCTGGGTCAATAACAATAACATCAGTGCCAAACATAAGAGACCTTAGAATTTCCAGTTTTGTTCCATAAGATTTTCCAGACCCTGACTTTGCGAAAACTACTGAGTTATAGTTTTCCAAAGAAAATCTGTCAAATAAAATAAGAGATGAGTTATGCCGATTGATGCCATAAAGAATACCAGTATCGCTTGTTAGGTCAAATGATGTAAATGGAAAAATAGAAGAGAGTGGTTCTGAATCAAGTTTTGATTCAACCATAAGCTCGTCATTGCCAAGAGGTAGCACGGTACGAAACCCTTGTTCTTGTTGAAAAAGAGCCGGTTTGGTATAGATGAGTTGCGCGTCAAGAATGCCACGAATCTCACTTTCTGTTTTATTGAGTTCTTTTTTTGATTTGCCATAGATTGCGATATATAATCCGACATCAAAAAGTTTTTCTTGTGCTTGCTGTAAACCATCGCGCAATGATTCAAGATTTTGATATGCCGCGTCAAGTTTCGGGTCGCGCACAAGCCCTTTGTGTTCCCTCTCGTTTATTTGGCTTTGTACATCTGCAACTTTTTTTTGGAAATCATGCAAAGCCTTTTCGGTATCAATAGGATGTACAAAAATTGAAACATCAAGGACTTTATCAAGATTGATAATTGGAGCAAACCACCCGTCACTTAAAAACGCTGGATAAGAAATGGTATAAAATGTGCGCACAAGCTTTTCATCAATCTCTATTTCTCGCGAGCCTATTTTTAACGCTGTGGGGGCCAAAGTATCAAGGAGATTCAATTTTCCTTGCGCGTAAATATCTTGCGGTAAAATTGGTGCCGTAACGTTTCCACCACCCGGTTCTTTTTTGTGTAAAAAATCAAGAAAAGACATAGTGTTAATTATTATGAAAGACGAATTGGGTCCTCTGCCTCACCCGGATTAAATGAACGGAAGAATAACTCAATAAGCTCTTCTGTGCCCAAAGCAACGGCACGTACGCCAGTTGCGGAAATACTTGAAGAGACCAGCCCCATACGTTGTCGCAGTTGCACTCGCGCTTCTTCAAATACCGCTTCCTCCGCGGTTTCGCCAGCAACTTTATTATCTGTATTGTGTCCCAATATGCCGGCGAACATATGCGTCATCTCTTTTGCCCCCTCAGGAGCGTACGGAACAACAACATAAAATGATTTGGTCATAATGTTTGTATTCTCGGTTAATGTTTTAATGAACAGCATATATTCGCGAAGTTGCATACGTAACAATTCCGTTTGCTGGTCTTTTTCTTTTTGTGAAAGAAGCGCGAGATAAGGTTGAATATCGATTTTGCGTGATTGCATAACTATTTGCACCGAAAAATCAAGTGTGTTGAGAAATGTTTGAAACCCACCAATAATTGCCTTTTGTTCATCGGAAGATTTCAGTTCAAAGTTTATGGAAGAGCACATTAAAACACCGCGGTAACCACCACTTTTGAGAATAACAACATCCTCCCGAATATCTTTTATTGGAATAAAGTTTTGTGCTGGTGTTGAATGTGTTTGTGTCATAAAAGTATTTATTGCGTGGTGGTGTTTTCATTTATGTACTGTGTATCAAGCGATCGTGCCAAATCATGTAGTTTCCCGCGCGTGAGACGCACCGTGTTTTGTGTTGTTGCCGAAACTTTCTGCACGACAACCATTTTCGGTTTTATGGATACTTTTTCTTTTTTCCAAATAAAAAATTTGGATGATGAATAATAAAGCGCCGCCGACTCAATCATTTTCTCAAACGGCTTACCATTTATTTTATAAAACGCAAGCGCGCCAGCAAGTCCTGCAATTGGTATGGACACTAAAATCGCAATAATAAATGGCAAGAAACGAAGCAACAAAAAACAAGCCCCAACACCACCAGCAACATAAATAAATTGCTTTAACGTCAGTGGTCCTATTATCTTACTTTCAACATCAACAAATTGCGGTACTTGATACTTCATTATTTTTAGTATAGCCGAAAATGACGGCATTGTCTGTATTGTTCTCCACTAATCAAACGATTCTCTGTAAGGGTCCGCCGTGTGTTTTTTTATCGGTGGGTTTTCTATTGTTTGCTGAGAGGTGTTTGTTTTTGGCGTTGTCGGAGAGTACTCTTGCGTGGCTGAATCATACGAAGGGGTATCAGGTGCCGTTGCGACAATTGGCGCGCTTGGTGCGGTGGGTGGAAGCGGTTCTAATTCTGGTTCTGGATTTTCTCGGGTTGGTGGTGAGGGTGGCTCCTCTGGTTCTACCGATGAATATTTTTCCGAGCTTGGTGTAGGCGAAGTGTTTGTTGCAACGTGCTCTTGTTCTTGTGTAGGCTGTTTTTCTTGCAACGTTTTTTCATGGGTTGGAATAAACACTTTTTGATTAAGTTCTTCAAGAATTTCTTGCGCGGTTTGAGCCGGTATCCCGGTAAAAATAAGATTTCCAAGAACTTCCGCCGGGCTTGTAATGCCAAGTAAAAGATTACGATTATATTCGGCAATCAACGGGGCTTTATTTGTTGGCAAGGCATTATTTTTTACTATATCAAAGATAATATCAACTAGCTCTGTGCTTGAAAGAATTTCCTTTACGGCAGGCGGTGCCTCTTGAAAACTTTTTAAAATATCATCATCCGAATATTTTTTTTTCATCATCATGGTAATATAATTTTACTTTTTTCCGGTTCCGTCTCTGGTATTTTATTGGTTATTCCCCATCTTCCGATAGCACCACGATCTGATTCAATATATACACGCAGGCGGTTTCCTTTTTCGGTCCCCTCTTTCATTTCTTCAACTGCGTGCGTGGTAAGCGCTTCTTGCGCCTTATTGGAAAGGTTTCCTGGGTCGTTAAGCAGGCTACGTATTTTTCCAAATGAGATTGCCGCAAGGACTTTTGGTTTGGTGAACACCGAGTCCGGCAGTTTTGTAATTTCTTCCAAATTCATACTTTCCATAGCATCTTTTGCTCCCTCCGTAGTGTCAAACCTTTTATCGCGATCATTTTTAAGGTCTCTTATTTGCGTGACGCTCAAAGAACCACTCTTTTGTAATGCGTCCGCTTGGGAATTGGACAGCATCGCTCCAATAGCTTTGAATTTTTCAGGACTGTGCTCCGCATATCGCTCAAGATCTTTGACAGATTGCTCGCGTACCTTTTTCGCCGACTGGCCTTTCATTTCTTTTGTTGCGTTCGGGTCATTATATTGTTGTGCTGCAGAAGCAATTGGTTCGTAGCGTTGAGAGGTCAGTCTTGCTTTTTGCTCTCCACTAAGAGAGTCCTCTTTCATAAGCATCGCAAATTTTTCTGGTGAAAGATTTTGTGCAAGTGCCGCGACGCCGTTTTTAATACCACCAAGCTCGGCGATTTCTTTTACTGAAAGCTCTGAAAGCCTGTTTGATATTATAGAGTCTGCGTCTGCCATTTCCTCGTCATATTTTTTATTATCGGGATCACCCTTCTTAGCTTCCTCAACCATCCTTCTCTTCTCCATAGCATCTTCAATATCTCTTTGTGCTCGTTTTTTATCTTCCTTGCTTTTTTCTTTACTTATTTCAGCAATGTTCTTTTTCTTTTCTCTTTCTATATATCCACCCTCACCCCCAATTGGCATATGCGTTGATATGTGCCTATACGAAGTAGGGCTCGCCTCACCCATACCCAACACTTGCTTTCCCCCGAGCTTTCCCACCATATCAAAATTAGCACGCTCAATAGGACGCATAAGATGCCCAACACCTCTTGAAAACTTATTATCTCCCGTTGCCCTTGCCGCGCCACGAAGAATTCGTGCTCCACCACCTAAAGCTAAGCTGTGTGCCCCTGCCATTATTTTTCTGCTTCCTCCAACTGCAAAACCAGCGGCCTTTGCTGAAAGCGATTTTGCAACAATGAGAGAAGTAAAAAGCAATCCTATAACAATTGAGAACATCAAGAGTAAGTTTGCCATCGGCGTAACCTGTGAAGTACTTACTGCTCCAGAGAAAGTATTTCCTCCGAGCTTTTGCATAAAGCCACTTTGTATCATTTTTGTTACCACTAAAAGAAAGAGCATTAGTATCGGCGCCAAAAGTGTTTGGTCGGTAAGAGATTTCCACCATTTTTTTCCATACTCACTAACAAGTGGAATGCCAGCGAGGCTGAGAAATCCTATGGGAGAAACGATAAAAAGAAAGAGTAACACGACAAAGCGCGTGATAAGCATAATGGCGATAGCGCCAAACACAAAAGCCATAATGATAAACATAATGATGGATACCAATCCGAGCTCTATTTTTTCTCCTGAGCTGAGTTGCGCACCGGACGGGGTGGAAGAATACAGGCTGGTTGTTTTTAGCACAGTCATAACCGAACCGGATATCGGTTCTTTACTTACCGTAAACGTACTTGCCGATGATGGGAGACTTCCACCGTTTATTTCCGAGTAAAACTGTGTTGCAAATACATTTCCGGCATCAACAACAAACTCCGCAAAAAAGAGCGAAAAGTTTAACAATACGGCAATAATAAGTAATTTTGGCAGAGCTTTTTTTGCTCCATACGTTGCATTATCCAAGATAGTTGCGATGCCGATGGCAATGAATCCGAATACAATAAAGATATTGCCAAGATCGCGAAACAATTCCCACGCGGTTTGCAGAGCGGTCAGTTGATGCACATAGTATCCCATTCGCACGATGGTGTAGTACATTGTTACTCCCATAAGTGTCCCCGTTATCGTTACCAAAAAATGAAACGGCACCATAATTGAGGTCATAACGTCTGCCAAAATCCCCGGACCATCGGCAAATGCAAATGATGTTGGTAGCAGAAGAGATACTATCGCAAGCACGCCATAAAGAAGCGGTTTTTTCTGTTTGGTAAGTTTTTGTAAAAACGGTTGCATAAGAGATTGTTTAAGATCCGAAGGCATAAGAGCTAAAACAAGATTGTATAGTGCCAAGCGCGGTTGATGCTTTTTGCGTTAGCAAATTCATCTGGTCAATTATGGTTCCTCCCGTTACCGTGAGCCCGGCGGTTCCCGAGGAAGACACCTGGCTATTTCCATTGGTTGTTACGCCATACGTACTTGCCGTACTTTCCGTTTGCGCATTTGTTATTGCTTGCGCGCTCGGTAGTCCACCGTTATAGCTGGTAAGATTTTGAAACTCACCGGTAATTTGTTGTAATGTGCTCAATTTTGATGTTTTTGTTTGTCGTGCTAATGTTTTTGTTTGCGCATCAATTTGTTTAAGCTTTGAAAGCCCCTTTTGCGCTTTGTTAATGGTTGTTTGTGTTTGTGAATAAGTACTTTGTACACCATGCAACGCGCTTTGTGCGGCAGAGACATCACCATTGAGTGTTGCGATACACTCGTTTGCATCAAGGATTGATGGTGGTGTATAGTTGATAAGTTGTAATAATGCCGAGCGTGCTTTTCCAACGGCGGCAAGAATAATTTGTTCATTTTTTATAAATCCTCGAGTGTTCTTTTCTTGTCGCGCAATTTGATTTTCCATAGATCGTGCTGTGTTGGTTAAAACCGCTTTTGGTGGTGGTTCATGAACATATTTGTTTAGGTATGATGCGGCACCACCACCGGCCGACTTTGCGATGCCGGTTAGACCACCAAGTTTACCTCCAACCACTTTTGAAACGAGGCCTTGCGCAAGACTGCCAATTATTTCATCAACCTCATCAGCCGCCACAAGCGAACTGATACCGGACCCAAGCCCTTTATTGAGCTGTGTCTTAATAATGGTTCCCGGTGTTTGTATTGAACAGCCGGCTTTTGTAGTCTTTGTCGCTTTTGTACACTGAGTTTTTGAAAGAAGTCCTTGTCCCCAATTTAGCTCTGTTTTTTTATTTGTTTTTGCCTTTACCACTTTTGTTTTAACGGTGGCATTTGCTTCTTGATAGACATAATAGGGATTGTTATTAACGTTTGCATCTATAGCATTGAATCCGCTCCATCCACCCTCGGTAAAGTTTCCGGCAAGAAAACTAGTGGTGCTGGCAACGCTGGCATCAGGGTTTTTGTTTATGAGTCCGGATAGCGTTTCTTTATGTGTGGACCAATACCCGGTTTCTGCGGTACGGTTGTAATATGCTGTTTTAATATTGTTTCCAATAGAGTGAGCAACATGTTTTGCATAGTTGGTTACCTTCGGTTGGACGTTATTTTTTATGTATCTATAGCTTTTTTGCTCAGCACGGTCGCCAACCTGAATGGAATAATTTTCAAGATTGGTCACAAATCCCGGACCACTACGTCCGTTTGGGTATAGGTGACCGGTGGCGACATCATTTATCATATCACTTGTCATTTCACGTACTACGGATTTTGCGAGCATCCACGCGGCACCATCAAGAACATATTCCTTGAGAAAAGAGCTGTTTGCAAACGCCAGCTTTGCGATATCGGTCACATGGCTTAGTGCCATTCTGACATATGCTCCCGGGTCGGCGGTAATCCATTGTGCGTGGGCGGGGCGCGGGGAAACTGTCAACCCACCAACAAGAACGAAAACCATCAAAAAGGCGATGGAGGCGGCTCTTATATTTTTTTGAAAACGATTCATACTATGGTTTTTGTTGTTGCTGTTGTTGTGCCGCGACCTCGCTTATAAGATTGACAAATGAATAGCCGGGGTCGGTTTTTGTCAGGATTACATTTGATGTTTGAAATGTTTTTGCCATATCGGTAAAGGCGGTTGCAAGCGCTAACACATTTTTTTTATACTTGGCAAGAGCAAACATAGCGGCAACTGGGTCGGTGTGTACTTTTGCCAGCCCATCTAAAACATTTGCCATACGCGCGTAGGCGTTGATTACTTCAAGATGCGCTTGGCGCACTTCTATAGGAACAGTCATTTGTGCCAATCTTGTCGCGCCATCTCGGTATATTTCTGCAATGGCGCGGATGTGCGCCAATGGGGCTGTGCTTGTGCCTTGTTGTGCTTCTTGCAAATAGGCAAGCGGGCTTTTGATTTTGGTTGTTGTATGTTTTGAAAATGCTTTTTGCACATTTGCCGCGTAGGCACGCATGGCAACGGCCCCAGCACCGGATACTTTTATTTGAGCAAGCGTACGATAGGGTGCCGCTTGGGCTGTTGATGTGGCGATTTGCTCCATCGTTTGTTGTATGATAATGGTAATTTGTTGTTTTGAAAGTTTCGCACCGCCAGTAAGCTTTTTTTGTACGAGATAATTTGCCAGTAATTTTTTTGCGAACAAGCTTGTCAGAGAGCTCGGGCTTGAGGTTTGTCCGAAGCCGGTTATGGTTGATGTCGCGGTTGATGTAGTAATGGTGTTTGGAACAGTAAATGCTTTTGGCACGATAAGTCCTTTGGCAACCGCTTCCCCATCGGTCATACCAAGCCCGAACGTATCCGCTTTGTATGGGTTTGTTCCGTAGAGCGCCTCTTCCCAGTTTGGCAGTCCGTCATGGTCGCTGTCTTTTGTTGCCATACTTTGAAGAAGCGCCGTGGGAGAAATGGCATTTGCTTGCAACGGTTTCAATGCTCCGGTTCCAAGCAGGTAGGCACCGACAATAGCCACCATGACAAACAGTGTCGCTATCTGCACCCCCCATCGTTGTGTTATCCAAGCCACAATGTATTTAAGTATACCAAGTTATGATGAAAATGTATGCAAGAAAGGGTGAAATATGTGCATTAGTTTTTTGTTTTCCACATACGGTTTTTAATAAGAGCCCGTGTCATAAAAATCCATTTTTCAATGGAAATATCTTCCGCGCGAGCGTTTGGCGCGATGTTGGCGACGACAAGCACGCTTTGCACCTCTTTGTCGGCGACAAGCGAAGAAAGATTGCTCACCAATTTTTTTCGCTTATGTGAAAACCCAGCGTGCAGGAGAGAGAAAAATAATATCTCTTCTTGTTGTGTGGAAAAGGGGTTGTGAATATCTTGTATTGAAAGAACAGCAGAATCAACCGTCGGTGCCGGTAAAAATGCACCGCGCGGCACCATAAATTCATAGGTTGGTTTCCCGAATACTTTAACTGAAGCAGAAAGGATGCTTTCTTTTTTGTCGCGGGCAATGCGTTGCGCGACTTCCCTTTGTATAAGCAACACTATGCGTGTCGGGCGGTGAGTGGTTTCAAGAAACTTACGAAATATGACACCGGTTAAATAGTACGGAATGTTCGCTACCAATACATAGGGCGTGGTGATGGTGGTGGGGTTAAAGAGGCGAATATCTTGATGGCGTATCGTGAGACGATTTTCCCGAATGGCAGAGGCATATTTCTCTTCAATGATGTGTACCATATTTTCATCCGCCTC
>VAOZ01273146.1_pt1 | contig 11233 bp, 9 predicted proteins | sample 3394041 | NCBI WGS metagenome assembly VAOZ01 (sample SAMN08290431, study PRJNA428436) | hydrothermal vent metagenome | isolation source: Deep-sea hydrothermal vent chimney | place: Indian Ocean: Southwest Indian Ridge
AAAACGGAATTGGATAATCGTTATGCAGTCTATCAAAATGGAAAGACTGATCTACATAGCTGGCAGGGGGTTCACGAGGCGCTGCGCAATATGAGTCGATGGAACAAGCGCAGCGGTTCCACCGATCACCCCGAGCGTTCCGTTATGCGGTGGGTCCGCTACACTTGACCCACCCTACGGGACGGCAATCAAACACCAAGTAGGGTGGAACAAGCAAAGCGGTTCCACCGATCCCCCGAGTGTTGCGTTATGTGGTGGGTCCGCGACGCTTGACCCACCCTACGGGACCGCAACCAAGCACCCCGTAGGGTGGAACAAGCGCAGCGGTTCCACCAATCCCCCCGAGCGTTGCGTTATATGGTGGGTCCGCTACGCTTGACCCACCCTACGGGACCGCAACCAAACATCATGTAGGGTGGAACAAGCGCAGCGGTTCCACCAATCACCTACGGGATGGCATGGGAATGACGCCTCGCCCGCCTCTTCGGCTTTGCGTTAAGATGGCAGGCCATAAAAACCTGATTAAATACCATGCGCTTGACAAAGGAGGCCGCCAGCTCGATCCGCTACATCGTAAACCGGGCGTGTGTAGATACACAGATTGGGAACACTGCTTTCGGCATATTGTGTCCTGTTTCGATACCAGGGATTTACTCAGGTGAATAAAGTGTTACCTGAGTTTGCCGATAAACGCAGCCTTATCATCCTTCGCTACGCGCGGAGTCCGGTTTTGACAATGCGTACATGCCGACAAGCACCTTCCAGACATGAGTAATCGGCTGGCGGCCTGGATCGGCTGGCCGGGGAGCGGCTCCGCGCCCGGACACGACTGGCTGCCCGGCCCCAAACTTCGTTTCACGATACTGGGGCTTACCTACGCCTTTCTCGCCCTTGCCCTGACCGTCAACTACGCCTACAGCACGGCCTTCTTCCTGCTGGCCTTGCTCGGCATGTACGTGGGGTTCCGCCGCGGTTTCGTTAACGGACTCACCCGTACCGAGAAACTCGTTTTCCTGGCCTTTGCCGCCTATCCCGCTGTGGCGATAGCGAGTTACCTGCTCGGCATGCAGACCAACATCGGATTTCGCTTCCTCGGGCGCGATCTGCGTTTCCTGCTGTTCATTCCGGTTTACCTCGCCATCCGCTGGGCCCGGCCCAATGCTCGTCATGTCGGCTGGGCGTTCATGGGCGGCGCGGTAGCGGATCTGATCATGGCACTGCTGCAGCACCAGCCCTGGCCGGGGGCGACCATGCCTCACGGGGTTGCGGGTACCCACATCAGCTTCGGGGATCTCTCGATCCTTTCGGGCTTCCTCGCCGCGGCACTCCTGTTGCCCTTGACAAGTCGGGTATCTCAAAGGAAGATTCCGCACCAGCTTGTTCACTGGGTCGGTGCAGCGGTTGGGCTGTTCGCCGGGGTGGGTGCAGGGGTGATCGCCAGCGCCCGCGGCGGGTGGCTCGCCATTCCCGTATTGCTGCTCCTGTTTTTATGGTTGCCGCCGCTCGGCTCCAGGTTCCGGCGCTCTCATCGCCTGGTTTTTTCGGTCGGTGGACTCCTGCTGCTGGCGGCCGCCGCTTGGCTGATTCCCGCCATCCACCACCGGATCAACCTTGCCAGCCAGAACCTCTCGACCTACATCACCGTGGCCAATGCCCAATCGATCAACGCTCCCTGCGTGGATCGCAAGGACTTTCTTCGTACTTTCATACGTGATGCCCACGTCCGCGGGCCGGGCCGGGTGACAATTGTGCGCCTGCCGGCCGCGGATCGGAGCGCGGTGCAAGCCTTCGGTTGCCAAGGCGGCTACGCCCTGCATCTCTCCCATGCAGTGATGGGGAAGAAACCGCTTCAGTTGGTGTTCTACCGTGGCACCGGTCCCGCCTGGAAGCGCTACCACTCGGTAGCGATCCTTGCCCGGGGGGAAGGTGCCTTCACCGTGGGCTGGCGGGGCCCCTGGGTCAAAATTGGAAGCGTCGGCGCCTGGCGGGTCTACCGCGCAACCCGGGAATACCAGTCATCTCTCTGGATCCGCCGCCCGCTCAACGTGCAGGTGCCTGCGCGAGCCAGCCTGTGGCTTATCCCCCTGCAAGTTCCCCACGGAGTTTTCGCTTATGCCTTGGCGGAATCCTCGGTGGGCAACCGCCTGGAAATGTGGCGTGCCGCCTGGGCGTTATTCCTTCAACACCCCTGGCTGGGCGGCGGCACCGGGGCCTTTCATGCTCTTGGGAAAGGGGCTCTGGGCGCGAGCGCGATGGCTCCCATCGTGGGGAACTACCAACACGCGCACAGCGACTATCTGACCAGTTTGGGAACCAAGGGGATCGTGGGCTTTTTGGCTGTGATGTTGTTGTTGCTTATCCCCTTCGTGGTGCTGACCCGCAAGCGATTCCAGGTCCACGGGGATACCCGGGCGCTCACGGGCGCGGTCATGACGGTGGGGATGGGGGTTTTTGCGCTCACGGAAACCATGTTCATCCACTCGCTGGTGAACTCTTGGTATGCCGTGGCAACGGCGGTGTTGGTGGCCGTCGTGGTGGTGGTTTCGGACTCCGTTTCGGCTACGTCCGGCGAGATCGCCATCCTGTCAACGACCTTAAGGCAGCCTCATGACTAGACCATTTCGTGACGCAGGCGGCTTATCCGGTGGGGAATTACTTCGCGACCGCGCCGCCTTACTATTGGGCTTTACTAGTTTGATGAATCGTGGCGCTTGCGATTGGATGCATGTTTTTCCTTGCGGTGTTCATACCCATGATCCAAGCATAGTGTTATCTTGGGTAGCAGCAGATGGGCTCGCTATGCGACGGTGCAGCATGGATTCTTTTGGGCTATTTTCCCCGAGATCTGTAATTCAAGGCCTAAACCCAAATAAACTGGAGCAATAGATGTGTGGAATTGCAGCAATATTTTCCTATCATGTTGACGCTTCCAGAGTAGACCAGGAAGAATTAACACGCATAAGGGAACGAATGTGTCCCCGTGGGTCGGATGGGACGGGAATTTGGATGTCCGCACGGGGTACAATCGGTCTTGCACATCGCCGTCTGTCGATCATAGATTTGAGTGATTCCGCCAGTCAGCCGATGCAGATCCATAATGGCCGGTATAGAATTGTCTTTAACGGCGAGATTTATAACTATCAAGTCTTGCGGCAAGAACTCGAAGGCGGGGGATGTAAATTTCAATCTACCAGCGATACCGAAGTGCTTTTACACCTATATGCCAAGCGTGGAGCCGACATGGTGCATGTCCTGCGCGGCATGTTTTCCTTTGCCATCTGGGATGAAAACAAGCATGGGTTGTTTTTGGCTCGAGACCACTTCGGCATCAAGCCGCTATACCTTCATGATGATGGCAAGACCTTCCGCTGCGCCTCACAGGTTAAGGCGCTACTGGCCGGGAGCGGTATCAAGCAGGAAATCGAGCCAGCAGGCCATGTAGGCTTCTTTCTCTGGGGCAGTGTGCCGGAGCCTTTTACGCTCTATCGGGATATTTTTGCTTTGCCCGCAGGTCACACGCTATGGGTGGATGAGAATGGCCCGCGTGCACCGCAGCGTTTTTTCGACGTGGCTGATGAACTGGCTTGCGCCGCTGACCAGCCGCCGCCGACCAGACCGATACAGGAAGTGATGGCCGATACTCTGCGCGACAGTATGCACCATCATCTGATCGCGGATGTGCCTGTCGGCGTGTTTCTCTCATCCGGCGTAGATTCAGGCACCCTGACCGCTCTGGCATCGGAACAAACCCCGCACATCAATGCGATTACCCTAGGATTTGCGGAATATGCGGGCAGCGAACAAGATGAAACCCCTTTGGCTAGGGGATTCGCCGAACGTTATGGATGCAACCATCATATCGAACAAATCACCAGGCGGGATTTTGAACAGGAGTTGCCGCGTATCCTCAGTGCGATGGATCAGCCGACAACCGATGGGGTGAACACCTACTTTGTTGCACGAGCGGCAGCGAATGCAGGCCTGAAGGTTGCTCTTTCCGGCGTGGGTGGTGATGAATTGTTGGGCGGCTACCCTGGCTTCAGCCAGATTCCAAAGCTGGTCAAATTGGCTCGCATCCCTGCTACTCTGCCCGGCTTCGGTAAGGGGTTCCGCCTACTCAGCGCGCCTTTACTGAAACACATGATCTCGCCCAAGTATGCCGGAATTTTCGAGTATGGCGGAAGCTACGGCGGTGCCTATCTACTACGACGCGGCTTGTTCATGCCGTGGGAGCTGCCCGGAATCCTCGATCACGATCTGATACGTGAAGGTTGGGAAACTCTCCAACCCATGATCCGCATGGACGATGAGGTCGCCGCACTCCCCACGCTCCATGCCAAAATTAGCACATTGGAACTCACTCATTATATGCGCAATACGCTGTTGCGTGATTCCGACTGGGCTGGCATGGCTCATTCACTGGAAATTCGCACACCGCTGGTGGATATCGGCCTGTTTCGCGCCTTAGTCCCCTATATGGTCAGAGAGGGCAATCTTCCCTCAAAGCAGGACATGGCGCAGACGCCCATATATCCACTGCCCGATGAAATTATCAATCGGAAAAAGACGGGGGATTCGATTCCGGTGCAGGCATGGATTGAATCGGCAGGGCAAACACATCGGCAACGTGGCCTGCGAGGATGGGCGCTACGAGTTTATGATAGCTTTGAAAGGCCAGAATTCAGGCAGCAAGATCGGCGCAAGCGAGTACTCGTCCTGATTTCTGATGCCTTTGGATCGAATGGCGGCATCGCCAAATTTAACCGCGACCTGTTGACTGCGGCTAACGCCTCGCCCACCGTTTCCAGCGTTATTGCCATCACCCGCGTGCAACCCAAACCGGCTCGAGACCTGCCCCTCAAACTGAATTACGATACGCACGGTATCGGCAGGGATTTTTATTGCATCAGTGGTAAGTTGAATTATATTCGTGAGGTTATGCAAGTATTGCGGGATGTTCGGAAGATTGATCTGGTAATTTGCGGTCTCATCAGTATGCTGCCCATCGCCTTCCTTGCGGCTCGCATAAAACGTGCGCCGCTCTGGTGTATCATTCATGGCATCGATGCATGGCAACCTCACCGCAGCCCGCTCGTTAACTGGATGATTCGGCATACCGATGGGGTGATTGCCGTTAGCAAGTACACAAAGCAACGCTTTGTCGCATGGTCAGGGGTTAAGGCAAACGAGGTAATATTACTGCCTAATTGCTACGATCCCCTACGCTACGGCACCGGCCCCAAGCCGAAACACCTTATAGATCGGTACGGTTTACAGGGTAAGACCGTATTGATGACATTGGGCCGTCTTGTCGGGTTCGACCGCTACAAGGGCTTTGACGAGGTTATGGAGTCTCTGCCAGAACTGGCTAGGAAAATTCCAAATATTGTCTATTTGATCGTGGGTAATGGGGATGACAAACAACGGCTTCAACATAAAGCGGAGAGACTTGGCATTGCAGATCGCGTCGTCTTCGCCGGTTATATACCGGAGCAAGAGAAGGCTGATCACTACCGCCTGGCCGACGCCTATGTCATGCCCGGACGTGGAGAAGGCTTCGGAATCGTTTATCTAGAAGCTATGGCCTGCGGCATCCCCACCGTCGCTAGCAAACTCGATGGTAGCCGCGATGCCTTGCGCAATGGAGCGCTCGGGATTCTGGTTGATCCGACTGACTCGGAAAATATCCAGAAGGCCGTGTTGGGTGTTCTCAAGAAGAAGCAGCGAGGCAAGGTTCCAGAAGGCTTAGACTACTTTAGTATTGGGAACTACAGGAACAGGACTTGGCACATCTTATCGGATGTGTTCGCATACAAAAAGGGAAAATGGTGAGCGTCAAGGAAGATGCCACAGTGCAGGCTGCCCCAGGCACAACAGCGGCAGCGCAGACAGGCGGTCGCCTGCGCAACCATCTCATCAAAGGTGCGGCAGGCGGTTTCATCCTTCAGGTCGGCTTTGCCGGATTTGCCTTTCTCAACGCCATTATCCTCGCCCGGGTGCTGGGTGCTGACGGCTACGGGGCATTCGCCAATGCTATGGCCTGGGTCAGCCTGCTCACTATCCCCGCTACCTTCGGCTTCGGCATCCTGTTGGTGCGCGATACCGCCATCTATCGGTCGCAGGGTAAGTGGGGTCTATTAAAAGGGTTGCTGCACTTTTCCAATCGCATTGTACTGGGGCTTTCGGTGGTGTTGGCGCTGATTGGTGCTGGGGTTGCCGGGTGGATGTTCGCATCCCCGGCACAGGCGATGATGCGCCACACTATCTGGATTGCCCTGCTGCTCCTGCCGCTATTTGCCCTGTACAATCTGCGCGAGGCGGTTATGCGCGGTCTTGAGCATGTAATCCGTGCGCGTTTTCCGGGAATGATCGTGCGGCCAGGGTTATTGCTACTTGGTATTGTTGCGATTTATTTCTTCCGGCCGCAGCAACTGAGCGCTCAAGCGGCAATGGCGGTGAATGTGGGCGCAGGGGAAATAGCCCTTGTTTTGAGTATTTTTTTTCTCCGCAGTGTATTTCCCAAAGAAGCCAAAGCTGCCACACCGGAATACACCTCGCGCCCATGGTTGAAGGCCGCGTTCCCCATGCTGGTCTACGGCGGCGCGCAGATCGTGTTGGGACAGACCGATATTGTGATGCTGGGGGCCATGCGCGGGGCGCACGAAGTGGGGTTGTATGCGGTGGCAAATCGGATGGCGCTTATAATTGGCTACACAATGATGGCGGCCGAAATAATTATAGCGCCTATAATAGCTCGCCTTTATGCGAAGGCTGACAAAGAGAAGCTACAGAACATTCTAACCAAGGCAGTGCGTATTTCTTTTTTCTCCATATTGCCATTCGGTATAATATTTATTTTTGCAGGAAACTATGTTTTGCAATTTTTTGGCAAAGAATTTATTGTGGCTAACTCTGCACTCAGTATTCTTACCATAGGACGATTAGTTCATGTTGCCTTGGGGCCTGGTGCGCTGTTGCTTTCTATGACTGGGCATGAGAAATCCGTTGCTAATATTGTGGCTATAGCCGCTTTCTTAAATATTATTGCCAATTCTGTGTTGATTCCCCTCTACGGCATCAATGGAGCTGCCATAGCATCCGCAGTCAGCCTTATTCTTATGAGAATAGCGCTTAGCCTATATGCATTACAGAGAACGAACATAAACGTAACAATAGTGAATTACCACTGTATTTGGAAAAGATTATGAATCATAGAAATAATTATATTGGTTATCTGAAGCTGATTGCCAAATCATCATTCGAGACATTGCGGGTACATTTACATCATCAGGAGTCTCGCGGTATATATAGCCTAAATTCTGAGACTATATCTGTATTCTTTATTTTCTCATTAGGTAGAAGTGGAACACAATTATTTTCAAGCCTATTGAATAAAGATCCGAAGGCCTCTGTTTTTCATGAGCCATTAAGAAGAGATACTATTGAATATATGCGATCATTTAGCGATAACTATAACTATGATGGTTATGTAAAATTTAGGATGAAATATATTCAGTCTTATGTGTCACACAAAAACATCAAAGCTTATGGGGAAGTTAATAGCGTGCTTAGGAGGCATGCTTGTGCAATTATGACCGATATACCAAATGTGAAAGGACTTTATCTGATACGGGATGGGAGGGATGTAGTTCGCTCAATGATGTCAAGAGGGGCTATGCTTAATCATTGGTTTTATAAAAAAATGATTCCACAACATGACGATCCGTATTTCAATGCATGGCATAGCATGAGTCAGTTTGAAAAGTGCTGTTGGGTCTGGGCCTCAGAAAACGCCATGCTTTACAAGCAATTTGGCCCGGCATTGAAATTTGAGATACTAATGAAAGATTATAAATATCTTCAGTCGAATCTACTAGATGTTTTGCATTTGAATATTAGTAAGGAGACATGGAAAAAAGAGATACTCACTAAATCGGAAAACAGTACAAAGCAATTTTTATGTGAGCCATATGGAAACTGGCCTACCACATGGAAAGATTCCTTTTGGGAAATATGTGGAGATATGATGCAGAAACATGGATATTGCAAAAATATAGGGGATCACAAGGAATGAACGCTGATTATCGCACCCGCATCTACGAAAATTACGCTACTAATTTTCAGGATGCGCCTGAAACTTTTGATGAGACTGCTGCGTGGAACTGGGGTCGGGCGCAGCGCCATTATTTGCGTGGATGGCTGCCTGATGATAAGAACGCGAAGATTGTCGATCTCGCCTGCGGCGGCGGCAAACTGCTCTATTTCTTCAAGCGCATGGGTTATACAGATATCACCGGCGTGGATATCAGCCCCGAGCAGGTCAAGCTGGCCAAACAGGCGACGCCCGGCGTGGACGAGGCCAATGTGCTGGAATGGCTCGAAGCCCATCCGGCCGGCTTCGATCTCATCACCGGGTTTGATATCGTCGAACATTTTCATAAAGACGAGGTGCTGCGCTTTCTCGACGCCTGCCAGGCGGCGCTCAAACCCGGCGGCAGGCTGGTGCTGCAAACACCCAATGCGGAAAGCCCGTGGGGAACCGTACATCGTTACAATGATTTCACCCATGAAGTGGGATTTAATCCCAACGCCCTGTCGCGCCTTCTTTCGCTTACCGGCTTTCAGCGGATCGTTTCGCGCGAAACGGGGCCGATTCCCATCGGCCATAGTGTCAAATCCACCATTCGCTACTTGATCTGGCAATGTATTCGGGCAAGTCTAAAGCTGTGGAACCTGGCCGAGACCGGCGGCGCAGGTAGCGGGGTGTTTACACGAGTGTTTTTGATCACGGCTGAGAAGCGAGTCTGATGGAACTCTCTATCCAGCAAGGGGGCCGCAACCACCACACGCCCCAAATCCTGGAGAGACCGTCGCTGAACGGCCTGCTCTGTGCAGTGCGCATGATGGAGCGCCAGATGCTCTATGAGGAAAGTAAAGAGGTGGTGCTCTGGGGCGATGCCGTATTATCTGATGAAGCGCAACGCGTTTTTCAGGAGAACCGGTGATCCAGTCTGCATCCAAGCGTTGGGTCTTACAGTTAAGCGCGCGCAGGATGGTGCTTTATCTCGGTGTACCCGCGCTTGTGGCTTTGGTGGCGCAGTTGGCAATGGGTGCGTCTTTTGCTGTCGTCATATTGGCCGTGCTGATAGGGGGGGTTGGATTACTGGCCTTCATGAGTCTCGGCGCCTATAACGCGGGGGCCTGGCTGGCGCTGTTTTACGTGTTGGGTAATGTGCTGGTGGCCATCTATGCCAAAACGCTCATGGGCCAGACATTGGATAGTCACCTGTATGTGCCCGTGGATTCATTTCTGGTCCTGGCCGTCAATCATAAGGGTGAGGCCTTATGAGGTTTTCTTATCGGATTAGCGTATCACGATTCCGTTTTGTTCTAAGCTTTATGGTGAGTTCCGTATTTGCTGCAATAGGAGTTGTGGCACCGTTGTTCTTTTATTTGTCTTTGTTTTATGGGGCTATAGTTGCGTTGTTTTACTTGCGTTATATCTTGTCTGATCCTAATGCCATAACTCCATACTCTTTGCTAGCGATCAATTTTTCTGCCGGTTATTTAATTGGCCCATTGGTGGCCGTGTTATATTTTCTGCGTCCGCATGTAGTATCTCCGATACTCCTCAGCGGCCCATTTGCTTTCAACGGTGATGTAGAAAAATTCTCCATTGCGGTTGCATTTGTATCTTTAGTAATTGCGGAATTAATATTTGTTGGCGAATTTTCTTCTAATCGATTGTTGTTATATTTAAGGGATCATAGTCAATCTTCTACAAAAACACGAGATCGTATCTTTATGACTACCATTACGATGGTGGGGGCAGCAGCATTATTGTCCGGCGATATTGGATACATGGGCGTACAGATGGTTAGGGGTAGTTCCCATATTACTATTTTGGGTGGGCTTGGAGGAAGCATATTGACAGCCCTCCCGGCTATCTTCGCCATGAAAGCGCTTCGCCCTAATATAGGGCGGGTTAGTAAAGCAATCTATTTTTTGATGATGTTACTTGTTTTTGTTGCAGTTTCAATCATTGGTCGTCGCTACCTGATTTTTTCGATACTTTCCGCCGCAATTCTCGTGCTGTTTTATAGGCCTGATATAGAGAAGTCGCTTCGACTGATCAGGTTGAAGACCATCGGGATTGCCAAAATTATCATGGTGCTTTTGGTGATTTTTATCGCACTTTCCGGGATGGCATATTTCTATGCCGTGCGGGTCGCGACCCGTATTTCTGGTGCAGAACAACCTCTATCTATTCGCCTCGTCAAGGCTTGGGATATTTTGCAAAGCCCGATTTATAAGGAGTATCATTTTAGATCGCAGGCGGAAACGCGGTCTGGAACGCTTCCTGGATATTTAGGGTCATTGATGGAATCAAATGGGAAAAACTTGTATGGGGAGTGTATCCTATATGCCGTTATTGATGCTGTGCCGAGGTTAATTCTATTAAACAAGGAACATTTGTTAGACAAATATTCTTGTACAGATGAACGCGTGAATGCTATACATGGTTTGCCACAGGTCGATTCTCCTACGACAATTCTGACTCAGGCGTATGCAGATTTTAGTTATTTTGGTCCGATTTTGTATGTGATCCTAATTGGCGCGTTGTTCGGTGTCGTACCGTGGCTTATAAGACTGGATGGCTCTCGCGATTTTTCTGTGTTCGCGATTGCGTTAACATTAAATACTCTGTTTGATGTCGAGCAGGGATTATCATTTTATTTTGTATCTCTTAGAAATTTAATCATAATTTTTATTCTATCTTATTCCCTCAAGATATTTTTTGGTAAAACTTCGTTAAAGTGGACTCCGGATTTCAGACAGTAGTTTAAGGAAACTCTGATCAATTCACGATGGAAATGCAATAGTCGTTTGGTTTTGACTTGGCGTTCGAAGTCATACTCCGAAATGGGTTGTTGCCTTGCTTTTCGACGCCGTAGATGTCGCTTTTTGGCCTCCGCGTCGCACAGCGGGCGCACCTGTCCCTATGTGATGCCCACCAATCGGCGACGCGCCAAATACACATTGGCCAGAGCACAGATCACAAAGAGCCGAGTGGCGTTCTTCTCCAGGCCCCGGTAGCGCACCTTGATGACCAGGAAGGGATGAGCACGACATTGTAAAGTGGACCCCAATGTCAAGACAGAGACATACCGAGTTTAAGCTGTACATCTCTCACACGCAGCTGTGCGGCGCTGCCCCGATGTTGTCATAGTCT
>VAOZ01108397.1_pt1 | contig 11218 bp, 9 predicted proteins | sample 3394041 | NCBI WGS metagenome assembly VAOZ01 (sample SAMN08290431, study PRJNA428436) | hydrothermal vent metagenome | isolation source: Deep-sea hydrothermal vent chimney | place: Indian Ocean: Southwest Indian Ridge
AGATCAATACTGATCGCTTCCGGCAAGTCCTTGGGTAAACAGCGAATCACGATATCCGTGAGATGACGGATTACCATGCCGCCAGCCTTGACTCCTGGCGCAGTTTCCTCATTCAGAAAGTGCAGAGATATGGTCATATCGAGGACTTCGTTGGCAACGATACGTTGCAAATCGAAATGCAAGACTATTGCCCGATAGGGGTGTCGTTGCAAATCACGCAGTACCACCTGTTCCTCTTGATCTTCGCCCGCAATTCTCACTTTCAGGATATGGGCAAAAAAAGCCTCATTTTCCAATTGCTTATTAAGTATACGTGCTTCGAAGCTAATGGGTATCGGTGGTTTGTCGCCACCATAAATAATGCCTGGCACTTTGCCCTCGCGACGCAGGCGGCGGCTCGCACCCTTCCCCTGGCCGTCGCGCCGTTCGGCAATCAATTCAAAACTCTGGTTCATTGAAATTTACTCCATGCTATTGAACAATATCCGCTTACGCGGTTTCGACATCCCCGCGACCAGAGACGCCCCTATGGCTCGCGCAGACACGCCAGCCCCGTGATTCTGTTCAGAACCCCTAATCCATAAACAGGGTGCTAACCGATTCCTCCCGATTGATGCGATAAATCGTTTCGGCCAGAATCCCGGCAACCGATAACTGGCGTATTTTTCCGCTTGCCTTGGCCTGCTCCGTTAAGGGAATCGTGTCGGTTACTGCCAGTTCATCAAGCGAGGATTGCTTAACATTTTCAACCGCCGCACCGGACAGAACCGGATGCGTGGCATAGGCCACCACTCGCAGTGCGCCGTTTGCCTTGAGTGCATCGGCGGCCTTGCACAGGGTGCCGGCGGTATCGACCATATCATCCACGATGAGGCAAGTCTTGCCCTCCACTTCACCGATGATATGCATGACCTGCGACTGGTTGGCGTAGGGTCGACGCTTGTCGATGATAGCCAGCTCCGCGTTATCTAATTGTTTGGCCAAAGCCCGGGCCCGTACCACGCCGCCCACATCGGGGGAAACCACGATCAGATCGTCATATTTCTGCCGCCAGATATCCCCCAACAAAATCGGTGAAGTATAAATATTGTCTACGGGTACATCAAAAAAACCCTGGACCTGATCGGAATGCAGATCAATCGTGAGAATTCTGTCGGCCCCGGCCACGGCGAGCATATTGGCCACAACTTTTGCGGCAATGGGAACTCTTGCCGAGCGCACGCGCCGATCCTGGCGGGCATACCCCAGATAAGGAATCACCGTAGTGATACGCCCGGCAGAGGCGCGCATCAATGCGTCACACATGATACATAATTCCATCAGATTGTCATTGGTTGGGCGACAGGTTGGCTGGATAACGAAAACATCCTTACCGCGAACATTTTCCAGAATCTCGATCTGCACCTCACCATCGCTGAAACGCCCTACCAGCGCCTTACCCAGAGGCACATTCAGATGCCGGCTGATGTTCCCGGCGAGCGCGGGATTGGCATTCCCGGTAAAGAGCATTAGTCGACTATCTTGTGCCATTTCGTCCTTACCGCATCAATTAGAAAACACAATCCGCAATTACGCCCAGCAAACAAATTGGCTGGGCCGCCAGGATTCGAACCTGGGAATGACGGGATCAAAACCCGTTGCCTTACCACTTGGCTACGGCCCAAAACTCTCAACTCCTCTCACCCCAACCGCGCTACGCCGCTGCCAGGGATTCGGCACCCTCTGGTGCCTCACCCCTACAGAGTCCACGTTACTCTCCGTTAATAAGTAACCGATCCCGCAAGGGTGAGCGATTACACCCTTTGGCCAGAAAAACTGTCCATTTTCCCGCTGCACGCGCAACAACGCTCTCAGCCTGCGCCTTATCGGCAAACGCCGAGAACAAGCATGCTCCTGTACCCGTTAGCCTTGGTTTTGAAAATACGTCAAGGAAATCAAATGCTTTATCAATTTCCAGATAATACTCACGAACCAATGGCTCGAATACATTACCTCCGCGTCCGGCAAGGAATTCGGGTATCTTGATCGGTGAACAATCGCGTGTCAATTTCGGATCAGCAAATAATTTGGCCGTCATCACATGAGTGCGTGGATGAATCACCACATACCAAGGCTCTGGAAGGTCATCCAGTACTTCCAGCCGCTCCCCGATACCTTCCGCCCAGGCCGCCTGACCATACACGAATACCGGCACATCAGCACCCAGATCGAGCGCGATCTCCGCCAGATCATCCGTGCTCAAACCTGTACCCCATAATATATTGAGCGCTACCAGGGTAGTCGCCGCATCTGAGCTCCCACCCCCCAAACCGCCACCCATAGGCAACCGCTTCTGCAGATCGATGTGAACACCTTCACGCGCCAATCCGGCTACCCGTTGCAGGTGCAACGCAGCCCGGATACACAAATCCTCGGCCTCGGCCACTCCCTCTGGCCCGCTGGAGCGGTGGATGACACCCCGGGGCAAGGATTTAAATTGGAGCGTATCGCCGAAATCCAGAAACTGAAACACGGTTTGCAAAAGATGATACCCGTCTGCGCGCCGCCCGGTAATATGTAAAAAGAGATTGAGTTTACCCGGCGCCGGCCAATCGGTGCCTTCATCTATCAACTGTTTTGCCATCTGTCGATTACCAGGATCAATCGCACGTTACCATGCACCATGCGGATTCTTTTTGGCCGGGACTGGATACCCAGGGTATGGTAAGCCAGATAATCAATGTGCCAACCCGCCTGCTGGAGCAGCGCCACTCTACCCTGATTATCATAACGAATTTTTTTAATCACGGATGCCGGTGCAGGAATTCCCCGCACCCAGTAACGCATACCTGCCACTGGCAAACTCCAGCCCAGTTCCGAGTGCATCAAGTCCTGCGCTGAAATGGCGGTGTGCGGTGGCTTGTTGCGAGCCCGCAGAATCACTTGGGTTGACGTTCCCTGCAATTGCGCCAGTGTCCGACCGAATGGACCACTGATATCGATATGATAATCCAATCCCCGCTCCCGCCAGAAAATGGCAGCCGTCCAGCCATGCCGGTCGATATCCAGCGCAAACTGGCCCCAGAATGCCCAATCAGGATGCGCCTCAACCCAGCGCGCATGGGCCACACGAGAACCTTCTCCTGCAGAGGTGGGATAAAATAGGTTGGCACAACCAGACAGACTCAGCATCACCCCGATTGCGAGCAAATAGCGCCAGATCTTCATGGAAACAGGTGCTTCCTGAGATTTTGCAGGGTCACGTTATCCGGATTGATGTGCAACGCGGAATCCAGCAGTGCTCTGGCAGCCGCTCGCTGTCCATTCGCATAGAGTGCCTGCACCAGATGTGCAGCCACCTCCGGATTCTTGAGCTGGTGATAGGATTTTTGCAGAGACTGCACGGCCCGGGCATAGCGCCCAAGGCGATACTGCACCCAACCCATACTGTCCAGAATAGCCGGATCATCCGGGCGTAGCGCCAGCGCGCGCTTAATGTAATCCAAAGCCTCGCGATAGCGCCAAGTATGAATGACCAAAGTATAACCCAGCGCGTTTAAGGCCTCGGCATTATTCGGATTCCGCTGAATGATGGTGCGCCAATCAGCTTCCGCCGCTTGCAGTCGGCCTAAATCCGTTTCCAACATGCCGCGGGCATAGAGCAGCCGGGGATTACCCGGAAACTGCTTGAGTGCGCGACCTAGCAAGGTCAGCGCTTGCCGGGGTGAATCAGCCTGATTGAGTAATTGCACTTCAACCAGATACAAATTTATCTTGCGGACCGGTTCGTGGACACTGGTGCGCAATTGCTGCAGAAAATCCCGGGCCTGGCCCAGCGCGCCCTGGGCCGCTAAAATGTAGGCAATTCTGATCTGAGCCTCGAAGGCATAGCGTCCACCGGTCACCTCAGCATAATGCAGCAAGGCAGAACGCATGTCTCCGCTCCGCTCAGCCAGACGGCCCAGAAAATATTCCGTGGCGAGGAGGTGTTGAGCGCCCAATTTAAGAACCCGCAGAAAATACTGGCGTGCAGCAATATCCTGATCCAGTTCAAAATCGACCCGAGCCAAAGTGTACAGTACATTGGCATTATTCGGGAAACGCCGTGCGAGGCGGCGGAATTCGTGTCGTGCAGCATTATAATCCCGCGTCTGCAACAGCATCTGGCCATAAGCGAGTTGTAGATCGGGGTCATCCGGGAATCTCACCAGGGCCTGGCGCAGCGTTTTCAGGGCGGCAACCGTATCCTGCAGACCCGCCCGGGCTTCAGCTTCAAGAATATAGGCACGCCGGAAGCCGGGGTCACGCGCCAAGGTTTGCTGACTCCAATGAAGCGCCTGCGCATAATGCTTGAATTGTAAAGCGAGGATACCCACGGCAAAGTCGCCCACGGGCTGCTGCGAGAACTCTCTGACCACCTTCTGCAGGATACCGAGCGCAATGACCGGCCGGACATCCTGCTTCAGCAATTCCGCCACGCGCAGAAGCGCGCGCCCCTGATTCTTGCCATGCAAACGAACGAAAGCGGCAAAGCCGCGCACTGCGGGGGTGACTCTGCCCATTCTGGCTGCAATTACGGCCATCGCCCGCCGGGCATCGGGATCGTCCGGTTGCAGCCGCTCCCAGCGGCGGGCAGCCATCAGCATGGCCTTGTCATCATGCAGAAAACTGGCCGCCTCGATCACGCTCTGCGCCAGTTGCGGACTTGGCGCAAGGGCCAGTGCCTGCCGGTACTCGCGCAGAGCCAGCGGGTAATCTCCCCGCTGTACGGCCAGACGGCCCACCAGCACCGCATAGAGCACCCGACTGGAGGGAGTGAGCTCAATCTTGTGGCTCTTAGGCCGGGAAGATTCCGTGGTCAGAGATTTCATTCCCGAATGGGAAGCACTCTGTAGCGCGCAAGCACTCAGACTCATCACTGCGGCCCCGCTGACGAACAAACGGATCATGCGCAGCGCCCAATCCCTGCGATCCCAGCCCTTAGGCTGCCTTACAGACCTAGTTTTCGCCATCGGCTCGCCCTTCTCCTGCACCTCGAATCGTTTGTTTTCATGTGGATGCCAAGATCCGCTACCCATTGCCGCCATTCACTCCATCCTGATTACCGGATTGGCATAGAATACCGTTTCGGAACACATTTCGCTGCCAGCGAGTGGCCGAATCGGCGCAATCTATCCGCTATGCTTGTAAACGAGGCTTTCTTCACGCAAAATTTCATAATCGGCAGGATAAAGATAAAGGGGAGGGTTGAATATCAACGACCAAAATATAACGACTCATAAGCGAGGAAGCGAACACCGCGTAACGACGTCAGGGCTCACCTCGATAAATATCAATCAATCCGCTGAAACGAGCTAATTTTAGCTATGCCCCTGGTTACCATCGGGATCAACCACAAAACTGCCCCCGTCGAGGTGCGTGAGAAAGTCATCTTCGGCCCCGATCAGCTGGGTAACGCCCTGCATGATCTGATCCACATACCAGGAACCCGCGAAGCTGCCATCCTGTCAACCTGCAATCGCACTGAACTCTACTGCAATCTACAATCTCCGGAAAGCATTGAACATGTAATTAAGTGGATGGGTGATTATCATCACTTCGGTGGTGATAATCTACGTCCATTCCTGTACCGACATAGTGATTCGGAAGCCGTCAGACATGCTATTCGGGTCGCCAGCGGCCTCGATTCCATGATCATCGGGGAACCTCAAATCCTTGGCCAGATCAAGTCCGCCTATCGGGTAGCAAATGAATCGGGCACGCTGGGCAAGCATCTGCGGCGCCTGTTTCAACATGCCTTCGCAGTCGCCAAGCATGTGCGCACAGACACTGAAATTGGTGCCAGCCCGGTTTCCATGGCTTTCGCCGCCGTTAGCCTGGCACGCCAGATCTTTGCTGATCTCACCCAGCAAAGGGCGCTACTGATCGGTGCCGGAGAAACGATCGAACTGGCAGCCCGGCATTTGCTCGGCAACGGTCTGAAAAGCGCGATAGTCGCCAACCGTACCCCGGAGCGCGCCGCTCTACTGGCGGCTAAAATTGGTGCTGTCGCCATCGGCCTGGCTGATATTCCCCAGGTGCTGCCTGAAGTCGATATCGTGATCACCTCCACGGCCAGTCCCCTGCCTATTCTCGGCAAAGGTACAGTCGAAAGGGCGCTACGCCAACGCCGTCATCGGCCAATGTTCATGGTGGATCTGGCCGTTCCCCGCGACATCGAGGCGGAAGTAGCCGAACTCAACGATATTTATCTGTACACTGTCGATGATCTGGAGAAAGTCGTTGCCGAGAACATTGCATCCCGCCAGGAGGCCGCGATTCAGGCCGAAGAGATCATTGCCGCGCAGACCGAACATTACATGGGCTGGCTGCGTGCACAGACGGTGGTCGACTTAATCCGCATCTACCGCGAACGCTCCGAACGCACACGTGACTCCGTCCTACGCAAGGCCAAACACCGCATTGCCCAGGGACAGCCGCCGGAAGCGGTCCTGGAATATCTGGCCGAAACTTTAACCAACAAACTCATTCATGAGCCCACCACCGCACTGGATCACGCCGCCCGCGATAGCCACCGGGAAGTAATCGACGCCGCCTATGAGCTGCTTCATCTACCCCGTGATCCCGGCAGGAGTAAACTATGATCCCGTCAATCGAGCAGAAATTGCAAGTACTGATGGAACGGCACAGCGAAATCGCTGCCCTGTTGGCCGATCCGGAAACGCTCGCCAATCCAGAGCGGTTTCGCAAGCTGTCAATCGAATACGCCCAGTTGGAACCGTTGGTGGCCGACTTCACCCGTTACCAGGATACGCTTTCGGAACTACAATCGGTGCAATCCCTGCTGCTGGAAACTGATCCGGAACTGCGTGAGCTGGCATACGCGGAAACCCAGGAGAGTGAACGACGTCTGGCAATACTCGAAGTCACACTCAAACGCCACCTCGTTCCCGTTGATCCCAACGACACCCGTAACTGCTTTCTGGAAATCCGCGCCGGCACCGGTGGTGATGAGGCCGCCCGGTTTGCCGGTGATCTGTTTCGCATGTATGCCCGCTATGCCGAACAGCGCGGTTGGGCTATGGAAGTCTTAAGTGTCAATGAGGGGGAGCAGGGCGGCTACCGGGAAATCATCACCCGCATCATGGGCCGGGGTGTCTATTCTCGCCTTAAATTCGAGTCCGGGGCGCACCGTGTCCAGCGTGTACCGACCACCGAATCACAGAGCCGCATCCATACCTCTGCCGCCACTATCGCGATCATGCCGGAAGCAAAAGATATCGAAGCTCCAAAAATTGATCCCACCGAACTGCGCATCGACACGTTTCGCGCCTCCGGCGCCGGTGGCCAACACGTCAACAAGACCGATTCCGCGATTCGTGTCACCCATCTGCCCACCGGCATCGTGGTTGAATGCCAGGATGAGCGCTCGCAGCATAAAAATCGTGCCCGCGCCATGAGTCTACTGGCCTCGCGGCTACTGGAACGGGAACGCAATCGACAAGCCACCGAACAGGCCGCCGCCCGCAAGAGCCTGGTCGGCAGCGGTGACCGCTCGGAACGCATCCGCACCTACAATTTCCCCCAAGGACGGGTCACGGATCATCGTATCAACCTGACGCTTTACAAACTTGATGAGATTCTAGCCGGACAGCTCGACGAATTGATTGATGCCCTGTTAAGCGAGCATCAAGCCGACCAGCTGGCGGTACTCGGTCTCAATTGATCCGAACGGCATGAATCCGCCTAGCATCGGCCCTACTCTGCGACAGGCACGTGACCGCCTTGGCCGAATCACTGCGGCTACGGAGCTGGAGGCCGGGGTTCTGCTGGCGTGCGTCCTCAATACTACCCGTGCCCACCTCTACGCCTGGCCGGAGAAAAATCTGTCTGCCACCCAAATCCAGGCCTTTGATACCCTGCTAAAGCGCAGGCTGGCGGGGGAACCACTGGCCTATCTGCTGGGATTGCGTGAATTCTGGGCGCTCGAACTGGAAGTCAGTCCGGCCGTACTCATTCCCCGTCCGGATACCGAGACTCTGGTTGAACAGGCGTTACGTCTACTCCCTTCCTCCGTCCCGGCAGACATCGCCGATCTCGGCACTGGCAGCGGAGCGATTGCGCTCGCCCTGGCACACGAGCGGCCAGGAGCCCGCCTCCTCGCCACCGATTGCTCCCCGGCCGCGCTGATCATTGCTCGCCACAATGCCAAACGGTTAGGATTGCACAACATCCGTTTCCGGCAGGGCGACTGGTGTCAAGCCCTGGCAATGGAGCGCTTTGATCTCATGGTCTCCAATCCTCCTTATATCGCCGAAGACGACGCTCACCTGATGCAGGGTGATCTGCCGCATGAACCCCGCCTGGCGCTGGTCTCCGGCATGGACGGCCTGGCCTGCCTGCGCCATATTATCACTTGCGCGCCGGAGCATTTGCGTCCTGCGGGGTATCTGCTGCTGGAGCATGGGGTAGAGCAAGCGGAACAGGTAAGAAACCTCCTCTCTGAGGCTGGTTTTCAGGCTATCGCCACCTATCGGGATCTGGAATCTCGCGCCCGGGTCAGCCTGGGGCGAGCGCCCCCTGCGTCACCCAGGTTTGCTAAAGTCTCTCTATGAATGAACAGCAGCTACTGCATTACAGCCGTCAGATCCTGCTGCCGGAGATAGACTACACCGGCCAGGCTCGATTGCTCCGCGCGCGGGTACTCATCGTCGGCCTCGGCGGGCTGGGCTCGCCGGTAGCGCTTTATCTGGCTGCAGCCGGCGTAGGTTATCTGATGCTCGCTGATTACGATCGCGTTGATCTTTCCAATCTCCAGCGTCAGATCGCCCACACCCGGGCTCGCATCGGCCAACCCAAGGTGTTTTCTGCCGCCGCCGCCATTCGGGCAATCAATGCCGACGTGCAAGTGGAATGTATCGATGCGCGACCCGATCCGGATACCCTGCGCCCTTATGTGCGCGCCGCCGATGTCGTCATCGACTGTACCGACAATTTCGCCAGCCGTTTCACGCTCAATGCATTGTGCGTGAACACCATGACTCCGCTGGTCTCCGGCGCCGCTATCCGCTTTGCAGGCCAGGTGAGTGTCTTTAATCCGTGTGCTGCAACCAGCCCCTGTTACCGCTGCCTCTATCCGGACAACCTTGAGGAAGAGGAAAACAGTTGCAGCGATAGTGGTATCTTAGCACCGGTGGTGGGTATCATTGGCGCCATCCAGGCCACCGAAACGATCAAGCTATTAACCGGGATCGGGGAATCCCTTTGCGGCCGGGTACTCATCCTCGATGCGTTGCAGATGGAATGGCGTACCTTGCGGCTACCGCGCGACCCGGCCTGCCCGGTGTGCGCCACGCGCCCGCAATCCATGTCTGACGCCTAATGCCCATAGCGGCCGCCAGGCCCGTTTGGCGCCTGCCAGGCTGCCAGGATCGGTGCCTCTCTTCGCCTATAATCCCGCGCTTAGGTAGGGGGATCAACCCCTGACCGGCTTGCGCCAGCAAAGGCTGTGCCGTCCGCCCAGCGGGTGCGTAAGCCCACACCAGCATCGCCACACCGCCGATCATCATCGGGATCGACAGCAGCTGCCCCATAGTCATCCAGCCGAAGGCCACAAACCCCAGTTGCGGGTCAGGCTGTCGCCAGAATTCGAGTACGAAGCGAATGATTCCGTAGCTCAGCAAAAATAGCGCCGACACCGCAGCGGTCGGCCGCACTCGGCGCGAAAACAGCCACAGGATCGCAAACAGTGCAAGACCTTCCCCGGCCCCCTCGAACAACTGCGAGGGATAGCGCAGCACATCTCCACCATAGGGGAAATAGGCACACCCGGGGAAAGAGCCGTGGCAGACCCGGCCAAATAAATTACCGTTGATGAAGTTACCCAGCCGCCCCGCCGCCAATCCCAGCGGAATCAGTGGTGCCACGAAATCGGTCACTTGCAGCAGGCTCATCTTTTCCCGGCGTGCGAGCGGATAAAGGGCGATAATGACCCCGATCAGGCCACCATGAAAACTCATACCACCCTGCCAGATCGCAAAAATACTCAAGGGATGCGCCAGGTAGAGCGGTAAATTGTAAAACAGGATATAACCGATGCGACCACCCAGATAGGCGCCCAGCTCACCGGCGAACAGGGCCTCGATGGCCTGAGCGCGATTGAGGCTGTAGCCCGGCTTGCCAGCCCGGAACATGGCCAGCAGCAGATACAGGGCGAAAGCGACCAGATAGGCCAGCGCATACCAATGCACCTTCAGTGGGCCGAGCGTAACGGCGATCGAATCGATATTTAGCGGATTGGGGTAGACTAGCTGGTCGTAGGGAAGTCCTAACATGGCCTGTCAGACCCGATCGAGGAATCAAAGTTCCCACCGTCCTCACTCACCGTACTGAAATCCGCGGCAAAACCGGCTCGTCCGCGCCAACCAGCTTCTGCCAGATCACCCATGATGCGAGATAAACTCACCATTCTTCTTCAGCTTTCGCGTGGCCCGGTGAGGCGCAGATCGGTTAGCGGAAAAGGTTGCCGGGCCAAATTGTACATGAAAGTTTCAAAGCGCATGGCCAAGGAATCGGTGGCACACTGAACTTCCTCCTCATTGAGCTGGCCCAGGCCGCTGACCAACATCTGTGCTTCCCGCAATAGCGTGAGATAATTATCGCGCATTACCTCCGGAATCCGCCACCAGCGCTCACGCTCCGAGGCAGACTCAAATCGCTCGAATACCAGCCTGAACTCATCCTCCTCTCTCAGCCAGGAACAAATAACAGCCTCTGCCTCACCCACCGCCAAATATTTAATCTGCTTCACACAAGCCCAATCCTGCAAAACCACGTAAAACATCCGTGCGTGGGCTAGCAAGGGTTCGAGCACTCCGTCTTCTGCGTTTGCCCATGGCGCTGGATTCCATGCCTGCAACCAGGTATCGGCCTCATTGGCGGGCATTGGCCGGGCGATCCGGTAGCCTTGCAGTTTGTCGCAGCCCATATGACGTAGTAGATGCGCCTGGTCTTCAGTTTCCACTCCTTCTGCGATCACCTCAATACCGAGCAGACGGGCGGTCATGATCACGCCACTGATGATCGCCTCGGCGCGCTGCCCCTTGAGCAATTGCTGAGTGAAGGATATATCCACCTTGATGCGATCCACCGGCAATTGTTGCAAATAGGATAGCGAAGCGTAGGCGGTACCAAAATCATCCAGTGCCACACGGATACCCAGTGCCCGCACCTTCTTCAG
>VAOZ01172987.1_pt1 | contig 11192 bp, 15 predicted proteins | sample 3394041 | NCBI WGS metagenome assembly VAOZ01 (sample SAMN08290431, study PRJNA428436) | hydrothermal vent metagenome | isolation source: Deep-sea hydrothermal vent chimney | place: Indian Ocean: Southwest Indian Ridge
ATCATCCAAACGCATCTGCCGAATACGCTGTTGCAGTTTTGTCGTACTACTCGACTCATCTCCACTAAATCCCCGCTTCGATAGAGTCCCTTCGATCTCCACAACCCCTATCCGGCTTAGCTTATTGCCAGAAGTATTTTCATAAATAGACGAGTCAGCGTGAACTTCCTGAACAGAAGATGCCAGGTTCATTTCCACATGCTGAACAATAGAGTCACCATTGTACCCTCGTGCCAAGGTGAGACCATACGATGGCTCAATAGACCAGAGTCCAAGAAGATCAGTAGCCTTGGCCAGATTCACAGCCCGTGCTGGAATGTTAAGATTGACCGTGCTAAGCGCCTCTCCAATCTGAGCCAGATTATTATTTATCAGATTATGTGCTTGGGGCATTTGTATTTCCTTTTGCTGTTCGAATTGGATTCTCAGTGGTGGGAGCAGTCTTTGTAACATCCACATCTGCGATACTTGGCAGTGATAGTATTTCTCTCCAAGTCACCCGTGCTTCAGGATAACTCTTATTGATAGCATCAGCCGCCTTGACCGCTGCTGTAACTGCAGTTGAGTTATCTTCTACAGTCTCTGCGACAATGTTATTCCAGGCCTTCCCAAGTTCGACAGACCCATCACGTGGACTGACTTGCAGCGTCTTACGCCGCAAGGCATGAGCCTTGGCATCATCGAGTGGTTGAATGTATTTCCAGACCGGTGGATTCCACTTGTGGGGGAATGCAAACTTAGGGCCAACTTCTGCTGTAACTCGTTTATCAAAATCTGGATTCATGCCGCGCTCAGCAGCTATCCACCAGAGAGCCACATGACGATGAAAACGAGCCACCAACCACTCTTGAACTCGCCGATACTCATCACGAGCAGCATCAACTGCCCCACGCCAGCCAGAGAAATTAGTCTCACTGGCGTCCAATAAGTAAATCACCAAAGGCAAATGCAGATGAATGTTCACAAGTTGCAGCATGAGTTTCACATGCTCAAAGAACTGAGGAGATGGTATGTTTGGAGAAAAAGCAGTAATCTTTTCCCCCGGCGGCGCTTTGTATTCCATCGCCGGACCAAACTTCTCAATGCGATTAACACTGCCATCCGCCAGAGTCTCCGTACTCACTTCCCCAGCTTGGCTCCCTTCTTTGCCTCCACTCTGATTAGACCCAGGCCAGTACTTACCGGCTTCGCGCTCTCGAATGAAAGCGAATACACTTGTTGCCTGTTGCTGTACCAGCTTGGCAAACAGAGTATCATCAATCTGACTTAAGGTGTCGATGACCGGTTGCAGAACCGGAGGACAACGAGTCTGACTCACACGCTTCGGATCATACACTTGCAGAGCCACGCGCAGTCCAGTATCTGGATCACGCACATCAACCTTGGTAATCGCATCCAAGATACGAATCTGTTTGAAGGGATTAACTTCATCTTTGGTAATCCAGAACTGCACACGCCTTCGACTATCTTTAGCCAGCTGAATGCCAAAGATATTTCGACTATTGCGACTATTAGTGGGACGACGGACCCGTTGAGTCTCCACCAATGACAACTGTTGATTCTTATGTAGTAAAGGAAAAATCTCACCATCACGAAAAGCCGCGCGGATAACTTGCCGCTGAGCTGCGCGCCAATCCATCTCCCCATCACGATCAACTCGATCTGCATTGACTGCCCAGGCATCGAATCGTTCTTTAGTCTCATCATTAAGAGACTTACTCTTAAACTTAGGCATCAAAGTGAAACCACCTTGAACAATATGATCCACTGTCTTTTCAATAGACGGCCCAATGATGATATCATCACGAACCAGTGCTCGAGACAATTCTACCATCCGAAAAAGATCAGACTCATTACGCATGTGCCAATCAGCACTAGTTCCTCCAGACATCACCCCTGGACGAAAGCGACGAAAGCGTGTGTCTTTAGCAGAAGCATAGTCAGCCCGCATATTCTGCATCGACTCAATAATAGACGGGCTACCGCTCTTAGAAGATTGATAAGGCATTATGTTCGCCAATTAGATAAATCCATCCGGGTAAAACCTACATCTATCGGCTGCTTGCCCAACTCGCCATGAGACGCCAACCATTGAATCGCCCTATCGTGCATACGTTGCACAGCACTTGGGTCGAGACTAACAGAGTGCTCACGAAACACTGCTGCTTGAGACACACCCAAGGCCAGGAACTGGCGGCAAGCTGTAACAAGTGCCTTGGCCTTGACAGGATCATCATCAAGATCGTAAGAGACATTTGCTTGAATCTGAGCAACGATTTTTTCAAAATCTACTAAGACATCGCTCATACCGAACACTCCAAAGAATTATCAAGTCGCACATAATCTAAAGTACGATGTCGTTTTTTACAAGATAAATCTGCTGCTCTACAAATACCAAATCGCTCTGAAAGAATCGCCAATGCTCGTAGATATCTATTTCTTGTAGAAGAATAAGGAAATCCAAGTTCTCTTCCAATTGCACTCACATTCATCCCACTCATTCGCAGCAATATGACTTGCCAGACATCTTTAGATAGTAAATTACACCACATCTGCAAAAGATCAGATAATTCTACCAAGACAGATGGGTCTACATCATTTGCATAACTTACAAGCAGATCAACACCAATCGTAAAATGATGTGGTCCCTTATAATCTACACTCTCACGGCCTTTATTGTTTTTTCTAATAACTCCCCGATTACTACTCAAACGCCGCACTTCGTCAATAATCGCATTTTTTATAGACCAGCCAATCCATATCTGAGGATTACTACCTTGGCGATTATCAAATGTCTCCACTGCTTTGATTAACCGCAAAGCCGCCGTGCCACTCAAATCACTTATCTCTAGTAAAGGTCGCATTTTACTTACCATGTGCTTAACCACACAAACACTCAATGGATAATACATCTCTACAAGTTTATTTCTGTTGTATAGTGTACGAGATACACTATACAACTTCCAAAGGCGCTGCTGCTCAATAGGGCTGGCGAGATTCATTATTTAGTAAGCTCAGCTGCAGCTTTCGAGATTATATTAAGTTGGTCAGATGTCCATCCAGCCATGTTCTGAATTGTCCAGATTCTGCCATCAGGCCGAACAAAGGTAATAGTGTGAACACTTACACCATTCTTTATGACAAATACTCTCCAATTAGTAGATTGACCTTGAATCACGATCTTAAACAGCGACGCCGTCCCCTGCGTAGGAACTAATGTTGCTGTCGGTGTAAGAGTAATAGCTGTCGGCTGAGTTACTGCATTCTGTGTCTGAGCCATAGAACTTGAAAAACCAATACCCACCACCATCAAAGCAGTGACTAAAATCACCACCAAGACATTAAGACCATGAATCTTAATCTTAGCTTTCATAACGGTCTCCAAAAGAGTGAAATATCTGATGCACTACTAATTAACAAGTCATTGTACCACGAACTCATCTAACTCCCAACATCTTCTAGGATAAATCAACCAGCCGCATCAATCTGCTCCAATAGCCATCTCACAGCATCTGTATGTGAAGTGACTTTGACTTGCCGATGATCTCTTCCACTAGGAGATATGACAACCCGAAACGCCTCTTGTTGTTGTAGTGTCTCAAGAAGCTTATTCAGCCCTTTACCCTGAGAAGGGGTAAGCATCCCTACCTTTAGATATTGAGGACAGAACTTCTTAAGATCACGGTGCTTGAAACCAACATCTCGAAGAACTACCCCTAATGAAGATTCCATATCAAATGGCGTGTCTTTAGAAACCCCAAACCGATCTGGTAATTCTTTAGAACTGCCATTTGATAAGACCTCTTTTCTTGGTAAGCGCTTAGGCCGTCCTTCACCAAGCTGAGTATCATCTGTCTTATTCTTTGCCATGACCATCTCCTAAAATAGAGTTAAGTATGATTTGCGGTTCCGAACTTCCAACTTCTTCGTGTTCAGCAGACTCAGCTGTATCAGATACATCAAAAAGCAACCAGGCAATTGCTGCTGCATCCAAGTAGTGGTTCTGCCAGAATCTGACTACGTGTCGAGTCTGCCAACCCTTCCCAGTCACAAACTCGCTATCAAGAGACTCACTAGCAAAGTGCTTGGCAATAGTAAGATGCTCTTTAGGATTACTCTTATAATAAAGAGTCATGGCTCGGGGTGAGCTAAGTGGTAGAACAATGCTTTGCTGGACAAGTGACTTATAATGATCTGCATCAAAATCAACACGCCATACTTCATAATCAGGGACATGTATAATCTGCCAGAACTTACCTGCAAGAGCAACAGTACTTTGGCGCTTCTCACTACTCGGGCGATACTGCGTTCCGGGGAGTTGATCGTACCCGAAGCCCATTGTCCCCAATACCACTTCTGATGGAACAGTCTGTAAGAAAGGATAAACTGCGTCTTTAGTTAGATACCCAGCATCAATCCCCCAAGTCGTGATCTCCATATTACCACCAGAGGCTGTAGGCCAACCCTTAGAAAAACACATCTCCCATGTCTCTTTAAGAGCACGTTGCACTGCTTCTGTCTCTGGCATAGCATCACTAAAGACTTGCATAGCGTCATAATCAAAAACATGATAGTGAGAATCTTCTCTTCGAGCCAGGGCCACCCAGTGCAAAGTGTACTTACCCACATCAAGACCAACAACTATCTTCTCAGCATCTTCAGGCACAACACCTTTAACCAGTCCAGACTTCTTTGAGGCCATACGAGCAGTGATATCTCCAACCTTAGCCTGTTTGTAGTCTGATTTGGGTGGCGAGTAAGGAAGTCCCCAGCGTTGCTGAAGAACATCCTTCTCTCCAGACTCATCAAGGTCATTTGCGTTATTAGCCGCTACAAACTCTCGACCCCCAAGAATTATCTCATCAATGAACATGTTATGAGGCGCGTTCCAATTTAGACCAAAAGTCGTTCCTGGTTGTCGTTTACCAGCAATCTTATTCTTACCAGATATCTCCATACCTTTGTGAATCAACACACCTTTAGCGACTGCATCTTGCCGCTGTTTCTTAGTCCAAGGATGATCGCAAGCTGGGCAATAGAATCGAGCAGCTTGTTCAGCATCATAGACAGTCTTAGCCACTTCCCACCCTTTGAAATGGCGGCGTTCAAACAGACGCAGAGCATTGCATCGGGGACAGCACATAGCTATCTTACTCATTGTGCTAGCCTCATACTCTTGCCAGATGCGTCCGCTACTGTATGTTGGGCTACACTCCATGTAAGTTCGAGCATCAGAGCCATGAGCACCGTTACGACCCTCTAACTGATGCACTGGATCAGTCTCACGGCTCACTTTGCTGGTCCGATCCATCTTATCAACTTCAGAAATGAAGACAACCCGAGTCGTAAAGTGACTTCGTGATTCGTCACGTCCCCGGCCTGTCATAAACTTGAGAATGGCTCCATTCTTAAAGGTTATCATAGTTGGACTTCCCGAATCTCTACTACCAGGGCCACGAGTCGGCATCAAGGCATTAAAGACGGGACTGGCAGTAATCATGGGCTTGATATCTTTCTGCCACTTTTCTGCTGCTATGGCCTCCGTGGGAACACCAAAGACAACAGTCTCTCCAATCTCAAAAAGATGATACATAAGAGGAATCAAGATGCACAAAGTCTTTCCACTCTGAACCGGCCCAGCAAGAACAAACTTCTTATACTCATTTGAATCCATAGCATCCAGAATAAAACCAAGATATGGCTGTCGATGCACTCGAAGTCTCATATTAGCAAAAGGACCGTCAGGAATGATAATCTTACTTTCAGCAAACTCACGAATTGTTGGCAGAGGAGACAGAAGTATGGCGCTCGCCATATCTGAGAATATCTTCTGTTCAGGGAGAATTAGGCTGCCCATGCACTGTCCTCGTCACTTTCTTTTTCAAGGCGCTCAACAGCAGAGTGGGCCGCCTGCTTGGCTTCTTCGATCATCTCATTAAACAACTCTACCACGGTCGAATCACCAACATTTCTGAATCGGTCTCCATAACGACGCATTGTTGCAACAAAACGATCAAGACCATTGACTATGGCCTGCTTCTTTAAGAACGTTCCACGCTTAATCTCCAAATCAAGTTCCGCCACTCGTGTCTGGATCAAGCGCTTTCGTTCCAAGGCTCCCGGCTCACCGCCCGAAGCACCCTTATATGATTCTGCAATCTCATTGGTGACGCCTTTGAGAATAGCACCAAACACTCGTAAATCATATTGCAAAGGTCGATGGGTCATATCCATCAGACCTTCAGAAATGAAATGATGATACGTCTCTCGAAGTGTAAAAGGAGATATCTGTAAAGCAAAAGCAACTTGCTGCCTTGTCAATTTGATGTGGCTACCGTAAGGCGCTTGATCTTGCTCAGCCAACAGCCTAGCTCTAGATCGTCGTCGTTTACGTCCTCTTGTCTCAGCCATGCTGGTAATTTATCCTAATTACCAGCAGCTTGTCAAGTCACTCAAAAATTAAACTTCAACTTGCTTGACAGTATTACTCTGTGAAGTGGTCTCATTTGTGGCGACGTATGATTGATCTGCCACTAAGACAAACTGCTCTGCAGCTCCAGTCCAGCGCAACTCCCCTGCTCCAATAAGAGTCCCATTCACATCTTCAACTCGAACATCATAAAAACCAGCAGCAAGTCCATTAGGGGTAATCCCCGTTAGATCAGCAGTCGTGGCAATATAACGTCCCGAAGCAACTGGAGTCTCAGTAAGAGCAACGCTTGTTATGAAAATACCAGCAGAGTAAAACTTGGCCGTGAGATTTGATCCGGGTGTGTTAGTGTGAATTACTATTGGCTGAATCATGTTCAATCTCTCTTATACTTAGAACTTAAAAATTATCTTCCTATAATACAATAATAATCAATAAAGTAGATAGGATGACCAGTCAGGCACAGTAATTTGATATCCTCCCCCCAGAGAAGTCATCACAGTATTGATAGCAGTAATCAACTGCCAGTCAGCGCTCCCCGAACCAGCGCCTCCAAACGTCCACTGAGTCATAAGCACAAGATTACCACCCACGAGAATAAACACTGGATTTGACGAATCACCTGTAATAATGGTCTCATAGAAATTGTATCTAGTGGCATCAGTCGGCTCCCTAGTATCTATTTCGCCATTGACAACATAAACATCGTGAACGAGAGCGTTCATAGACCCGTTTAAGCAAAGCGCAGGAACTCCGTTAGAAACACCGGGTAAATAATTGGCTAGATTACTCGGAGCCATTAGATATGACTTAATGCTCGCAGGAACGTCAGAGTCTAAAACTCCAATGTAGACATCAGTCGCGTAGAAGTCTACATTATTCACAGGCCCTATGCTTATTTTAGCAGTAAGAGTTCGACTAACAACAGTGCCGTCAGCGGCTAAGAACTGTATAACTGATCCCACTGCCTGTTGATAGTGCTCTGCTCCAATCACGTGACGTGGAGAGACTAAGGTCAAACGTGGTTGATTAACAGAAACGCCAGTCAAGTCTAAAGATGCCGCCCAGCAACTGGAATTATATGCAGACGCAGTGCGAATCAATTTCTCAGTCGAAGTACCTAATAAACCAGCAATTAAAGTATCAATCGCAGAAGATGCAGTAGCGGCAACAGACCCGGAAACAAAGCTATCAAATAATTGAGTAGTCTTTCCTGTGACTTGAGATAAGTTTAATGCTAACGTAGTTCTGGAAATCCACAGAGTACTGGCAATGGCTCTAATCGGCGCAGTGGTTAAAGGTGCTCCACTAGCACGAGTCATCAAACCTGAATTATCTATTGCTGCAATGGCAGGGTCTGATGAGTATAACTTAAGATCACGGGCAAGTGTTCCAGGAACTACTCCATGTACAATAATATAGAATTGTGGGTCTACAGTCGCCCCATTGTGTTGTGTGTAATTGCTGTCTTTTATAGTGACTGCTTGCGTAGATGCTGCAGTTACTATAGAGTCAGAATCCACGACTTTGATCGTCAAGTCTGCTTCTGCAAGAGTCGGCCCTCGACTGATGACACCGGTTATTGCGCCTTGTCTTGTAATACTCATGGTAGTTTCGGAGTTTTGGGATGCAGAGATCGAATTAAGTCAGCAGAGTTTTTCTTAATCATCGGTTGGATAACTTGGCATAACTTATCAGGGGCAGATTCCTGTAAAGATAATCTGCAGATGTGCTGTTGCACTTTCATAATGTGATTCGTAGGGTCTTTTGCAAGAAAATCAGTAGTGACTTTTGTTGCAATTTCGTGTGCCTTTTTAGGATCACAGACAGCAATGAACCACAGCATCCAATCACCGTTAGTGCATTTATTCCATACATCGTCGATATTGTCACAGTCATGCAAGAATGACTGTGACTCTCTGCAGGCGATTTTACGCAATTTAATGAGATCAGCTTTCACAAGTATACACCTCCACTTTTGCGGTATAAAACACAGTGGTTGTATCGGGAGCAGTGACTTGCACAACTACGTATCCACTCGAATCGAGTACCAGTGTCGCAGCATACCCAGTGGTGCCGTAATCTGTTCCCACCGTCCCCACCGTCCCTAGGGTTACAGCGCCTTTGGAAACTGTGAATGATGCCCGTCTGCTCAAAAATCCCATAATTCCATTGTTGTTAGCGAATGAAACATTGATATCAATCATCCCGGCCTTACCATATGGATGAAGGAACCCACTGCCGCCGGAGAAAGTTAAATTAGTAGGTGTTGTGCTGCCTGTGGATCCAGACGCAAACATAAGCGCATAACCTTGATTTGTGGTTCCAGATGCAATGATGAGAGTATTCATCATTCCAGCAAGGTCGAAGTCATTGCTATTCGCGCCGAGCCACAAATTACCTGAACCAAGGAATCTTGTCACCCCCACACTGCTGGTTGTAATCTCCAGATTGTCACCATTGATCTGACCCCACGACGGAATCGGCAGACCGTGTACAGTCACCCCATCACCAATCCGCACCTGAGCCATTGTAGGCGCTGTCAGCGAATCAAGAACTACCACGATCTCATTTAAAGCAGGAACATCTGTAGTATCTGTAGATAGAATCGCACGCAGTTTAATAGGCCCGACTAGCTCACCTGCGTTGTCTAACCCAGCGACACCGTTCGGGGCATTTACATCTCCATCTACAATGACACTACTTTCGACAAACCCCCAATACGTCGTACCATCAAAATAGAAAGACGCAATAAGAGCCGCTCCAGCAGCGACTGGAATAGTGGGAGTTACTCCACTCTCCCAGTTAATACTTGCAGGCCAAGTGACTGTCCAACCCCCCGTAGTATCTTGAGTAAGCCTGAGCTTAGTCAATGATGCTCCGATAGGGGCACCGAAAGATAAGACAGCATCTGTTGTAAGCGTAAGACCCTGAAAACGCCCCGCCGCCCAATCTACTAGTGGAGTTGCCCCACCAGCAGTATTATCAATCTCTACAACAGCCAACTGTGCTGCCTGGATAAGAGCCATAAGTCAATCTCCGATTCTAAAAACGATTTACGGACTTGTGTCTTTATTAGGCCGATTATTAAACTCTTGCTGAGCATGTTTAGGACTAATGCCCCTGGTCTGCAGCAAAAACCAGACATAAGCCTCAATACGAGATAAACGTTCCCGATCACCAACCAAGCTATTGATCTCTAATTGCATCTTATCCAAACGAGTATCTGTCTGAATATCTACTTTATGCAATGAAGTAATAGCCTCGGTCACATGCTGAGTATCTGCTCCATAGACTATGGCCTCGTGCATGATCCAACCAAATCCCGAAAAGATCAGACCAGCGAACGTGACCAAGACTAGAACAATCGACAATCTAATTTGGCGCTCTCTAATTGAAAATACTGGCATTTGCATACCCTCAACCTTTTGCAAATTATCTATCTATTGAGAATCAACCCACAGCACCAACTGCCGCTGCTGCCCCTATCTTGAGAATAATTGTGATAATGTCAAAAAGATGAGCATCAAACTTGTCACCACTCTGCACAAGAGATATATCAAGTTGCAGCAGCGCCGCATCACTCTCCGCTGCGACCGCCTTGTCAAAATCCGGATCACCCACAAGAGATTGTAACTGCGCACTTCGAGCAGTCAAGTAAGAAGCAATCGCCGTAAGATCACCAGTAACTTCTACCTTCATATTACCTAACGAGCGTCGAAGGATACTCTCAATCTGGGTTGCAAGTTTGCTATTCATTTTAATTTACCTTTCTTGTTAGTTTGCCGTTGCTTTCAACAAAGGTGATCCACTAAGAACACGAACCGCCTTATCAAACATCAGTATCCGTTGCACTTCACTCTGTTTCACCCCCTTAGATGCAGTTTCTCCATCAACCTCTGCTAAAGCCATACTCCGCACCGCTGGCCAACCCAGACCGATCTTAGTAATATCCCCAGCGAAGATATCACGATTAAATGCCTGAATCAGATCACCATCCCCAGTGGGATCGCCAAGGGCCTCAACCATGATAGGGGTCCAGACTCGCTGCATTCCCGGCAGCAAGACAGACTGACGAGCTTTCATTCCCGCACAACCGGACAAGGTAACTACCAGAAAAACAAGACCAAACATTAGACTATAACTTCGCATGTCGTTTTCTCCTTTGATACCAAGGATACCAGCCGCCCACACGGACGGCTAGATAATACACAGTAGACCAGAAACGTGTGCATCCCGAATCACGCAAAGCACAAAACAAGACACGATCTGCTGCTTTGCGCGAACATGTTCCCCGCCAGTACAACCTATCGTGGATCACCCCAGCCCAGGCAGTCTTAGCATTTGACAAAACTAAGGAGCGCAGTAAGAAAGGAACAGATGCCAGATCAGTTTCAAAATTGTGAGGAACTACAATCTGTATCGGTAAACCCGACACTCCAACGTAATAGATAAGTTCCCCATCAGTAAACCAGTTCTCTTGTCCTGGTCTATCAATTCGCAAACGTAATGGCCCTGTATAGACACCCATTAACAAATCTCCAAGCAAACACGCTAAAGGTTTTACATCCATTGAATAAATAATAGCATAGCCGCAAACCCAATCAGCGCCAAGCACTTACTCAATCTTCAAGGATAAATAATCCAACTCCTTTTGAGTCTTATCCCCAACAAGGCCAACAAGGCGCTTGCTCAACGCTCTTACATTATAGTTAAAATATAGATAGTTATCAAAACACGTTTTTTGCGGCACGCCGCTCAC
>VAOZ01155468.1_pt1 | contig 11189 bp, 10 predicted proteins | sample 3394041 | NCBI WGS metagenome assembly VAOZ01 (sample SAMN08290431, study PRJNA428436) | hydrothermal vent metagenome | isolation source: Deep-sea hydrothermal vent chimney | place: Indian Ocean: Southwest Indian Ridge
AACTTGATTCCGTTTACTAAAAAGATCGAAACGGGAATACGCTCTTTCCTAAGCGCGTTCAGAAAAGGATCTTGAAGGGATTGCCCTTTGCTCATAATTATTATCTCCGCAAAGTTATTATAGTGTCGGGTTCGCATCCAGACTGCCGGATCGAAGTCCTTTTTCTATATGTTGTTATTTCAGAAAAACCTGGATTTTCCTGTGAAGGTACCAAACTAAACAGTTTACCATAACAGCGTTACTATTTCCCAATGACGCTATCCAAAAGATCCAGTATTTTATTACCCAGATCAGGCGTCAGGCTATCAAAACAATGTAAATCCGTTTCGGAACGCATCCAGGTAAACTGACGCCTGGCTAACTGCCGAGTAGCGATAATGCCTTTCTCGATAGTTTGAGTATAGTCCATTCTCCCTGATAAAAGTTCCCACACTTGCCGATAACCCACCGCACGAAGGGAAGGCATACCAGGGTCCAGATCACCTCGCACCATCAGCGCCTCCACCTCAGCCACCAGCCCCTGCTCCATCATCTGCCGGAAACGCGCGTCGATACGCTGGTGTAGCACACTCCGCTGTGCCGGTGCGACCGCCAGTTTTATCACCGGATAAGGCAGCACCAGTCTGTTTCTGTCCTGCTGTTGCAGGCTGGACAGGGGCGAGCCGGTCAATTCATAGACTTCGAGCGCCCGTTGAATACGCTGGGGATCATTGGGGTGAATCCGTTGCGCCGCCCGGGGATCGACTTCAGACAGCCGCTGGTGCATCCCCGCCCAACCGATCTCCTGCGCCTCGGCTTCGAGTTTTTTGCGGGTAACAGCATCGGCCGTGGGCAACGCGGAGAGTCCGTATAACAGCGCCCGAAAATAGAGCATGGTACCGCCGGTCAGTAGCGGAATACGCCCGGCGGCATGCACCGCCTGAATTTCACGCCGCGCATCGGCGCAGAATTCGGCTGCGGAATAAACCTCAGCCGGATCTCGAATATCGATCAGGCGGTGCGGCGCCCGCAGTAGGATTTCGGCATCCGGTTTGGCCGAGCCGATGTTCATGCCGCGATAGACCATTACCGAATCGACGCTGATGATGTCCAGCGGCAAATGCTGTTGCAGCTCGATTGCAAGTTCCGTCTTGCCTGAGGCCGTCGGCCCCATGAGGACCACTACGGGTAATTCATCCTGTTCTGATACCTGCCCACTGAACTTCATTTCAGCGTGCATGAATCAAGTCAGCCAGTTCATCCGCATTCAGTTCCCGCCAGATACCCGCCGCCGATGCCGGGCTTGCCCCTAGTTGTGCCAACAATTCCTCAACGTCCACTTTACTTTCAGGCGGCATCATCTGTATGGCCTGATGCGCCAGAACAGCCAGCGGATCAGCCGTATCAGCGGCAAACAACGTCAACAGCGCCGGTAGCAGTTGCTCAAAATTGCTCCTTCGAAGCGTCGCCGGTACGGCTCGCAATTGCAGGCTGTCCAGCGTAGGCTGCGTCCATTCAAATCCCAACCCGGTCAGCAAGGATCCCTGTTGCTGCACGCCTCGCCGTTGGCGCGCATCCAGCGGCAACGATAACGGAAACAGCAGCGGTTGACTCACCGCCGCCTCGTCCAGATAGTGCTGCAAATGCTGCTTTAACAACCAGCTTCTCGCCGCTGGCATATTCACCAGGATCAACCTGTCCTCACCTTCCACCAACAGGCAGTCACCGATCACCGCCAGTGGCCGCCCGATCCTGGCTTCGCTGGCGAACGCTGTACCCGACAGCGTTTCTGCAACAGAGTGTGAGAGCGGGCGGGCCGCCAGTGTGCGCAGTTGCGCATAGCCTGCCACCGATTCCTGCAATGGCGGCGAGGATGAACGAGGAGACGAACCCCCGGATAAACGTGCGTCCTGACGGGCATAAACGGCGGAAAGGGTTTCCTGTGGCGCGTTACCCTCGGCAGGTTTCAACCATGCGGGCGGCGCGGTGGGCTTCACCTCTTGCGCGCTGGAAACAGCGCCTGTGGCAAAAACCTGCATCAGACTATGGCAAAGAAAATCATGCACCTGCCGCGCTTCACGGAAACGAACTTCATGCTTGGTTGGGTGCACATTCACGTCTACCTGTTGGGGATCGAGTTGCAGGTAGAGAACCCAGGCCGGATGACGCCCAGGGAAAATACGGTCGGCATAGGCCTGGCGCAGGGCGTGATTCACCAGCCGGTCACGAATAATACGGCCATTGACAAAGAAATACTGCAAATCCGCCTGGCTGCGCGCCGCCTCCGGCGGTAATACCCAGCCGCTCAGCTGTAGCGACGGCGGGCCGCTGCTAGCGGTATCGATACGCTGGGCCTGCTGCGCAAAGGCCTTGCCGCAGAGACGGGCAAGGCGACGCTCCTGCGCAGACCGATCTGCCGCCAGCGGCAGGTGGAACACCTCGCGCTGATTATGCAGAAAGCGAAACCCCACATCAAAACGCGCCAGCGCCATGCGCCGCACCACATCTTCAAGATACCGGTACTCGGTGCGATCACTGCGCAAAAACTTACGCCTCGCGGGAATATTATAAAAAAGATCGCGGGTTTCCACGGTCGTTCCCGGGGGATGGGGCGAGGGGATTGGCTTGCCCGGCGTTAGATCCGCATTGCTTACCTGCAGCTGCCAGGCCTGCTCGCTATCCACCTGGCGGGAAATCAGTTGCAACTGTGAAACCGAACTGATACTCGCCAGCGCCTCGCCGCGAAACCCCATGCTGGCAATAGATTCCAGATCTTCCAACGAATGAATCTTGCTGGTGGCATGGCGGCTCACCGCCAGGACCAGCTCATCGGCGGCAATACCGTGGCCGTCGTCACGAATGGCGATACGCCTGATACCCCCCTGCTCGACTTCAATATCAATCTGCCTGGCACCGGCATCAAGACTGTTTTCCAGCAATTCTTTGAGAATGGAGGCCGGACGCTCGACCACCTCACCGGCAGCGATCTGGTTGGCCAGCTGGCGGGAGAGCAGATGAATGGAAGCAGTGGATGGCATGCCTATAGCTTAAAGCAAAGTGTTAAAAGCGAAAACCCGGCATCAGCATGCGCAAAAGCTGGGGTATCCTCATAATATTTTTTATACAGCCAAACGCTTATCTGTCCGCCAATGAACGCGAATAAAGGCAAAAGCAGTGATGGTTGTCTTCTGTGCCTCAGGCACATCAACATAAAATATTGGCGTTTATTGGCGTTCATTGGTGGATATTTCTCTTATCTGTTTAATGTTACAACATTATTTTGTGGGGATACCTCAGGCGCAAAAGTATAGAAGCGCGGCTTGATAGAAAATAACCTGTTTGCAAAATTTGAAATCTATGTATAAAATATACATATACCCGTATTAAAATCAACACAATTAAAGCCAGTAGCACTATCTACCGATACGCTTATATGCTGACCATCATCTATTTTTTTAAATCAATGTTCAGCACTGTAAGCAGCGTTGACGAACACGCATCACTTATCAAAATTAAATGGAGAACGATATGAGCAACCTCGTAATAGATGGAAATAATTTTGACCTCACCTTCGATGGCCGCCTGGTTAACCTCTCGAATTGGACGCCCGACATCGCCAAGGCCATCGCCAAAGAAGAGGGTCTGGAGCTGACGGATGCCCACTGGGATATCATTAATCTGATGCGTGATTATTATTTCACGTATAACATTGCCCCCATCATGAAACTGCTGAAGCGCGAAATCGCCCGGAAATTTGGCGCTGAACGCACGACGGATGAAGCCATCAACTCCCTGTTTCCCAGTGGCGTTCAATATCAGGGGACCAAGATTGCCGGCATCCCGGTTCCCATGCTGGACTCGGAACTGGAGCAGGACGTCCAGATAAGGAAAGCTGGCATAAAATCAGACTCACAGCACTACAGCGATGACTTTGATTTCAGGGACAGGCATATCAAAGTGTATCACAGCGGCAATCTGGTCAACCTCGAAGACTGGGATGAGGATCTGGCCGTGCATATGGCCCAAAAGGAAGGTATCGAACTGACGGATGCGCACTGGGTGGTGCTGCGTTATCTGCGCAAAGTCTATTTCCAGTACGGCATCACGCCGATGGTGAAAATACTGATGAAACACATGGGAGAGGAACTGGGCACGAACATCAGCGACCATGATTCGCTCTACCGCCTGTTTCCCGGCGGCCCTTCCCGCCAGGGTTCCCGTATTGCCGGTCTGCCGGCACCGCAGGGCTGCATCGACGATTAAAGAGAAATCACAAAAAATCGCTCTTATTATCGGGGATATGTTGGGCTTCGCGTTGCTCTGCGCCAACCTACGCATTTTATTAGTGTTCAGGAATAATCCCGTAGGTTGGCGCTGAGTAAAACGAAGCCCAACAAATAGGCAGAAATGGAATCATTTGGGCTGAGCCGTGAAGATATAAATACGGCAGTAACAGACCTGATTTGACTCCGGCTTCTGAAAATATCAACTAACCGGAATGCGCAATACCTTGCCCACCTGCAAAACATTGCCGCGCAGGCCGTTGCTGCGTTTCAGTAACGCGATGCTAATGCGGTAGCGAGCGGCAATCCCGGACAGGGTTTCACCGCGGGCAATAATGTGTTGTTTTTGCTTCTGCTGCGCCAGCAGCGTGCCAGGAGGCGGGTTGGCGTGAAAATAACTGCGTACGCCTTTCAGAATAGCCTTGGCCAACGCCTGTTGATGGCGACCACTTTTCAGCTTGCGCGCTTCCGCCGGGTTGGAAATAAACGCGGTCTCCACCAGAATGGACGGCACATCCGGCGCTTTGAGTACCTGGAAACCAGCCCGTTCAACCCGTGATCCATGCAGGTGGCTCACGCTTTTCAGATTATTCAGCACCCGTGAGGCAACATCATTGCTATCTTCAATGGTGGAATTCTTTACCATATCCACCAGGACCATTTTCAGCAGATCATCCTTGTCGTCCAGACGGACGCCACCAATCAAATCCGATCGGTTTTCCGAACGCGCCAGAAAACGGGCCACCTCACTACTGGCACCCCGTTCTGACAGCACAAAGACCGAGGAACCATGCGCCTTTCTATTGCGAAACGCATCGGCATGAATAGAGACAAATAAATCGGCCCGGTTTTTCCGGGCTATCCTGACCCGTTGTTTGAGGCTGACGTAATAATCGCCCTTACGGATCATGACCGGCGTCATGCCCGGCTCCTTGCGAACAAGTTTTTCAAGCCGCCGGGCAATGGCCAGCACCACATCTTTTTCGCGCAGGCCGTGCGGGCCGATGGCGCCGGGATCCTCACCGCCATGTCCGGCGTCGATGGCCACAATGACATTACGCGTGCCGTTGTGTTGCAGGGCATAGGACTTACGGGTTTTTTTAACGGCCTGTTTTTTACCCTCATACAGATCGATCACCAGGCGGTGGCCGTAGTTCCCCTGGGGTTTGAGAATAAAGCTTTTCGGCTGTACCGTATTATGATTGTTGAGATCAATGACAAACCGTAATTCATCCTGATGGCGCCGGGCAAAACGGATGGCGCGGATATGAGTTCCAGTATAGTCGAAGTGGGGCAGCCGGCCGGAGAAGCGGCTGGATTTCAGATCAATCACCACCCTGTCCGGCGCTTTCAGAGAAAAGACCGTATACTCGACCGGTGCGCTGAGATCAAATACCAGCCGGATATTGTCCGGCGCCGACCACATGCGAACATTTTTGACTTCAACCGCAAAGCTGGCTGTCGCCAGACAAAACAGCGAAATGAATGTCAGTATCCGCCTCATGCCCCGTGTTTATCCCCACGTCAGAAGATTGAATAGTCTAATTGTGCATGAGAACACAGATTTTTCAAGTGGAAAATTCAATATTTCTATGAAGATAGGCTGTTTTCTTACAGGAATTTATTAATAGTGCTCATTTCCTGCAGACAGATCACCGATCAGACGAGTGCAGTGACTGCATTACATGGCGTCCCCGATCCGTGCCTGCCCGTATCTGCGCCCACCGCCCCGCATCCTGGTACTGGAGCAGAATATTGATGTCCGCCGGCGGCAACATGCCTTCACCCTGCTGCGGCCATTCCACCAGAGAAACCGCCTCATCAGCAAAACAGTCTTCCGCCCCCATGTAGGCCAGCTCCTGCGGATCGGTGAGGCGATAAAGATCAAAATGGTAAACGTGGCGTAGCGGCCGTTCATCCTCTGACTGGATTTCATAAGGTTCCAGCAAAGTGTAGGTGGGTGATTTGACTCGGCCGACGTAACCCAGACCCCGCAGGAAGCCCCGGCTGAACGTGGTTTTTCCCGTGCCCAGATCACCGTACAGAAAAATCAGGCAGCGGGGCGGGCAAACCGCCGCCAGGGTCTGCCCCAGATTTTCCGTCGCCGCTTCATCGGCCAGCAGAATATTCATATCTTCAAAGTGAATCGGGGTTTACCAGACGCCGAATGACCGGCATCAGATCGCTGGCGATCAACCCCCGTTCACCGATCGTTTTTACGGCAATATCGGCGGCACGCGCATGCAGACAAACGCCCAGTTGCGCCGCCTCTGAACAGACATCAGCACCGTCCCGTCCCTGTGCGATCCCCTGCGCCATCAAAGCGCCGATAATCCCCGACAGCACATCCCCCATGCCGCCGCTGGCCATGCCCGGATTGCCAGCATTGCAAACGCCCATCCCGGTCTTGCCGGCCACCAGCGTTCCCGCGCCCTTGAGGACACAAACCCCCCCGTACTTCGCCAGTAAGGCTCTGACCGCACTAAAGCGATCCGTCTGTATCTGCTGAACAGTCTGCCCCAGCAGACGCGCCGCTTCGCCCGGATGCGGCGTCAGCGCCCGGTTGGCCCCCCGCAACATAACCTCGGGTAACGACCCGCAGGCCATGAGATTCAGGGCATCGGCATCCAGCACCAGCGGCTTGCCGCAGGCCACCACGTAACCCAGCATGTCCTTGCTCCAATCACCTTGTCCCAGGCCCGGGCCGATAACGATCACGGTGGCGCGATCAGCCAACCGTTCAAGACCCTGCGCCTGTTCCAAGCCGTGACACATCAGTTCTGGCCGGGTACTGCTGATGAACGCCGCATGGCTTTCCCGCGTGGCCAGACTCACCAGACCTGCACCGCTTCGCAACGCGGCCTCCCCCGCCAGACGCAGTGCGCCACCCATGCCATGATCACCGCCAATCAACAACACATGCCCGGCATTACCCTTGTGTGCATGGCGGGGACGCGGCGGCAAACATTTTTTCAGGCGCGCATAGTCCAGCCGTCGCGCGGCCGGCGTCTGCTGGGTATAAATAGCTTTGGGAACATTGAGATCCGAAAAATACAGCTCGCCGCAATACTGGACGGCTTCGCCTGTCAGCAAACCCTGTTTGAGACCGATGAAGGAAATCGTGCAGGCCGCCTGTACCGCAATACCACAAACCATGCCGGTATCGGCATTCAGGCCGGAGGGCAGGTCCAGCGCCAGCACCGGACAGGAACTTTCATTGATAATCTCAATAGCCCTGCGGTACTCCGGACTCACATCGCCATGCATGCCTGTTCCCAGCAGGCCATCGACTATCCATTCAGCCTGTAGCTGATTCTGGCCGTGGAACCCGACCGTTGTCAGCCCCGCACCCAGCAGACGCTGCATGGCTGCCAGCGCATCCCCCGTTAACCGGCTACTCTCTCCCACCTGAAATACGCTGACATCGAAACCGTTTTCGTGCGCCAGTCGCGCCAGCACAAAACCATCACCACCATTATTGCCACAACCACAAAACACGCTGATGCGCCGGACATCCGGCCCGTGAGTACGCAGCAGGGAAAAAGCGGCTTCGCCGGCTCGTTCCATGAGCACGCTGGAAGATAGACCGTGTTCCTCAATCGCCAGGCGATCCAGTTCACGGGTTTGCGCAGCCGTATAGAGAAGATAAGGTAAGGAACCCATACCGCTTATAATAGCGCGTTATACCGAGATCAAAAAATCAGGGCAGACTGTCAAGCAAACGACGCCTGAGAACGAGCCGACACAATCAGCTCATGGGAGGGGGTTAAACGGCCTGCGGCAACTCGATGGGCAAACCAAGGCGCGTCCAGGACATCAAACCACCACGCAGGTTAAAGACTTTATCAAAGCCCTGCTGTTGCAGGAACATGCAAACCTGGGCAGAACGAGCACCGCTACGACAGATGATCACCAGCTCTTTATCCTGTTGCAGTTCATTCAGGCGCACCGGGATAGTGGCCATCGGTATGACTTTCGCGCCGGGCATGCTCCCACGGGTAAATTCGTTTATCTCACGCACATCAATGACGTGAATATCATCGGGCTGGTCCTCCAGACGCTGAGCCAGCTCCGGGGCGTCGAGTTCTTTAATGCTCCTGTACATATCGTTCTACCCTTCTCTGGTTAGTTTTCAATATTATATATTAGCAAATACTAATATTTCAACCCCAGTATTTCAGTAGGTGATTTATTTTGTTGATTTTTATACATATTTAAAGATCCCTGCTGCGAGCAGGATCTCCGCTGTCCCAGTTCAGTTCAGGCCGTTATCAGGATTTTTGTTCCAGGCTGGACTCCAACTTCATTTTTATCGCTTGCGGGTATTTTTTCTACGCGATTTATGCGCTTTGTCTGTGGCTGCTTTGATTTCTAATCGGTTATCCGGGTTCTGCTTTTCCACCGGCATAAGACCGGCCAGCATTCGAAGCTGCTTAATATCTTTTTCATCAAGATCTTTCCATTTTCCGAGGCGCAGATACCGCTTCAATTCTATACTGCCATAACGAATGCGAATCAGACGACTGACGGTAAACCCCACCGCTTCCCATAAACGCCGAACTTCACGGTTGCGGCCTTCACGCAGGATCACATGATACCAATGATTGCTGCCCTGCCCGCCTGAATCCAGAATCTGATCAAAATGCGCCAACCCGTCGTCCAGTTCGACTCCGGTTTGTAGTTGTTTAAATACTTCCAGACTCGCTTCACCACGCACGCGCACGGCATACTCACGCTCGACTTCGGTTGAGGGATGCATCAGGCGATGGGCCAACTCGCCATCAGTCGTAAACAGCAGCAGGCCGGAGGTGTTAATATCGAGTCGGCCAATGGCGATCCAGCGACCCCGCCCGAGTTTCGGCAGAGCGTCAAAAATCATGGGACGACCTTGCCCATCATACCGGGTACACACTTCACCCAGCGGTTTGTTGTAGGCAATCACCCGCAGACGCGGGGCAATGTTCAGCTTGCGAAGAGGTTTGTTATCAAGAGTGATTTTATCATTCTCACCCGGATCAATTTGATCACCCAGGCTGGCCACGCTGCCGTTGATTTTGATACGTCCAAGCTCGATCCACTTTTCAACTTCACGCCGTGAACCATAACCGGCGCGGGCAATAATTTTTTGTAATCGTTCTTTCAATAGAGGTCACTGGTTGCTGGATCATAGGTAGGTTGGGTAGAGCGACACATTAACTATTTATAGGCTCGGCAAGTTCATCAATATCCGTTGCTGTTTCTATTTCAGGTGATATTTCATCTGAAATGTCCGCATCCGTTTCTTTCAGAATCTCTTCATCCACTACCCTCTCGATGTTTTCACCGGGCAGGCTCAGTTCCAGCTTTTCATTGATAGAATCAATGTCCCGAATTTCGGCCAGACTGGGCAGGTCTTCCAGGTTACTGAGATTAAAATAATCCAAAAAGCCTTTGGTGGTGGCATACAGGGCAGGCTTGCCCGGTACATCACGATGCCCGACAATCTTGACCCAGTCGCGCTCGATGAAGGCCTTGATAATATTTGAACTCACGCTAACGCCACGCACTTCTTCAATCTCGGCACGGGTGACGGGCTGACGATAGGCAATCAGGGCCAATGTTTCCAGTGAGGCGCGAGAGTAGCGCGCGGGCCGTTCTTCCCATAATTTCGATACCCATTCAGCATAATTCTGTCTGATTTGATAACGGTAGCCGCTACCGACTTCCTTAAGCTCGATGCTGCGATCCGCCGTTTCCTCCTGTAGTTGGCTAATGGCCACCCTGATAGCCTCTCGTCCCGGATGACTCTCCTCGGAGAATAAGCTCATCAAGCGGTTCAGGCTCATTGGTTCATCCGAGGCGTAGATCACAGCTTCCAGGATCTTTTTCAGTTCATCTTTGTTCATAGTTTCAATATCGAGTTCGGTTAACAACTTACCTTGCCAACGGCTTTTACATGAATCGGACCATAAGCTTCGGTCTGCACCAGTTCCAGCATGGATTGCCTGAGCAACTCGAGAATCGCCAGCAGGGTCACGACCACGCCACCACGCCCTTCATCCGACGTAAACAGTTTGCTGAAATCAGTAAACTGTTCGACTGAGACCACACTCAATATACGCGACATGCGTTCACGCACCGACAGGGGTTCCATCGGAACATGATGCTTTTCGTACATGGATGCACGTTGCAACACGTCCCTGAACGCTGACAGGACATCTTTCATATCGATCTGTGGCGGCTGGCGCACGATTTTTAGATCAGGCGATTCAACGTCTACCGGAAACACGTCACGTCCCACCCGTGGCAGTATGTCAATGTCTTCAGCGGCCTGCTTGTAACGCTCATACTCCTGTAACCGACGAACCAGTTCGGCGCGGGGATCATCCTCATCCTCACTTTCAGCGGTCGGACGCGGCAATAACATGCGGGATTTGATTTCCGCCAGCATCGCCGCCATCACCAGATATTCGCCCGCCAGATCCAGACGCAGTTCCACCATCACGTCCACATATTCCACATACTGGTGCGTGATGTCAGCAATCGGAATATCGAGAATATTGAGGTTCTGACGTTTAATCAGATACAGGAGCAGATCCAGCGGTCCCGCGAAAGACTCGGCCAGAAACACTTCCAGCGCATCCGGCGGAATATAGAGATCCTTCGGCAATTCAGTGACGGCGGTTCCCTGCACGATGGCAAAAGGCATCTCCGTCTGTTCAGTGACGCTGGCCGCTTCTTCCTGATGGTTTTGTTCTGTCATTGCCTTTTATATCTGGGGTATCCCCACGAATATTTTTTAAAAGTCAGACACTTATCTGTCCGCCAATGAACGCGAATAGACGCCAATAAAGGCGACAGCATTGATTGGCGTATTCTGTGCCTCAGGCACATCAACATAAAATATTCGCGTTTATTCGCGTTCATTGGCGGATATTTCTTTTATCG
>VAOZ01032245.1_pt1 | contig 11172 bp, 7 predicted proteins | sample 3394041 | NCBI WGS metagenome assembly VAOZ01 (sample SAMN08290431, study PRJNA428436) | hydrothermal vent metagenome | isolation source: Deep-sea hydrothermal vent chimney | place: Indian Ocean: Southwest Indian Ridge
GCACTTGAGAAAAAACAACAAGTCATTCTTTTTCAAAACCGCCGGGGGTTTTCGTTGCGCATCGAATGTGAACAATGTAACTGGATACCACAGTGCAAAAACTGCGATGTCACCATGACCTACCACAAAAAACAGGAGTTGTTGAAGTGTCATTACTGTGGCTATTCACGGCCGGTGCCGGCAGTGTGTGAGGCATGTGGTAGCCCTCATCTCGTTATGCAGGGCTTTGGCACCGAAAAAGTGGAAGAAGAGCTGGCTCTGATTCTGCCGAATGCGCGTATTGACCGGATGGACTTAGATACCACACGAACGAAAAATGCTTTCCAGCGCATCATTTACAGTTTTGAAAACCAGAAAACAGATATCCTTACCGGCACACAAATGGTAACCAAAGGGCTTGATTTTGATAATGTACAAGTGGTGGGTATCCTGAGCGCCGACAACATGCTCAGCTTCCCCGATTTCAGAGCACACGAGCGTAGTTTCCAGATGATGGAGCAGGTGAGCGGTCGTTCCGGCAGGAAAAAGCAGCAGGGAACAGTCATTATTCAGACCTGGCAACCCGGCCATCCCGTTATCCGCGATGTGGTGAACCACGATTACGAAAATATGTACACCAGAGAACTTGTGGAACGAAACCGGTTTAAGTATCCTCCGTTTTACCGGCTAGTGATGATAAAGCTGAAACACAAAAAACCGGAAATACTAAACGAAGCAGCTGCCGTGCTTGCCCGCGACCTTAAAGCCCGCTTTGGCAATTTGGTTTACGGGCCGGAATACCCCATGGTTTCGCGTATTAAAAACCTGTTTATCAAGCAAATTTTATTCAAAATTCCCCGCAACAAACAGCAGGCGGAGAAAAAACAGCAACTAAAACTGAGCCTTGATAATTTTAAGATGCTGCCGAAATACAAATCTGTCCGTGTCCAGGTGGATGTGGACCCACAGTAAGTTTTCTTGTTTTTTCTCTTTCCGTATAACCACGTAAAGATCCTCATTATCCTTTTTCATAAAATATTTTTCGCTGGTGTGTTTTCCAGTCGGATGGTATCGTATTTAATAAAGCATTACGGGCCTCTTTCATTTTTTATTCCACTTTGGAAAGAATATTCTTGCCATTCAAAACTATCGTTTTCCGAAAATGGAAAGATGGTTTCTTAGTAATATTTACCAATTATTTTCCTTTTCTGACCAAAAATAACATAAAGCTTTGTTACAGCGTCATTTCACCATAGCTTTGAATGTGAAAAATTAACTAAAATACCTCATCATGGAAAATATTTTTATACGTCCTGAGCTTTGTATTGGTTGTCGTCACTGCGAAATAGCCTGTGCTGTCGAACATTCTCGAAGCAAGGATTTGTTTGGAATGTTGAAAGAAACTCCCCGGTCGAGGCCGAGAATTCATGTTGAAATCGGTGTAGATTTCCTCACATTTCCTAATCGCTGTCGCCACTGCGACCCGGCACCATGTATGCAGGTGTGCCCGACTGAAGCTTTGTATCGTGACAAAAGCACTGGAAATGTGTTGATTGCCTACAACAAATGTATTAACTGTGGCGCTTGTGCTGTTGCCTGTCCGTTTGGTATTATTACTTTCCATAAAGTACCGGAAATCTCATTTGACAGGGAAGTAAATGCAAAATGTGATGGTTGTATTGACAGAATACGCAAAGAGGAAGAACCGGCCTGTGTGGAAGCTTGTAAAACTGGCGCTCTTGTATTTGGTGAAATTAATCAACTCATCCGTAACAGCCGGAAAGATTTTACTATCCGTATGATTAAATCGCAGGGTGCAGATGTTGAAACAACCAAAATTCCAAAATCGGTTCAGCAATACCGGGAAATCTTAAAGAAAATTGCCGAAACAGGTCCTTTACCGAATTCATAGTTTAAAAACCTTAAAAGATTATACAAATGAAAAAGATAGATGTTAAACTGATAGCTCAACAAAGATCAATCGACGAATCAAGTCAGGAAATTATTGAAAAAGCCATAAATGAAGGTATAGAAACCGCATGGGACAGGCTTGAAAAGCAGCAACCTCAATGTGGTTTCGGCCAGCTCGGAGTCTGTTGTAACAACTGTTCTATGGGACCATGTCGGGTAGATGTTTTTAAAGAAGACGGTCCGACAAAGGGTGTTTGTGGCGCCAATGTTGACACTATTGTCGCCCGAAACCTGCTTGACGACCTGTTGGTGGGCGCTGCTTCCCACTCCGATCACGGACGTGAGGTACTCGAAGTTTTGCTTGATACCGCTGAAGGAAAAGCACAAGGCTATGAAATTAAAGATGTGAAAAAATTAAAAATTGTAGCCACAGAATATCATATCGAAACTGAAGGCAGGCCCAAAGAAGATATAGCCAAAGATTTGGCATTAAAAATGTTGGAAGAATTTGGTACGGTAAAAGGTTCCATTGATTTGATAGCTAGTCGTGTACCGGAAAAGACATTCTCCATGTGGAAAAAAGCCGGCATTGTTCCCCGTGGTGTTGACCGTGAAATTGTTGAAGGAGCGCACCGCGTACACATGGGTGTGGGTGCCGACCCGACAAACATGCTATTACATTCGTTGAGGATTTCTCTTTCCGATGGCTGGGGTGGCTCAATGATGGCCACTGAAGCATCCGACATTCTTTTCGGGACACCTGCACCAAACACTTCATTTGTGAATCTTGGCGTATTGAGCCACGACCGTGTCAATGTTGTTTTGCACGGACACAATCCTATTCTTTCCGAAATGATTGTGAAAGCTGTTGCTGATCCTGATCTGAAAGCGCTTGCCGATGAAAAAGGCGCCAAAGGCATCAACCTTGTGGGAATGTGTTGTACAGGAAACGAATTATTGGTTCGTCATGGTATTCCACTTGCCGGTAATTTATTAGACCAGGAATTGGCTATTGCCACCGGCGCCGTTGAAGCCATGGTTATTGATTATCAGTGTATTTTTCCATCTATTACACAAACTGCCAAATGCTTCCATACCAAAATTGTTGCCACCAGCGAAAAATCGAAGGTTCCCGGAGCTATTTATAAGGAATTTCATACGGAAACAGCACTTGATACGGCAAAAGAAATTATTCGCATCGCCATAGAAAATTTTCCCAACCGTAATCCCAGTCGTGTGCAAATTCCAAATAAACCCATGAAATTGATGGCTGGATTTTCAGAGGAAAAGCTAAGAGAATCGTTAGGAGGAACCTATAAGCCGCTCATTGATGCCATTGTTGCGGGAAAAATCAAAGGTGTTGTTGGTTTGGTAGGTTGTAACAACCCGAAAATCAAACAGGATTATGGCTTCATTGCTTTAACAAAAGAGCTTATAAAACGAGATATTCTTGTACTGGTTACCGGATGCGGCGGTGTGGCAGCAGGAAAGGCCGGTTTGTTAATGCCCGAATCGGCCAAATTTGCCGGCGATGGATTAAGGTCGATATGTGAAGCTTTGAATATCCCACCGGCGCTGCACATGGGTTCCTGTGTTGATAATTCAAGAATTTTGGTTTTGGGTGCCAATATTGCCAAAGAACTGGGTTGCGGTATCGAAGACCTTCCTTTGGGTGGCGGGGCACCAGAATGGTATTCGCAAAAAGCAATTTCCATCGCCGCTTATTTTGTTGCTTCTGGGGTCTATACTATTCTTGGTCTTCCCCCTAAAGTATTTGGCAGCGAGAATGTTGTGGATATCTTAACCAATAAATTGAACGATGTGCTGAATGCAGCCTTTGCCGTAGAACCCGACCCGGTAAAAGCTGCCGAGATGTTTGAAACGGAAATTAACAGAAAACGTAAAGCTTTGGGTATTTAAAAACGGCGAAAGGCAAAAAAGACCAATATCCATCTCGCCTTTATGCTTATAATCAACCTGCTCCCTTTTTATATGTAACAGGCTGACAGTTTTAACTCTACCCATAAAATATCAATCTCAGAAAAATAATTTTCTTTGTTAAAAGTTCTTCAAATGAATGTTAAAGAAATAAATGAAATACTTGAAAAGCATCCTGAACCTACGGGGAAAACATTAAGTATTTTAGAAGATATTCAGGCAAAAGATGGGTATCTTTCGCAAGAATTATTGTCTTTAGTAGCTGAAAAAATCGGGCTTCCGGTTGCAAAATTATACAGCGTTGCTACCTTTTATTCTTTTTTCAACTTACAGCCGGTAGGCACCAACATTATATCGGTATGCATGGGAACGGCTTGTCACGTGAAGGGGGCATCGCAGATACTCGAAACTTTGATGAATTTGCTTGAACTTGAAGGCGAAGGCATGACTGAAAACAGAAAGTTTATTTTGACTACCAAAGATAAATGTTGTACGCTTACCCAAGCACGTTGTTTTGGCGCTTGCAGCATGGCTCCGGCTATAAGTATAAACGAAAAAATTTACGGTTATGTTAATGTTCAAAAACTACCTAAAATATTGAGAAAATATGGCTGGAAGGGGAAATAATAAAATCATTATGCGCAAACATTTGGAAAGTGTTGTAAAACAAGGCCTGTTGACACTGCATCCGAAAGATAAAATTAGAATTGCCGTTGGTTATGCCACTTGTGGAATTGCTGCGGGAGCCGATTCTGTTTATCGGGAATTGGAAACATATATTTTTGAAAATAACTTGCAGGAACAAATTTATGTAACTAAAACAGGATGCTTTGGCTTTTGTAAACAAGAACCTTTCGTAAATGTTGTTATTCCAGGAAAACCTTTGGCAATTTATGGTAACGTAACAACAAATGATGTCGAAAAAATCATCACTGCCTCTTTGAATAAAGGTATCTTTCCTGAAAAAGTATTTTGTAAAATAGAACACTGGAATCACATAACCTCAGAGATTAATTACGGAAAAGGATTTGATAAAATACCCCTTTGGAACGAATTACCTTATTACAGTAAACAGGTAAAAGTCGTTATGCGAAATGCCGGACTTACCAATCCCGACAGTATTGAAGAATATATCGCCGTTGGCGGATACAAATCACTTTTCAGGGTACTGAAAGAGATGTCGCCCAATGAAGTCGTTAAAGAAATTACGGATGCCGGATTGCGGGGAAGAGGCGGCGCCGGATTCCCGACAGGAATAAAATGGCGCAATACCCAAAAAGAGAGATCAGAAACCAAATATCTCATTTGCAATGCCGATGAAGGCGACCCGGGTGCTTATATGAATCGTAATGAAATGGAAAGTGACCCACACATGATTATCGAAGGAATGGTCGTGGGAGCTTACGCCATTGAAGCAAAAACAGGATTTATTTATATTCGTGCCGAATATCCTCTCGCTATTGAACGACTGCAACTGGCAATAAAACAAGCTCATGCGTATGGTTTACTCGGAGAAAATATTCTCGGTACCGGTTTTTCATTCGACATTCATATAAGGCGTGGTGCCGGCGCTTTTGTTTGTGGTGAAGAAACCGCACTTATTGCTTCGCTCGAAGGGGAAGCCGGACGGCCACAGCCACGACCTCCTTACCCTTCAGTTCACGGCCTTTGGGGAATGCCAACCAATATCAACAATGTGGAAACATGGTGTAACATACCGGTTATTATTGAAAAAGGTAGCAATTGGTTTAAAACTCTCGGTTCCCCCAATAATTCGGGTACCAAAGTATTTTCTCTTGTGGGAAATGTTAACAAAGTTGGCCTGGTGGAAGTAGAACTTGGCACCTCTTTGGAAACTATTGTTTGTGAAGTTGGCGCTTGCGGCATTGATGGAAAAAAAATTAAAGCGGCCCAAACCGGTGGCCCTTCGGGAGGTTGTATTCCTTCGTATTTGTTTGCTACACCGGTAGATTATGATAATATGAAAAAAGTCGGCTCCATAATGGGCTCAGGTGGCATTGTGGTTCTTGATGAAGACAGTTGCATGGTGGATACGGCAAAATATTTCCTAAACTTTTCGGTGGACGAATCCTGTGGAAAATGTGGTCCATGTCGTGAAGGGCTGAAACACATGCACGAAATCCTCGAACATATTGCCGAAGGAAAAGGACAACCGCAAGATATTGATTTGTTAAAGTCGATGGGCGATACCATTAAGAAAACATCGCTTTGCGGATTGGGACAAACCGCTCCGAACCCGGTAATTACCACTTTGCAATATTTCGAAGAAGAATATAAAAAACATATTGAAGAAAATGTTTGCGAGTCCAAAGTGTGTCGCGAACTTACCTCTTTTTACATTTTGACAGACAAGTGTATAGGTTGCAGATTGTGTATAACACATTGTCCGGTGGATGCCATTGATGGTAAGGCTAAATATGTTCATGTCATTGATCAGGAGACTTGTATCTCGTGTAGTAGCTGTTTCAGTGTTTGTCCTTTTGAAGCGATAGTTAAACTTTCGGGTGAATCAATAGAAACACCTGAAAAACCTATTCCTGTCAATAAATAATGTGGTATGGAAAAGAAAGTCAAAATAAAAATAAATTATACAGAATATCGTGTCAATGAAAGAGAAAACATACTCTCCTTTTGTCAGAAGAAAGGCATTGATATTCCTGCTTTATGTTATCACGAAGCGTTAAAACCTTACGGCGCCTGCAGACTTTGCATTGTGGATGTGGCCATTAGGAATAAAAAGCTTGAAACAGCTCCCGCTGATACAGATTCCGGCAAACCGCTTTTTCACAAATATACCGAAGATGTGAAACATGGAATAACCACCTCGTGCACTTTAAAGGCAACAGAGGGCTTGGAAGTTCTTACCGAAACGGAAGAAATTGAGAATCACCGTAAAATACTCTTTCAATTTTATCTTGCACAGGCACCGAATTCGGAAGTTATAAAAAAACTGGCTGCAAAATATCATGTGGAAGAGACTCCTTTTACAATAAAATCAAGAGAAAACGATAATCTGGATAACCAGTGCGTATTGTGTGGGTTGTGTGTCCGGGTTTGTAACGATATTATCGAAAAGGGGGTTATTAATTATACTGGCAGGGGGTATTATGTTAAAATTAATACGGCCTTTGCCCTGCCGAGTGATATCTGTATGGGCTGTAAAGCTTGTGCCGGGGTATGTCCTACGGGGGCTATCCGGTTTGAAGATGTGGGTGATACGCGGTATGGTCATTCATGGTCAGAGACAAAAATAGCGCTCAAGCAGTGCAGCATTTGTGGTGGATATTACGCCCCTCAACCGTTTGACAACAGGATTATCAATGAAATGAATCCCAAAATAGAAAATGAATTGAAAGATATGTGCCCCGTTTGCCGCCGGAAACAGATAACGAAAAAGCAGGTGGCAATGAAAGAGAACAGATTCGATATTTTAAATTTAAAATAACTTTTAAAAAAGAAAACAGATGCCAAAAAAAGATCCGAGAAAACAAAAGCTTTATGAAACAGCCGAACAATTGAAGTCGAGAAAACATAATGACAATAAAAATAGTTTCAGAATGGTGATCACCGGGAAAGGAGGAGTTGGCAAAACAACTTTTACCTCGGTATTGGCCAAATTACTGGCCCGGAAAGATTTTAACGTTCTTGCTGTGGACGAAGACCCGCAAATTAATCTTCCGTATTCGTTGGGTTTACCACAGGACATGGAAATTACGCCCTCTTCACGAAATGTGGATTACATTGAAGAAAAAACCGGTGCCCGCCCCGGTGAAGTGTGGGGGGCCATGCTTCGCCTGAATCCGGATGTTTCGGATGTGGTGGCCAGATTCGGTATAAAGGTTGATGATAACATTGACCTGATTGTTATGGGAAGTGTTATGCAGGCGGCTGCCGGATGTCTTTGTCCTGAAAATGCTCTGCTTGATTCCATTGTGAAATTTATTGCCCTGCGTGAAGGAGAAGTGATTTTGATGGACACACAAGCCGGCGTTGAGCATTTTGGACGTGCTTTGGCAAAGGGATTTAAGCAAACGGTGATTATTACGGAACCCACTTTTAATGCTTACCAGGTAGCCAAACATTCGGCTGTCCTCTCAAGACAGTTAGGTATTCCGTATGTCCATTTAGTAGTTAATAAAGTGAAAAACAGTGAACAATACGAAAAATTTAAAAAAGTTGCCGGTGACAGCCTCGAAGATTTCAACGAAATTTTCGTTTTACCTTATGATGAAAATATTCTGGAAACGGAACCCGATATTACCCCTTTGTTAGATAAAGATGTATCCTACATTAATGCTATGAAAAAGCTGGTGAACACATTGGTCGATTACGGAATGAGAAGTTAAAAAAATAATCATTTTTTAATTTTTTGTCAACTAACCTCATTAATTCATAAGTTTTTCGTCATGAGAAGTCAAAATACAAAGAGTATATAAGCGCAGATTTTCGACACGCAGCAGTAGCCTTAGCTATTTCGAGAATCGGAAATCAAACATTGCCTTTAATCAAAGCAGTTTGGCCTCGCAATAGATTAATTTGTGAATTAATCAGTCCCCCAATAAGCGAACTTGTTCCTATTATGGAAATACACGAAAAGCAGTAAATGAACAATTTACAATTCTGTGTATAAGGTAGGCTAAGTTAATACTGAGTAACCATTGTGGTAATGATGTGTTTGTCCGGAGATTCTGAGAAAATTTCCTCTTTGTTGCTGTAATTATTCATATCTTTGTTCAGAGAGAAGTTTTTTACTTTTTTTATAAATTAATCAGGTTAAATAAATTACAATCGTTGAACTTTGGATTATCAGCTATGGAAAAAAAGGAACTTCCGCAAATCGGCACAATTTTATTTTCGAAAGATTTTAAGATTGTTGGTATAAATTCTATTGCAAGAAAAGTGCTTAATTTCGAAAAGGGGTATTTTGGAAAAGATTTAAAAGAACTGCATCCGCAAAAAGCACAATCCAAAATCGGCCTTATTATAAAACAGTTACAGGGAGGCCGCGAAAATGTTACAGTAACCATGTTGATAAATGTATTGGGCAAAGTTTTGCTGCTAAATACAACGCGACTGGAAATTACAAGCAAAGAGGATATTGTTTTTGTTATGAATTTCGTTGATATAAGTAAAGCTACCCACGCAGAAATAAATAAAGAGACAGGGTTGATTGAAGTGAAGAAGATTCCTGTATTTTATCAAAATTCAATAATTTATTTGTTACAATCCGATATTTATTTTATAAAATCCGAAGAAAATTATTGCCATATTTATACCGAAAAGAAAGAATATTTTGTCCGTTCAAGTTTGCGGGATCTGACTTTTAACTTTACCGGAACCAAACTGAAAAGAGTACACAAGAGGTATATCATTAATATTGATCGAATTAAAAAGATAGAATTGCAGGAAAACCGGCAGGCATTGGCCTATTTTAATGACGAAAAAGCCCCCCCTGTAACAGTGGCCCGGCGAAAAGTAAAGGAACTTTTGGATTTGTTAAAAAAATAATCCTCTCGTTGTAAAGTAAATTTAAAATACAATATTGATGCCCATCCTGATATTTCTTGGGTTCCCGGGTGTAAAGTGCAGCTCATCAACCGGTTTGTTTTCCCATTTCATGCGACTCTCCGTATCAAACTGTGCTTCATTCCATTCGGCATTGAGCAGGTTCTCAATGGTTGCAGAAAAGGTGTATTTATTCCAGTGCCAGGCAGCGCCAAAGTTGATGAGCGTATAGCCCAAAGCCGTAACAGTATTGTCTTCATTCGCCGGGCGGCTACCTATATGAATGGTTCGCAGTGACAAGTCAAATCCATGATAGCTGGCCATGGTTATTCCTCCCGTGAGGGTAAAATTGGGTGCCAGCGGAATATAGTTACTGCCTTTGGGAAGCTCGTTAATTCTACCCTGCGAGATGGTCATATCGGCGTCAGCCCAAAGCCACCGCGTAATCTTTAACCTTCCTTCACAATCCAGCCCAAGCCGTTGTGTTGGATTGCTTAACTCGGAATATCCGCCGTCACCGACATATACAAATTCTTTGTCAAGGTACATGTACCAGACTGCCATTCCCAGGTTCAGCCGCTTGAAAAATTCTGCCCGGAAACCTGTTTCGGCACCGTAAGCTCTCGGCATGGTTCCCGTGAATTGCTGTTGGGGATTAAAATTATGTTTTATCAGCCAATTGGATATTTCTTTTTCACTCTGTCCTTTCCGCTTCATCACCTGCTCTATCTCTTTGGCTTTTTTTGTAAAGATGACGTTACGTGCATCATTGGAATGAAATCCGGTTCCGGCATTAAAATAAATATCCAGTTTAGCATTAGGACTGTAAACCACATTAAATTTAGGATTGAGCATAGCCTGCTGGGCATATCCCGAAGCATGGGGCAGTCCGTTTGAAAGCGTGTCGTTGGCACTTCCCAAATGGTCATCCACATCGTAGGTGATGTAATCGCCTCTCAAACCGATTTCGATACGCCAATGCTGATTGAAAATAATTTTACTCTGACCCCATACAAATAAATTGGTTTGGTTAATGTCTGCATTAGAGAGCGCATTCATACGGATGCGGTTTGGACTGTGCCATAAAGCACTTTTAATGGCATCGCTTCGAAACCCTGCGCCCAGTGTATTTATAAAGAGGGTAGATTTTATTTTACGGGATATCTGATAAGTGGCTTTCATTCCGCTGAGCCAGCGGCTTTCGTTTTGTTCAATCATATCTCCGTTAACCGTATCCTGCAAATAGTAGGTAAAATCGGAAAAAAGCTTAAAAGAATAGTTGGTCAGATAAGCCATCACGTTAAATGAATGATTATCTTGTTTCAGCTCGTAAGCCAGCGACATATCTTTTCGGGAAGTCGTACCGCCTTCCATTGGGTCCAACGCACCAAAGCGATCAATAATACCGGCTTTTACTACGCGGTTGGGGACCTGTCCGGAAGCATTCCATGCCGAATTAAACCCGTTGACGGTAAAGGTTAGCCGGCTTTGTTGTGTAATGTTGATAAAATACTTACCAAACACAATAAGTCGTTTCAGTCCCTGCGGGTTATCAAAAGGGCCATTGGTGGTGTAATATTGTGCTGCAATAATACCGTTTTGACGGGCACTGCCTTTTCCTGTTTGCAACAGCAAGGTAGTCTTCAGCGTATTAAACTGACCTATTTCCAAATTGAAACTGTTGCTTTTTAAAATATCTTTGGTTTTGAAAGCAATGGCTCCGGCAGTGGCAAAATCTCCAAACCGAGCAAAATAAGGGCCTTTATAAATAGAGAGATCGCCGATGAGTTCGGGAATAAGAAAATGCAGGTCGGCATA
>VAOZ01079619.1_pt1 | contig 11164 bp, 9 predicted proteins | sample 3394041 | NCBI WGS metagenome assembly VAOZ01 (sample SAMN08290431, study PRJNA428436) | hydrothermal vent metagenome | isolation source: Deep-sea hydrothermal vent chimney | place: Indian Ocean: Southwest Indian Ridge
AAGATCCTACCTATGTGTATAGTAGGCAGGATAGCTTATTTGTCCGGAATATAAATCGCAGTCCGTTCCATATCCTCGACCTGTTCGCTATCGAAGACAAACAGATGCTTGCCGATCTGGATGATGTCACCCTGCGTGAGCCGCGCTCGCTTGATTTTCTTATCATTAACCTGGGTGCCGTTGGTGCTGCCCAGATCTTCGATATAGATATCTTTGATGGATTCCAGATAGGTGCTGGCTTCGATCACGATGCAGGCGTGCCGGCCACTGATGGCCGGATCATCCAGATGGATATCGTTGCCGGACAGACGACCGATTGAAATTCGTCCACCCTCAAGCGGGTAGGTACTCAGGGTCACCCCCTCATACTTCAGTAACAGTCTTGCCACGCCCGTGGTCCCCCTCTCTCCCTGTCAAGCTTGTCATGTCCGTTTTTTTGCCGTCGTAAAGCACATGGTATCCCCCGCCACTTCCAGTATATCCCCCTCCGTCAAAGGTACGCTGGCGGCGGACATGGGTTCACCATTGATACGGGGGTTCGCTGCATGGTCACCGGTGCCGCCCATGGGCATCATGTAATAGGATGTGCCACGCCGAGCAATCACGGCAACCTGGAGACCGGGCTTGCCCAGCGTGGTATAGGATCGGGCCAGCTCAATGGTCTTGCCCTGGTTTGGACCCTGGGTCACTTTGACCACATAGCTGTGCGGCTTGTCCGTTTCTGCCGCTGGCGTTACCTGGCCGGGTGACAGCACCACCGTACTGTCAAAACTGTTGGTCTTTTCATCCACGAACTTGAGTTCATGACGGCCAATGCGCACAATGTCACCGTGTTTTAGCTGGCGTTTGCTGACTTTCTTGCCATTGAGTAGCACACCGTTGGTGCTGTTTAAATCTTCAATATAAACATTCTGTATCAGCAGAAGGGCCGCGTGTCCGCCACTGACGGTCGGGTCATCGAGTTGAATATCATTATCCGGCTTGCGGCCAATAGTGGTGCGCTCCTTGTCCAGAATATATTCCCGAACAATCGTCCCTTCATGCATTAATATCATTTTTGCCATGATATAACCTTATAATATTCTTGAAATTTACTCTTCAAACCCTTGAATATCCGAGAAGGCTTCCAGCCTGGCGACCAGTACCGTGGAAATATTATCCTTGCCGCCCCTTTCATTGGCGCTGGAGACCAGCGAGATAGCGATGGATTCCAGGTTGCCGGCCGAATAGCCATTCCCATCACTGTGCTGCTTAAAAATACCAGTAATCTCTTCATCTGTCACCAGATCGGTCAAACCATCGGAACACAGCAAATAGAGATCATCAATGCGGCAGTCATTTTCTATCACATCAACGTCCACGGTCTCGGCAATGCCCAATGCCCGGGTAATGAGATTGCGGCTGGCCGATGTCAAAGCTTCCTCCTCACTGAGATAACCGTTATCCACCATCTCCTGCACCAGTGAATGATCGGTAGTCACCTGGGTCAGTGTTTCATCCCGGTAACGATAAATGCGGGAATCGCCTACGTGGCCGAAGATCACGGAATCATCATAGAACAGGGACAGAACAATGGTGGTGCCCATGCCTGCACATTCCTGACGTTCCAGCGCCACCTGCACAATTTCGCTGTTGGCATACTGTATCGCTTCATCGACTGCGGCATGGCGATCCACCGCTTTCTCAATATCCGGAATCAAAACCCCGCGCAGGGAGTCAATAATACAATTAACGGCCAGTTCACTGGCCACTTCCCCGGCATTGTGTCCCCCCATGCCATCGGCCAGCAAAATCAGCCCCAGATTTTCATCCCAGGCGATCTTGTCTTCATTATGTCCACGCACCAGGCCGACATCCGAAAGCCCATGAATGATCAACTTTGTATTCTCACTTATCACTGCTTGTTTCCGTTGCTGGTTTTTTTCTGTTCTTTACGGTCATTCTATCCCGGCAGCGGATCAGCGCATTGGCGAACTGCGAACCCGTCTGAAAACGCCGTTCGATATCCTTGTGCAGAGCCTTGTTGACGATCTGGCTGACGCAGGAAGGCAGATCGGGCTTGAACATGCGAATGTCCGGGTGTTTCTCATTGGTAATTTTGTACATCAGGCTGGCCAGTGAATCGGCCACAAACGGCAGCTCTCCGGTCAAAAGCTGGTAGAAAGTAACGCCCAACGAGAATAAATCGGAACGTCCATCCACCTTTTTCCCGGCCAGTTGCTCCGGCGACATATAGGATGGACTGCCCAGAATGGTGCCGGTCCGGGTCCGGCTGGCATCGGTGAGGCAGGCCACCCCGAAATCCGTCACCGTGATATGTTTCCTTTCACGATGGTAAATTAGATTAGCCGGTTTGATATCACGATGCACCACGCGCTGCTGGTGTGCATATTCAAGCGCACTGGCGACCTCCATCATAATAACAAACACTTCTGCGGCCGGAAGTAGTTTATCCGGCTTGCTGTATTCCAGCAGATTGGCGCCTTTCAGGTAGTCCATAGCGATATAGGACAATTCCTGATCCTCTCCCACATCATAGATAGTGACGATGTTGGGATGGTTCATCCGGCCCGCTGTTTCCGCTTCGCGGAAGAATCGTTTCTTGACATCATCCAGCCTGTCCGCTTCAAATTCCTGTCCCAGACTCATGGTCTTGATCGCCACCGTACGGCCAATCTTGGGATCATGCCCCAGATAAACCATGCCCATCGCGCCGCGCCCCAGTTCCCGGTCAATCTTATACCGCCCAAGCATGGGTTTTTCCACCCCCTGGCTGTTGATCATCATGGTGGCATCAACATGGTTGGCCGCCATCGAACCGCCATTCCCCAGGATCTGGTCGGCCACTTGCTGGTTTCGATTCAGGCGCTCATGCACATCGTTATAGTCGAGTTCACAGGTATCAATATACCTGAAAACCGTCACCGCTTTGTTGAACTGGCGCTTGCGCTCATAATCCAGGCCCAGGTTATATAACTTGCTCAACAGGGACTTGTCCAGGCCGCAACTGCGGTATTTTTCAAACGCCGCATCCAGTTGCCCCTGCTGGTGCAAAAACTGGCCCAGCGCCTGGTTGGCATCGGATAAGTCATCATGAATGCGCTTCAGGCGGCCTTCAATCGCATGTTTGATCCCCAGCACCAGGTGCCCCAATAGCAAAGCAAACAGGGGCGTCATCAGGGGCAGCCAGGTTGACTTTGAAATCATGCTGTAGAAAAACACATTCAGCAACAGCACGACGAGCAGCAGACTCATAATGATGCCCGTACTGAGACGAAAGCGCGGCAGCACAAACATTAGATAAAGGCCGACAATAACAAAAGCGGCAAACTGTAACCAGCCGCTGCTGGCCGGCACCTTGAACAGTTCTTCGTTGAGCATGCTGGAAACCGCGTACGCTGCCACCATGACCGGTGGCATGTACTCGCCAATCGGCGTCATCAGCGGGTTGACATACTGGGTGGCGGTCAGACCGATGAGTACGGTTTTTCGGTTCAGGCTGCTGCGCTTGATTTTATTGTTAAGCAGATCCAGGATCGAATAGGTTCGGAAAGCTGGTTGGCCGTTCTGGCCCTTGTAGAAGCGCGGATAGATCCGCAGCTTGCCATCGGTCGATACCGGTTTATTTCCTAGTTCCAGGCTGTGACCCAGATCCACCTGGATATTACGCGTGGACAACAGCATGTCACGCGCGGTCATCATCAGTGCAAACGATGGCAGATAACTATCGCCGTGGCGATAGACCAGCGGCAGACTGCGGGCCACGTTTTGTCCATAGCCGCCAAAGTTGATCACCCCAGCGCCGCCCGCGTAGCGCGCCAGGGATTCGATCGGTGGATAGACTTTTCCGGCAACCGGTGCCAGTTTGGGGCGCAACCATTTCATCAAGGCGGAACGTTTCGGCATCGCCACATTACGCAGGGTGTATTTTTTCAGGTAGTCAGGCAAGCCTTTCTGCTCGATAGACACGGCGCGTTTGTCCTGCCGATAGGGGATCGCCAGCACCACCCGTCCTGCCCGGCTCATGCTGCGCGCCAGTGTTTGGTCTGTATCCATACCGCGCTCAAGTTGTATCAGTTTGCGTTTGATGGTCTGGCTCACCTGCGCCGAGGGACGCGCCACCATCTCGTTGATCTTCTGCAAATCTTCCAACCCCTGGTAAGTCTGCGCCGTGTCCAGGGGCAGGGCCAGGCCTATGACCGACGGGTGGGCTGAAGACAGCAGATCGATGGCTCGCGCCAACACGTCACGCGGCCAGGGCCAGGCTCCCAGTTTGTCCAGTGCTGCATCATCAATCGCCACCACCACCACGTCCTGATTGGCCGGTTTGCTGGAGGAAAATTGCACGCCCAGATCGTAACCCAGCGCTTCCAGAGAATGCAGCAGGCCGCTGTGTGTGAGAATCAGGATGATTAGCGTCACAATCAGCCCGAGAAACCAGTCTGTCTTAAGTGTCGATACCTTGATCTAACTACTCCTGTTGCTCTCCGATTTACGAGTCGCAGGTGCCAGAATTAAAACCCTTCCCTTATTTTCGGCAGCCAAAAGAATGACATGAGAAATGACTGTAATCAAAAACGCAACATCCTGGCGTTAATGGCGTTTATTTTGTTTATTATTTATCCACTGCCGGTTTTTTACGCACCTTGATATGCAGTTCACGCAACTGGGTATCACTGACGGGCGAAGGCGCCTGGGTCAGCAGACAAGCGGCGGTCTGAGTCTTGGGAAAAGCCATGACATCACGGATGGACGGCGCCCCGGCCATCAGCATTACCAGGCGATCCAGCCCGAAAGCAATCCCGCCGTGGGGCGGGCAGCCATATTTCAGCGCATCCAGCAGGAAGCCGAACTTATCCTGTGCCTCCTCATCGCTGATACCCAGTAATTTGAACACGCCAGCCTGCATATCGGCATGATGAATACGGATGGAGCCACCACCAACCTCAGTCCCATTGAGCACCAGATCATAGGCGCGGGAGAGCATGCTTTCTGCATGGGCTTCCAGCTCCGCGACACTTTCACATTGGGGGGCCGTAAAGGGATGATGCAGGGCGCTCCAGCTACCCACTTCACCGCTCTCACTTTCGAACAGGGGAAAGTCCACCACCCACAGCGGCCGCCAGCCATGTTCCAGCAGGCCTCGATCATGGCCCAGTTTCACCCGCAGGTTGCCCAGCGCCTCGTTCACTACCTGGGCGCTGTCCGCACCAAAGAACACCAGATCACCATCCTCGGCTCCGGTGCGCTGCATAATCGCCTCCACCACGTCATCCGGCAGGAACTTCAAAATCGGTGACTGCAAACCCTCGCGGCCCTTCGCCCGTTCGTTGACCTTTATATAAGCCAGTCCCCTGGCGCCATAGATACCGACGAATTTTGTATAGTCGTCAATTTCCTTGCGCGTCAGTTCGCAACCGCCGGGCAGGCGCAGGGCCGCCACCCGTCCTTTGGGGTTTTTCGCCGGGCCGCTGAAAACCTTGAATTCCACATGGGTCATGAGATCGCCCACATCCACCAGTTCCATCGCAATACGCAGATCCGGTTTATCGGAACCAAAACGCTCCATCGCCTCGGCATAGGTCATACGCGGAAAAGGATCGTGCAGGGGCACTTCGATGACCTCGGCAAACAGATGACGAATCATCACTTCCATCATGGTCATAATGGCTTCTTCATCGAGGAAGGAGGTTTCGATGTCCAACTGGGTGAACTCAGGCTGGCGATCGGCGCGTAGATCCTCGTCCCGGAAACAACGCACCACCTGATAATAACGATCCATGCCGGACACCATCAGCAACTGTTTGAACAGCTGCGGCGACTGCGGCAATGCGAAAAACGCGCCCTCATGGGTACGGCTGGGTACCAGGTAGTCGCGCGCACCTTCCGGCGTGGCGCGGGTCAGCATCGGCGTTTCGATATCCATGAAGCCGTGTGCATCAAGAAAATTACGCAAGTTGATCGCGACTTTCGAGCGCAGTTGCAAATGCTGTAGCATCTGCGGACGGCGCAAGTCGATATAGCGGTAGCGCAGGCGATGTTCCTCGGACACATCATCGTCATCAATCTGAAAAGGCGGGGTTTCAGAACGGTTGAGGATCTCCAACTGCTTGCCCAGCACCTCCACCTGACCGGTGGACATATTGGAATTTTCCGTACCTTTCGGCCGTCGCCGTACCTTGCCGGTGACTCTGAGAACAAATTCGTTGCGTACATTCTCAGCCGTGCTGAAAACATCCGGGATATCCGGATCATAAACAACCTGCAACAGGCCTTCCCGATCCCGCAGATCGATGAAAATCACGCCACCATGATCACGCCGGCGATGCACCCAACCACAGACAGTCACTTCCTGATCAATGTGACTCTCGTCGACCCCGCCGCAATAATGGCTACGCATGTGTATATTTCCTGCCTAAGAATAAAAGCGAGAATAGTAAGGGCTGACACCTCCTGGCGCAACCGGGAACAGGGGAAAAGCCGGGGAATCCCCCCTGACAAAGACCTGCCTGTATTTTTTTAGCCTGTAGCTGAGGCCTGTAGGGTGAGCACGATGTTTGTGCCCACGCGTTTAACGGTGTTTTTTAGCCTGTAGCTGGCTTCAGTCGCCGGACGCCGCCGATTTGCTTTTCTTGCTGGCAGCGGGTTTGTCACCGCCTTTATCGCCAGCAATATTCTTCTTTTTACCTGTTTTGAAGTCCGTTTCATACCACCCGTCCCCCTTGAGGCGGAAAGCAGGCGCCGACACCAGCTTTTTCAGTTCCGGTTTGTGGCATTTGGGACAGTCCAACCGGGGCGCATCACTCATTTTCTGAATCGCTTCAAGAATATGGCCACAGGCCTGACATTTGTATTCGTAAATCGGCATAACTCAACACCACCCCATAATAAAAATCTGATAGACAAGCTCTGGTTTGAAGGGGGGTATCTCCCCTGAAAATCAAGCTCGCCGCGTGCGGCGCATTATAGGCGTTTCGCGGCCTCCTGCCAAAGCAGGCTTATTTCTTTGATTTACGGTCTGTTACAGCCCAAGCGCGGGATCTTTCCGATTGGCGCTACGCCGCTCCTCCTGGTGCAGGCGTTCGATGGCCTGGAGTAACCGCCGGTGCCGAGAGTCTGATAGCCCGCTATGCAAATAAGCTTCCGCAGCGTTTTTGACCTCTTCCAGGAAACGAATATGAGCATGATAATACAACAGGGTCTTGCCCAGATGAAAAGGATCGTTGCCCTTTTCACGCATCAATTGCGCACTTTTAAGCGCCTTTGTCAGTTCTTCTTCTGTGGGCCGACTCATCGCGAGACCTCTCTACAGGGCTGATTTTTGTAATGACCCTGTTTTTCAGGGATTTTTATCGAGGCTCGTTCAATGGCCTGGCTGAAATTATGAGAACCTACCTGTTGGGCTTCGTTTCACTCAGCCCAACCTACATTTGATCCCACGGTATAAAATTTAAGATCGGTAGGTTGAACTGAGTGAAACAAAGCCCAACAGAAGGCTAATTGCGAATACCCACGCCCTTGTTGAGCAGGTACAGACTGAAGGCGAACAGGCTACAGACGAACAACACAATAATAAACAGCGCATAACTGACATCAATATCCGATACGCCCAGCATACCGTAACGCATGGCGTTAATCATATACATGATCGGGTTCAGGCGTGACACATGCTGCCAGAATTCAGGCAACATCTTGATAGAATAGAAAATCCCGCCCAGGTAGGTCAGGGGAGTCAGCACAAAGGTCGGGATGATGGAAATATCGTCAAAACTGTTGGCGAACAGGGCATTGAGAAACCCGGCCAGGGAAAACAATATCGCCGTCAACACGACCACTGCCAGCGTAATGGCGATGTTGAAGCTTACCGGATCGGTAAAAATCAGGGACACCAGCATGACCGCAAAACCGACAATCAGTCCACGCAGCACCCCGCCGCTGACAAAGCCCAACAGGATCAAATAATTCGGCATGGGGGAGACCAGCATTTCCTCCACATGGTGCTGAAACTTGGCGCTGTAAAATGACGATACGACATTGGAGTAAGCATTGTTGATGACCGCCATGAGGATGATACCCGGAACGATGTATTCCATATAGGAATAACCGCTGATATTCGCGAGCTGCGAGCCAATCATCTTGCCGAAAATAACAAAGTACAGCCCGGTGGTAATCGCCGCCGGCAAAACAGTTTGCACCCAGATACGCATAAAACGCCGGACTTCCTTGAATAGCAGCGTCTTGAACGCGGTAAACTGTTCGAGGGCGTTCATGCCGCTTCTCCACTGCCGGTGAGCTGCAAAAACAGCTCTTCCAGGCGACTGCTTTTGTTGCGCATGCTGAGGATGCTGATGTTACGCTTGCTCAGTTCGGCAAACAGAACATTGATACTCTGCTCCCGGGTGATGTGCGCTTGCAGGGTCATGTCATCGAGCGGATAGATCCGGTAGCCGGGAATCGCCTCCATCCGTGCCAGGGGTTTGCGCAGATCGAGAATGAAGGTTTCCTCGTGCAGTTTCAGCAACAGATCTTTCATGGCTGAACTTTCGATGGTGCAGCCCTCGTTGATAATGGCGATATTGCGGCACAACTGTTCAGCCTCTTCGAGATAATGCGTGGTCAGAATAATGGTCGTACCCTGCACATTGATCTCGCGCAGGAAGTCCCACATCTGCCTGCGGACTTCAATATCCACCCCGGCGGTGGGTTCATCCAGGATCAGCAGACGCGGCTCATGCACCAGGGCGCGGGCAATCAGCAGGCGGCGCTTCATGCCACCGGAAAGATTACGCGCTATCTCATGCCGCTTGTCCCACAGGGACAGTTTTCTCAGATAGATTTCGGCCCGTTCATAGGCCAGTTTGCGCCCGATGCCATAATAGCCCGCCTGGTTGGCGACAATTTCAATAAGCGGTTCGAACTGGTTGAAGTTGATTTCCTGCGGCACCATGCCGATACAGCTTTTCGCCGCATCCTTCTCCCGCACAATGTCATGACCAAACACTTCCACACTGCCACCGCCGATATTCACCAGTGAGGTGATGATACCGATGGCAGTGGACTTGCCCGCGCCATTAGGACCTAACAAAGCGAAGAAGTCGCCTTCCTCGACAAACAGATCCACCCCCTTCAGAGCCTCGACGCCGCTGGCGTAGGTCTTGGTCAGGTTTTTAATCGAGAGTGCGCAGGTCATGGAACCTGTCCGGGCTGGGTATTTAAACGCAGAGAACGCGGAGGCGCAAAGACGCAGAGATTTATTATTATGTATGGCTCCGGGATTCCTCGTTCCCACGCTCCTGCGTGGGAATGCATACCATAACTCACCAGGCGAAGCAGGTATGGGTTCCCACGCAGGAGCGTGGGAACCAGAAGAACGAATAAATATTTTTCTCTGCGTCTCTGCGCCTTTGCGTCCTCTGCGTTAATCATTGACACTCACTCAATCCACCCACGCGCGCGCATTGCGGAACAGCCGCAGCCACGGTCCGTCTTCCCCCCACTCATCAGGGTGCCAGGAATGCTGCAAGGCCCGGAACACGCGTTCGGGGTGGGGCATCATGATGGTGAAGCGACCGTCTTCGTTACACAGGCCAGTAACACCTGAAGGTGAGCCGTTGGGGTTGAAAGGGTAGCGTTCAGTAGCCTGGCCGTGATGATCCACATAACGCAGGCTGACGAAACGGTCATCAATCCCCTGCTCACCAAACTCGGCCCGGCCTTCGCCGTGGGCAACAGCGATAGACATACGCGAACCCGCCATGCCCTGCAACAGGATAGACGGTGATTCCTGCACTTCCACCAGCGGGAAGCGCGCCTCGAACTGTTCAGACAGATTGCGCTCAAAGGTCGGCCAGTGCGCCGCGCCGGGGATGAGATCTTTCAGGCGCGAGAGCATCTGGCAGCCATTGCACACGCCCAGCCCAAAACTGTCGGCGCGATTGAAAAAGGCTTCGAACTGATCCCGCGCCTGTGCGTTGAACAGCACCGACCTGGCCCAGCCACCGCCCGCGCCAAGCACATCGCCATAAGAAAAGCCGCCACAGGCCACCAGGCCTATGAAGTCATTGAGATGGGCCCGGCCTTCGATGATGTCACTCATATGGACATCCACGGTCGCAAAATCGGCGCGGTCGAAGGCCGCCGCCATTTCGATCTGGCCGTTCACGCCCTGCTCGCGCAGGATGGCGATGCGCGGCTGCGCATTCAGATTCAAATAAGGTGCGGCGATATTTTCAGCCGGATCAAAGTTCAGCACCACGTGCAGGCCCGGATCATTGGTATCCAGCAGAGCATCGAATTCCTCTCGGGCGCAGTCCGGGTTGTCGCGCAGGCTTTGCATCTGAAAGGAGGTCTGTTGCCAGACGCGCTGCCAGTCTACCCGGCTGCCTGACAGAATCTCTTCGTTGTCATCCGTGAAGACAATTCGATCATCATCGGCAAGCGTACCAATCACATGGCTATGATGTTTAAGACCGGCATCACGCAGCCAGGACATCACTTCATCGGTATCACAATGACGCACCTGAATGACGGCACCCAATTCCTCGTTGAATAACGCCGCCGTTTTATCCTCACCAAGATCGTCCAGGAGCACCCGCAGACCGGTATGCCCGGCAAAAGCCATTTCACACAAGGTGGCGAACAGGCCGCCGTCGCTGCGATCATGATAGGCCAGCAGCAGGGCCTTTTCATTCAGCAACTGGATGGCGCTAAAGAAGGCCTTGAAGCTGCCGGGATCATCCAGATCCGCCGGGCGATGCCCCAGCTGTTTGTAGACCTGCGCCAGACAGGAACCGCCCAGACGATGACGTCCCTTGCCCAGATCAATCAGGATCAAATCGGTATCGCCGTAATCAGTGCGCAATTGCGGGGTCAGGGTCTTGCGCACATCGTTCACCGGCGCAAAGGCGGAAATGATCAGCGACAGGGGCGCGGTCACACTTTTCTGTTCGCCATTTTCTTCCCAGACCGTTTTCATAGACATGGAATCCTTGCCCACGGGAATGGCGATGCCCAGCGCCGGACACAGTTCCAGGCCAACAGCCTTAACGGCATCATACAATCCGGCGTCCTCACCGGGATGACCGGCCGGGGCCATCCAGTTGGCCGACAATACGATGCGGCTGATGTCATCGATTTTGGCCGCAGCGATATTGGTCAGCGCCTC
>VAOZ01017755.1_pt1 | contig 11145 bp, 8 predicted proteins | sample 3394041 | NCBI WGS metagenome assembly VAOZ01 (sample SAMN08290431, study PRJNA428436) | hydrothermal vent metagenome | isolation source: Deep-sea hydrothermal vent chimney | place: Indian Ocean: Southwest Indian Ridge
CTACATCTCATATTTTGTTCAATCGCAGCACGACAATCTGGCACATATTCAAGCGTATAAATGACCATGTTATTTAGTTACAGCCACTAACGATGCAACAGCAGTTTCCTCCGATATTCCTCCGGATCCTTGGCCTGCGTCATCGCACCGCCACGTGGGAACAGGGCGTCGTACAAACGTGACACCCAGAAGCGAAACGCCGCGAGGCGTAACATATCGGGCAATGCATCTTTTTCGGTCTCGTCCAATGCACGCACACGCTGATATCCATCCAGGAATACATTGATACGGCCCTGATCATCATCACGCAGCAGCACGGCCTGGGCATTCAACGCAATGGCAACATCCATCACATAAGGTGCATCATGCGCGTAATAAAAATCAATGATACCGGAAACGGCCTGCCTCTCGAACAGGATATTATCTGCGAACAGATCGCCATGAATGATGCCGGAGGGTAAATCCCTCCATATACGTAATTGTTGAAACTGTAACTCATCCAGCAACAGATCTTCGGCTTCAACACCGTAGCACTCACGGGTTTTTTGCCGTACCGCAGCAACAGTCTCCTTTAGCCACGCCATCCCTGTCGGATTGTTACGATGCATATCAAAACCTGCACCTGCCAAATGCAATGCCGCCATTGCATGGCCGGAGGAACGTAATTGAGCATTATCCAGGGTATGCAACGTTCCCCCCGGAAGACAGGAAACAATGCACCCCTGCTTTGCCTCGAATTCAAACAGCGACGAGCCATCCCGACGCGGCATCACATCAGGACAAGGAACTCCTTTCGCCGCAAGGTGTTGCATTAAACGCATGAAAAAGGGCAATTCGATGGCATTCATGCGCTCGAAAATCGTTAGCACATAGCGCCCGTTATCCGTGGTTACAAAAAAATTACTGTTCTCGATGCCCGCGGCTATGCCTTCATAAGCCCTGAACGCGCCAAGCGCATATTCAGCGAGAATGTCTGCAACGTCATCATGTGACAGTTCTGTATAAACGGACATAAATTTCCTAAGCCTTGAAGATCATTATTTCATGCACTCAGGCACGATATGAAAATGGATTATACGGAATTAGATGTTGTTCAGTCATGGGTTAATTTACTACTGTCAGTAGCGTTTTTAATCTATTCAGCGCAGTAGAAATGATGCGACCCTGCTCTTCGATGTTTTTGACAATCCGCTCAGGACTGCGCGTATCCACCTTGATGACGATATTCGGATTCACCGCTTTCAGATCGAACACAGCTGCGTCGATATCAGCCGCTTTGGCCTCGGCACCGCGGGCGGCCTTTTCCTGTTGTTTGATCTGTTCGGTCAATGCAGACAATTCAACCCTGTCCGCTTTGGCTTTTTTCAACCGTTTCTGCTTCTCTTTCAGGTCAATGATACCCGCTTTAATGCTGGCTGCTTCATCCAGAAGCGGCTGCATATCCTCACGCGCTTTGGCGCGGCGGGCAGCAAAATCAACTGTCCATGAATATCGACTTTCGCCTTTCGACGTACCGCGATGCACCAGCATGCGGGCATAGCTGGGAAACGCCTTGCCTTTGTTCTCTTCATCTTCCAGCCATTCCGCAGTCAGACGCACAGGCAGGAGTTTGTCTTCCAGCACCTCGCCGTTTTTTCCGAAACCGAAATGCGCCAGCGTCAACGGTGTTTTCTTGCCGACCTTGATCCAGGACAGATCGTAATACCATGTCTTCTCGGTTTTCTTTCCCTTGGCGAAAAACAGCAGGTTGGTTTTGACTCCGGCTCCGGCAGTTGAAAAGACGCCACCCGGCAAACTCACAACACACCATAAATCACACTCATCCAGCAATTTACGTTTGGTTTCGACAAAGGACGACTCATTGGTGCGAAACAACAAGCCTTCATCCAGCACAATGGCGCAACGCCCGTCGTGCGCCAGTTCGGAGAGTATCTTCTGTACAAACAGCACTTGCGTTGAACCTGTCTCAAAAGAGAAATTCTTCTGCGCATCTTTCCCCTCTTTGCCGCCAAAAGGAGGATTGGTGAGAATTACATCGAAGGTGCTTGGCGCCTGCTCAAACAATGCGCTGTAAGTGGCCGTGCCGGTCAGTGAGTTGCCATGCCAGAGATTAGGCTGATCAATACCGTGCAAGACCAGATTGGCCAGCGCAATCGGGAACACCAGATTTTCCTTTTCCCGACCAAAAAACGTATCGTGTTTCAGCGTATCAATGCCGGTGCTGGCCGGGGCGCTGCCCAACTCGCGGGCGATATGCTCATAGGCCACAGCCAGAAAACCGCCAGTGCCACAGCAAGGGTCATAGATCGTTTCTTTCGGCTGCGGCGCGATGGTATGCACCATGGCGCGAATCACTTCACGCGGCGTAAAGAACTGACCGCCGTCTGAATTCTTTTCCCCCATTTTTAACAACAGATCTTCATAGACTTGTGACAGCGTGAAAAAGTGCGTGTCATCGACGTGCTCGATCTGAATTTCATGCACCTTATCGAGAATGTCGCGCATATTGGTTTCGGAATCGACCCGCACCCGCTCCACCGCCGTCATAATGCGACCAATGATACGCTGTTTGCGCGAAACCGATGGATTGGGCAATCCGGTGCGTGCATCAATATCTAGCCCGTGCAGGTGCGGCAGCAATTCGTTATTAATGAAATCGAACAGTTTGCCGTGGCCTTTGGCAAACAGCTCCTGTCGCTTCCAGCCAAAGGGTTTTCCATCCGCAGTTTGCGGGTGATCCGGTTTATCGGAAAAAGGCGCAGCCCAATCCTGCCAGCGGAACGGGCTGACCAGTGCAGGTGTAAAGCTCTCCCCAACCACTTCCGCAGCCTCCCGATTCCGCGCCTCCTGTGCATCCAGAATACGCAGAAACAGAATCCAGGTTAGTTCCGGCACATATTGCAACGCACTGGCGCAGTTGGAGCGGCGCATGATATCGCAGATAGATTTCACAAATGAGGATAGTGACTGGGTAGAGGCAATCGCTCTGGTCTGCTGTTTTTTTGATGCTTTCTTCATAACCATCCTTTCATCTCATCTTTCATCTTGCCAGTTCAGCAGGCACAGCCTATAATTTGCCATGCGACTGGTGCGCTCGTTCCAACAGCGAGCCTCTCCGATTCGGAGCTGGTCGTTCCATTATCTAAGGCCAGCGCTGAATGAATACATTCCCGCTGGCCTTAATTTTTTCCCAAGCCGCATTCACTTGCCTCTCATGCCATTTGTCCGGCACTCCTGATGGATTCTCATAACGGCCCGCCATATACACCAACAAATCAGCCACCTGCAAAAAACGGCTGTGATGCGATTGCGTAAAATAAACTGTATCCAGCAACCGCCCCAATGGTCGTCCGAAATACATTGGTGTTTTTCCCCTGGATTTGAATTCGGAAAAATCGACGACGGAACGGGTCACTTCATCAGCTTCGTAATCACCAAACACCAAGCCCAAATCATCGACACCATCCAGATATTCACTGAAACGTTCCAATATCAACATCAGCCCCAACCGATACTCAGGCGTTGGATATGCATATCGTTTGCGATGACGATTCACATCAATGCAAATCATCCGAACCGGAATGTTATTGCTGCTAATGAACGTAGCTATATCTCTGAACACCTGCACCCGTTCATCCATCTTGCGGCCTTTGGCGCTTCCCTTGCCATGAAAAAGCTCCTTGCCATGCAGCTCAGTCTGGGCTGTCAGCGTTCGGGAGCCGAAAAAATTGAATGCAATCTGAGACAATGTACTCTCAAATTCCAGCGCATGCTTATCGGGGATTAGCACCCCGCCAATAAAAAAGTAGGGATTCTCTGCCGTATATTTATTTTCGTCGAAATAACAAAGGTGCATGCCTACCCCTCAAAAGCCTGAGCTAATATTTTTTGCGGCAATAGAGCCAGATCATTCAGCATTTGTGTTGTGTTTTCACGAATCCGATCCAACTCATGATGAACTGCTGTAGATCTGTTGATAATGGCCTGCTGTTCATTCTTCGAAAGCAACGGAATTGGAATGCTTCTGATTGTTTTCTGGGAAATATTGCGCATGGAGTCGCTGGTTCCTGTTGCATTATTCTCGATATGCGCCCTTGCCTCAGGCCACTTTAAGACTGTGAGCAGGTAATCAGGCAACACCTTGTCTGTATTGACCACAAGCCGCAGCGTTTTATCGGACAACAAACGCAGTGGATAATCCTCGGGAACACGCACGACAGCGCCAACCAGTTCCATGGTATTCGCCCGTGAAATAATAAGATCACCTCGTTTTACCCGGTGCCGTTCATCCGGTTGATAGTCACCTTCGACAGATTTGGCCTCCTGCGGCTGAAAGATATTCCAGCTGACTGCACTGACCTTTAAGACACCAAGTTCATCCGGTCTAGCTGGTAGATCTGTTGTTTTGAAGCTTTTACCTGCTTCGATACCCAGCAGCAGATCGCCAAAAGGTGTTCTTGGAACACTGCCTAGTTTATCCATTGATGTTTCCTGATAGCGCGTGACTAAAAAAGTTGCATCTGCCAACTGAGCCTCCGCCGCCTGACGAGCCTTTTCCACTTCGGCCAGTTGGGCTTTGAGGCGGGTAGCAATTTGGCGCTGTTTCTCTATCGAGTCAGGATAAGAAACTTTGAAATTTTCCAAAGTGGTTTTTGAAACCTCTACGAATGTTGCCCCACTTCCTAGCGCCTGTATCTTTGGCATCTTATATTGCAAAGAGAAAAACAAAAACTCATGGTCAACAACATCACTGCAAACAAAACTTTTACAACCTTGATTTGTGTAAAATTTACAATCAGATATTGCTATATGCCCAATAGGAGCCCTTGAAGACATCACTATCGCATCCTTCGGGATAATAGTTAGATTGCAGCTACTTACTCCCTCATGGGAGATTTTCCTTTCGCTATCACCAATTATATGACTTTTATTCCTTCCTAAGTCTGTGGGAGTGATCCAAACATTTTCGCCAGCCCAATACTGAGGCACATCTGATTTCGGCGTAGTTCCGCTGAAAACCGAAGTAATATCTCCAAGTTTTTCAGTTTTCCACTTCATGCCGCAAACAACCTTGTCTTGGCTTCGCGCATCACCTCCACCGGTCTGCCCATAGACTTGAGCGCATCAAATCCACCTGAGCGTTTGATTTCTGGCACCTCCCATAGCGTGGTTGTTTCCAGCGCTTCTGTACCGCCCAGTTCAAACTGATGGCCCAATCCCTTCAGCACAATCGCAGCTCCTTTATCCATATTTTCAAACCAGTTCCGGTTTACGCCGATATAGGCGCGATTGCGCTCGGGGCGTTTCAGGGCGCGGGCATGGTAGCCGTGGTGGGCAAACAGGTCATAGGTGTCGAATTCGGTCATGCCGTCGATATCGCGAATCAGTTCCGGGCTGAAGTTCGCGCTCATCAAATGCTCAATAAGCTGACGACGTTGCTGCGTTTCGATCCACAATTGACGGAATTCGCCCAGATTATGTGCTTCCTGCAACACGCGCTGAATCATCTCGCGGCGGTATTCATCCACCGGAATCGGTACCTCGCGCCCATCCCGACTGCTCAGTATAAAATGACCCTGCGGTGTAATCTCCACCCGCTGCCCCTGCATTTCTGCTACGGCAGGCCCGTCGCCACCTGCGGGGCCGTCGCCACCACCCGGCCCGTCGCCACCGCCGGAACCGCCAGAGCGCGGTGGTTTAGTAATAAAGTCGGTACCAAAGAGTTCCGTCACACCGGTATAATCATAGAGCCAGAATTTATATTTATCCGTCTCTTCGTGAATGCGCGTACCGCGCCCGACCATCTGATAAAACTTGATCGACGATTGCAGATAACGAAAAAACACCACGGCATTCAAACGCTCGATATCCACACCGGACTCCAGTAAATCTACCGTGCAGGCGATAAAGGCGCGTTCACCGGAGCCGCGCATCTGCTCGATCATATCCGCGCCGTTATTCTTGCCGCCCATGCATTTGAAGGCGTAATGATCCTTGGGCGTGATCCCCTGTTCCCGGCACCAGTGCGCATAGCGATTATTCATCTGCATCACCACCCGGTCGGCATGAATCTCGCGATTACAGAAGATAATCACTTTTTGTTCCGGGCCGCCGTTCTGGCACAGTTGCTTAAACAGATCGTCGCACATGGCAGGCGTGCGCATATCAATAAACAGTTCGTCATCGAAATCCTTGCCGGTGTATTCCGCCTTGGTCAGCTCTTCAGCAGTGATCAGTTTACCGGTTCGGATATCTTTCGGCTTGGCTGCCAGCACCTCTTCTCTGGTAAACACCCGGCTATCGATATTCGCTTTTCGTTTGACGATTTCACAAGCGGCCAGATACCCGTCTTCCTGCGCCTGAATCAGGCTGTATTCATATACAGGCTCACCAAAATATTTCAGATTGTTGGCGGTGATTTCCGCATCTTCGACTGTTTTATTTTTGGATTCCCGTAACTGACGCGGCGTGGCCGTCAGACCAATATGAATGGCATCAGGATTACGTTTGAGCACTTCCGACCAGCGCCCCCAGGCGGAACGGTGGCATTCATCAATGATAATGATACTGAAAGCATTGTCCTGATAGTGCTCGCTCAGAAAACTGGCGACCTGATCATCTTCTGTTTGATAAGATTCAGGCTGATCGCCATCGACATCATCCAGCCCCAGCGTTTGGTAGGTGGCGATATGGATGCGAGCATTTTTGGCAGCATTCTGCCCTTTTTTGGTTTGAACAATGCGGGCATTATCGCCAAACACCGCTTTGAGTTTATTATACCCCTGCTCGCGCAACTCATCGCGATCACAGAGAAACAGAGCCGGTTTCGGCAACTGCTCCGCCTCATGCAATCGCCACAGCAGATTGGCGGCAATCACCGTTTTACCCGATCCGGTAGCGAGGCTAAGCAGGATGCGGGCAGGGCGATGATTTTGACGGCAATGGATAATCTTTTCAAACGCAGCACGAATGGCGGCATCCTGGTAATAACGCGACTGCGGATAAGCGGCGCTGTCCGCCATAAACAACATCGTTGCTTCCGGCTCAGTCAGATCAATGCCGGTATCTTTGGCATAGCGAGTGGTCAGATCAGAATGCGTTGGAAAATCGGCAAATGGAAACGGGCCAGCCTGAAGGCTGGTGAATTTATCGAACTCACCATAGAGGTGCCCATTGGTGGCAAACACATATTTAATATCGAAACGCTGACAATCGGCATACCCCTTGGCTTGCTGCATGCCTTTGAGCGGGTCTTCCACTTCTTTCTTGGCCTCCAGCACGGCGACCGGCAATGATTTAGGCATATCGTCCATTTGTACGCAAAGCAGGTAATCGGTGCGCCCGGAGCCTTTGCGCCGTTTCCCCTTATAGCCTATGGGTTCAACAGGCGCAGGAGTCTCCAATCTGACCCATTGATGATCATTATAACCCTTTTCGCGCAACAGCGGGTCAATAAGGTGATAACGGGTTTCAGCTTCATTGTAACTCATTGTTCCTCCCGCGAATACATCGAGCCTCTTTTCGCTGACATGATATTGCCCAACAAGGCACACAGCTCTTTGGTTAACTGCGAAAGCAATTCAGCGATTACCCCGTGCACGCAACCCCCATTCCTTGTCCGGCAGGATCGGAAACAAACAACATCATGCAAGCTTAAACGCAAGGAAGTGAATGTTCCATGTTAGGAATCTAGGGTCTGGCTTGACAATTGGGTGTTTGGAGGGTGAAGGTGTTGTTTAAATCATAAGGCAAGAAGATTTCTGATGCAATAAAACATCCAATTGTCAAGCCAGACCCCATTACAGAATTGTCAAGCCAGACCCCATTACAGACCCCATTACATCAAGACCCCATTACATCAGCTTCCCGAACAAAAGATGACAATACGAATTAAAGCCCAGCTTCACCTGCTCTTTAGTCCAGCGAGCACTTATCATTTTTTCGATTGAATCTTGGTTGTTTGCATCAGATCACTCTCATAACTGGGTAGCTTACACCAACCATTCGGCTAATGCGTCTGTCTGCCAATAACTTAACGGACGGAGCCGAAAAAAATTGACAGGCCTAAGTTACGATCAACAAAAACTGAAGATAGGTGTATAGTACGCTCATGGAATCTGTCAGCAGGCCGATATGCCAAACGTAGTCGACCTGTATTCGGGCGTGGGGGGCCTTAGTCTAGGTGCGTCACGAGCAGGATTCGATATCGTCGGAGCAGTCGAAATCGACCCTCAGGCAATCGAATCGCACGCCAGAAACTTTCCGACAACAAATCACTCGCGCATTAGTGTCACCGAACATACTGCCGCCAGCATTGCGGAACTTTGCGACATGGGTTGCGATCAAATCGACGGAATTATCGGAGGCCCGCCGTGTCAGGGTTTCAGTATTATGGGCGGTCAAAACCTAGAGGACCCGCGCAACAATCTGTTCCACGAGTTTTTCCGCATCGTCAACGAGGTGCAGCCAAAATTTTTCTTGGCGGAGAATGTTCCGGGAATACTTTCAGAGAAATACGATGCATTAAGGGAAACTGCATTCGATAGGGTTGCCGACGATTATGTTATTCTCCCCCCATTTAAGGTGACAGCCAGCGATTACGGTGCTCCGACGACCCGAACCCGAGTTCTGTTCGTGGGCTACAAATCCGAATATGTCGATGCACTTACTGCCGAATCCTTTGCGCCTGAGGAAGAAACGATTCGGGTAAATGTAGCTCAGGCTCTGGGGGGGCTTCCGGCCAGTATTCGACCTGAATGGCAAAGGGAAGAAGATGGATGGCGGCGTATCGAAAGGCTCCCGAAATCCGAGTTCTCGGAGAGTATTTACAACAACATCCCTGCGAATATCGGGCATATGCAAAGCATCCGAAGACTTTTCGATACAGATTTCGTTTCCGGATTTCTTGGGACTCGGCATACCCCAAGGGTAGAAGAGAGATACAATAATTTATTGCCGGGTCGCACCGACAACATATCAAGAGCCGCCCGCTTGGATCAAAACGCTTTTTGTCCGACCCTTCGAGCCGGTACCGGCAGCGACAGGGGAAGTTATCAGGCCGTTCGTCCCATTCATCCGACTATGCCGAGAGTTATCACCCCTCGTGAAGCCGCTCGCCTACAAGGCTTTCCCGATTGGTTTCAATTTCACAGTACGAAATGGCATAGCTTTAGACAAATCGGAAACAGCGTTAGCCCTATTCTTGCAGAAAAGATTCTTTCCAAAATATCCGAAGCAATCGAAAATAATTAATTTATCACCCTTAAAAAGCTCGGATATCTTTTGTAATGATCTAAATAATTGGATAATGATTCGAGGGATAATTCCGGGTTTTTATGCAATTTGAATGGTAATTTTTCATGAATCTCCGACGGCTTAACGCCCATGTCTATCAATTCGTCGATAGCGCTTCTTTCTTTCAAAGACAAGTCCGGAATATTAATATGGTGTATATGTTCCCAATCGTTTGAGAAAAACTGAAACGAATTAATCGCCGAACTTTCAAAAATATTGTCACGGGATATTTCAAGCACAATTCCGGTGAGAGTTAGCATGTTATGACCATCATTATACCTTGTAATCACCAGTGGGAGTGCCTTCAAGCTTGTCGCTCCTCTCAGGCCATTTAACACTGCAGTTTTAATTCCACGACATAATATTTTAGATATGCCTTCGTCAGTCATCATACTAGGGTCGATAACATCCGAAGGGAAATAACCTTGTAGCTTTCTTTTTAACTTATCGAACGCAGCTTTTTGAAAACCATCCATATCATCAAGATAATCACTTTCATTTACCAAGGTTCGCACATCGGCATTTAATGTTATTTTAAAAATGTCCCCATGAACCAATTTACCCACCAAGCTCTCCAGTTCCCTTAGCTGCGTTTGTCTTTTTTTTGCCGAGGCGTAATCCATCCATACGATGCAATTGGATGCATCTTCACCTTCCAGAAAGCTCTCGATGTTGGAGATGAAGCTGGAACTGTCGCATTTTTTACATCGTATAAATCCGATCGGTTTATTGTAAACTTGCCTTTCGTGAACCGTTTCATCGTTCTCTATCGATAGCATCTTCGTCAGGCCAAGTCGCGAATGGACAACTTTAAAATCCTCAAGAAATTTTCCGCCCATAGATGCATATAAGTAATTGCTTAAAGAGCCTGATCCGTTCAACTTCTCCAAAGCCTCAACAAAAATTTGCCGCTCGACGAATTTATTGGGCCTTAAGTAATAAGGGACATCTTGGCCGCTCACAACTCAGCCTCTTGAACTACGTCCTTTATATCTTTCAATTGTGATTCGAAACATCGTTTCCCGACATCGCCGGGAGCGGCCTTTTCATTATCAAATAATTTTAATCCTAATAAAGAAATTTCGCTTAACGGTTTGACAAAAACGATACGACGGTTCGGATTTTTTTCTTTCGGAAGAGGTAATTTCGGCAAGGACTTTTTTGCAGTTCCTCCGCTTCCAAACCGTCTAACATTCGACCATTTTTTTCCTTCCTGGTCGCCAGGAAGGATATTCTCGACAGCTCTCGGGGAACTATTTTCAAAATACACGCTTGTTTCTTTCTCTCGACTTTTCCATTTGTTGGTGAAATCGGTGAAGGTTTTCAGCCCTTCCATCATATACTCCAAAACCGCTAAATAAACTTCATTGGAAGTATTTATACCGCGCTTGGTCGTATTAAGAGGGAGCTGCATCGATTTATTGCTGGTAAATTCCACCACTCCTGCAATCGAGATGAATTGCGTATGGTATTTCGGAACAGTCTGTCTACCCCAGCCAGTAATCGCTGACTTGTCGGCGTGCAGTACTACCCGATCATTACAAACCACGGTCCAGCCAGCGTTATCCGTCGTCCTAGACATTTTCCTCTCATCATCCAGTTCTCTTTCGGTTGCCAGTTCTCGATAAAACCCGACAATCACTTTAACATTTACATCGTTCAATCGTCCTTGAAAAACATACGGTTCGATAACATCTTTCCCGATTTCCGAGGGAGCTAAAAGAGCCAGTTCTATTGGAGACACTTCGTTATGGGTGCAATACAAAAAAGTACATTTAAATTAGAATTAGCTGGACTCACCGGATAACCACGGATAAGGTTCGTGCCCATGAACTGGCCATTAAAAATACA
>VAOZ01198171.1_pt1 | contig 11137 bp, 8 predicted proteins | sample 3394041 | NCBI WGS metagenome assembly VAOZ01 (sample SAMN08290431, study PRJNA428436) | hydrothermal vent metagenome | isolation source: Deep-sea hydrothermal vent chimney | place: Indian Ocean: Southwest Indian Ridge
AAATTCTGCCATGCCCTTGAGCCTCTTGCAAAACTCTGGGTGGATGAGCGGCAATCCCACTTTGAGTCCATTTTCGGGATGGAATGAGGTGCATGGTGGTTTCATGGACCGAAATTTAAGCACGGAAATGGGCCAAAGTGGGGAAGCCGATCGCCGCTCACGAGTTTTGCAAGAGGCTCCCTTACTTGTTCCTTTGTCCGCACCGAATCCCTCGTCGGTCGTCCGTATGCATAGCTACGGCCTCCTTCCTTGGAATCCGTTGCGAACAAAGGAGCAAGCCTGTCTGCGTGCGTCCACGCATAGGCAGGCAAGGGCGCGGCAGCATTTATGAATAGTGCAGGTGTGCGTCCTGAAAGCTGTGCGCTTTCCGAGCTGATGAGAGGCCAGACTGCCGAAGCAAAGGCATGCAGGCAGTAACCGAGTCTTGCGGGCGCATCGGTAACGATGTGTCTGAAGCTGAGAGCGGGAGAAGAACGAGGTATGAGGATACACCCCAAAATCTACTATATCGTTGAAGAAGCCGAGGGTTTCGTCTGGATTCGCAGGCAACAGCGCACGGTCAAAGGCCGTAGTCGTGCGGTTCTTCCGGGGGGGGGGTACTGGCTCATGTCGAGACTTCAGGCTAAAGCGCCGAAAATTATGGGGCCTGCGTGCGCGGCGTCAATGACTTTATCCGACCAGCGTTAAATTTGCCTTGTCGATGATTGCTTGACACCATCATGGTTTGTTTAATATCCTGACCAACCAGTTGGTCAGGAGGTATGGATGACACGAGTATCAGACGGAGAAAAACGTATTCTGGAAGCGGCGGAGGGTTTGTTTTCCATGCATGGCTTTAATGCTGTTTCCATTCAGAAAATCGCTACACGAGCCGGTGTGTCCAAGGCTGCAATCTTCCATCATTTCTCCAGCAAACAGGAACTGTATATTACCGTATTGAAGCAAGCCTGCCTTGATATTGGCAACATTTTGCGGTCTCTGGAGAATGAATCCTGCACATCCGCCAAGCCACTGCGTTCCTTTGCCAGCGCCCACTTAAAAAACATGTTTGAGCAGAAGGATGTATCCCGCCTGATCCTGCGCGAGATGATGGATGGAGATCATGAACAGGGGCAAGCTCTGGCCGTTGAAGTATTTGGCGAACATTTTTCGCGTCTGGTTGTGTTAATTCAGAGCGGTCAAAAAGAAGGATTATTACGCGAGGATATGGATGCGGCTGATGCGGCGGCCACCATTGTGGGTTTGAACGTCTTTATGTTTCAATCATGGACGGTGCTTCAGCATTTGCCGGGGACGCATTTTGGAGATCCGACGCATACGGGGGAACGTTGGCTCCGTTTACTGCTTTTGGGTATCGCGGACAGGACCAAGGCTGCGGTATGACATGGCGAATGGGTTTATGCCGAAGTCATATGCTGCGGGTGCTGATGATTGCGACCATCTTTGTGGTCGCGGCATGTGGAAACGAGAAAAATAACGTTGCGCCAGTAGCGAGAAGCACCAATATTACAGTCGCAACGGCAGCGCTTCGCGATGTGAAGATTATGGAGCCCGCCGTGGGCAAGATACTGAATCCGCGCTCGGTAACCGTATCCGCCGAGGTCCCGGCAAAGGTCGCGTGGGTGGGTGTGGATGCCGGTAGCTTCGTTGGCAGGAATGATGTGCTGGTGCGTTTGGATAGTCACGATTTTAAAGCACAGGTCACTGCCGCCAAGGCGGAGACCGCTGGTCTGGAGGCTAGAATTCCCGCCCGGAAACGCCTGGTGGCGCGATATAGAAAACTGGCGGCTGACAAGTTTATTTCTCCCACCATGCTGGATCATGCGGAGGCTGAACTGGCCACGCTCATCCAGTCAAAGCGCGCCGCTATAGCGAGGCATGAACGAGCTCGGTTGAATCTGGCGCATACCGTTGTGCGCGCTCCCATATCCGGACAGGTGCAACAACGCTTCGTTGCCGCGGGCGACTATGTGAAAGCCGGGACGAGACTGCTTGATATTATCGCTGGCGGACAGCTTACCATCAGCCTCCCTTTTCCTGAAACAAAAGAAGGTATGATCCATGTGGGGCAACATGTCCTCTTGCATCTACCCGCGGGTGGCAGTGTGCTACACGCGGTCATCCGTGATTTGTCGCCCATGATCGGGAAGGGTTCCGGTGCATTTGAGGTGCGGCTCGAAGTGAAGAATCCCGGTGGATGGCGCCCTGGCGGCAGCGTGCTGGCCGAGGTCCAGGTGGCGGAACATAAGCGCGCCGTCGTGGTTCCTGACGCCAGTGTCGTGCTGCGACCGAAGGGTGAGGTGGTCTATGTCATTGCGGGTGGTAAAGTATTTGAGCGACGGGTGCGGAGTGGAGTGCATACGGGAGGTGATGTTGAGATTATTCGCGGGCTTAAAGCGGGTGAAACCATTGCCGTGGATGGCGCCTCATTTCTGAGCAGTGGCGCGCTTGTTCACATCATTGGCTCCAAACAGGGAACATCGGAAAAAGAGAGTGAAGGAAACGAATGACGCTGCCTGAACTCTCTATTCGCAATCATGTGTTGGCCTGGATGCTGTCGGGTGTGCTGGTCCTGTTTGGTATTGTGGCCTATAATCGTATCGGGGTGGCGCGTTTTCCGGAGATCGATTTTCCGATGGTATCCGTGACCACGGTACTGCAAGGTGCGCAGCCGGATGTGGTGGATGCTTCCATCACATCCCTTATCGAAGAGAAGGTCAACAGCGTTCCCGGCATTGAACATGTGATTTCCCAGTCCTCGCCGGGCGTGTCCATTGTGAATATTCAATTCAAGTTGAAAAAGGATATTAACGTGGCCTTTGATGAGGTTCAGGCCAAGGTCAATCAGGTGTTACGCAAGCTTCCCCGTGGTACTGATCCGCCGGTGGTCGCCAGGGTGGAGGTGGGCGCCGCGCCCATTATGTGGCTGGCCCTGACCGGTAATCGCACCTTGCAGCAATTGAATCAGTATGCACGCAATGTCATAAAAAAACGTCTGGAAAATATTGAAGGCGTGGGTGAAGTCCGCATTGGCGGCGAGCGCAAGCGAACCATTCGCGTATGGCTCAATCTGGATCGCATGCGGGCGTTGAATGTGGCCGTGCCGGATGTCATTCGTGCCTTTCATCGTGAACAAGTCCAGTTTCCGGGAGGCTTTCTGGTTGGTGGCAGGCGTGAATACCTGATCAGGCTGGATATGGAATTTCACCATATCCGTAAATTACGCGATATGGTGGTGGCGGAACATGCGGGAGGCCGCGTTCAATTGGGCGATATAGCCCGGATTGAGGACGGGCTGGCGGATAATCGCCAATTGTCGCGGTTCAATGGGCAACCCAGTGTTAGTCTGGGGATCGTTCGGATCACGGGTGCGAATACCGTGGCCATTGCCGCCGAGGTCAAGCGCCGTCTTCAACAGGAGATACTTCCCACGCTCCCGCCCGGCATGCACCTGAGTATCGCCAGCAATGACGCTGAAATCATTGAAGGCATTGTGGATGGCCTGAAAGAACACCTGTACGAATCGGTATTTCTGGTCGCCTTGATCGTGTTTGTCTTTCTAAAGAATCCGCGAGCCACGGCCATTATTTCGCTGGCTATTCCCGTGTCGCTGCTGGCGGCGATTGCCGCGGCTTTTTTCTTGCATTACACATTGAATCTGATGACTTTACTGGCGCTCCTGTTGTTGATTGGCGTCGTGGTGGACGATGCCATCGTGGTGCTCGAAAATATATACAGACATCGGGAGAAGGGCCTGGAGGGCGATGCGCGTGAAGCTGCGATCAAGGGTAGCCGCCAGGTGGCCTTTGCCGTCGTAGCGGCCAGCCTGACCCTGGTTGCCATCTTCGCCCCGGTCATTTTTCTAGGTGGGCTGGTCGGACGTTTCTTTCAGGCATTCGCCGTTGTGGTTGTTTTCGGCGTTTTCACGTCCATGTTGGTCTCCCTGACATTAACGCCCATGCTTTGTTCGCGCTACCTTCGCGTCAGGGAAAAACATGGGCATATTTATGGTTTTTTTGATGCTGCATTTCTGGCCCTGGATCGATTTTACAGACGCATGCTGGCGTGGGTGTTGACGTATCGCTGGAGCGTATTGGCGCTGGCGGCGATCATCCTCGTTGGCGGTGTTTATCTATTTTCAATCGTGGGGAAGGGGTTTGTCCCGCAAGAGGACGAAAATCGGTTCATGGTCATCTTCAAGGCGCCATTGGGGGCGTCCATTAACGATACCCGCCATAAGGTGCAAACGATGGAGACTATTCTACGTCATACGCCACAGGTGCTCGATGTCTTGACTACGGTAGGTTTGGGTGCGGCGGGGCAGGTGAACCAGGGTGTTGCCTTTGTGCATTTGACACCCAAGTCCACGCGGTCCATCCACCAGTGGGAAATCATTTCCATGGTGCAAAAGGAATTGGCTGCAATACCGGGTTTGCGCGCTTTCGTCGTTCGCGTGCCTATTATTGGTGGGCAGCGTGGGGAACCGTTGCAGTTTGGCCTTACGGGACCGAACCTGGATAAAACTGCGCAACTGTCCCATGCATTGCTGAAACGATTACAAAAAACACCCGGCATCGGCCATGCGGACCTGGATTTACAATTGAATTTGCCGGAACTGGAATTGCATCTGGACCGTGTTCGGGCACGTGATCTGGGGATTACGGCACAGGATGCGGCGCTGGCCGTGAGTGTGCTGGCGGGTGGGTTGAATGTGGCGAAATACAATGATATTCCGGGCGATGGCAATCGCTATAATATTCGCCTGAAGGCCAATCCTGGAGCGCTAAGATATCCTGAGGATTTAAGCAAAATATATGTCCGTTCCGCCAGCGGCGCACTGATTGGTCTGGATACGATTGCCCGTTGGAAAAAACGTCTTGGTCCCGCAGTGATCCCAAAAATGGATTTACATTATGCGGGCATGTTCTACAGCAGACCTTCCATGCCACTCGGCGAAGCCGTGGAGACTGTTCGTCAGGAAGCGAAAAAAATACTGCCTCCCGGCTATGGCATTACATTTCTCGGCCAGGCCTCCGAATTCGGTAAAACGCTGAAGAATATTGTGTTTGCTTTCAGTATGGCCATGATTCTGGTCTATATGGTGTTGGCCAGTCAGTTCAACTCGTTTTTGCAGCCATGGGTATTGATGTTGGCGCAACCCCTGGCCGTGATCGGGGGCGTGGCGGCACTCTGGGTCAGCGGCAACACGCTGAATATATTTTCCATGATCGGGTTGGTTTTACTGGTGGGCCTAGTGGCCAAAAATTCCATTTTGCTGGTTGATTTTACCAACCAGTTGCGGGCCAAAGGTATCAGCATTGATGATGCGCTGAAGGAGGCATGCCCGATACGGATGCGCCCGGTGCTTATGACATCGCTAACAATTATTTTTGCCCTGCTGCCCACGGCTCTCGGCCTAGGCAGGGGCAGCGAGATGACCATTCCCATGGCTGTGGCGGTGGTAGGAGGTATGATTTCCTCCACCTTGCTGACGCTGGTGGTCGTCCCCGCCGCCTATTCATTGCTTGAACATGGCGTCCTGAATGTGAAAAACAAGTGGCGGCAGTCCCACAAGGCGCACGGACGATTATCGTGATAAAACCGTCATGATGAAACGTATCGTTTTTCTGCTATTGGCCCTAAGTATGTCGCCACATCCGTCCATGGCCATGGGTCTGGTGGATGCCGCGCACCTGGCGCTGGATCATGCGCCATCCTATGCGGCGGCCGTGGCCGCACGCGACGCTGCGGGAGAAGATGTGGTAATCGGACGTGCCGGTTTGTTACCGTTCATTAAGGGGACGGGAGAGTTCAGCCATCTTGAGCAGAAGTACAATTATACGAAGAATCCTGGCTTTTTGGCCACCGATGTGGTGTTCAATCGTTTTTCCTTCGGTGCACTGTTGGTGCAACCCCTGTTTCGTCTGGACCGTTGGGCGGCTTATGCGCAGGGAAAACTGGCAAGCGAAATCGGAGGGCTTAAATTATCGCTTGAACGGCAAGCCTTGTTGCTGGCAGTAGCGAACACTTATGTCAATGTGCTGGTCGCCCGTGAAGATATGGCTGCGATCAAGGCCCAGGAAACAGCGGTAAGCCACTTGCGTCAACAGGCCAGCACAGCCTTTCATGTTGGCACGGCGACAGTGAATGATGCGCTGGAAGCCGAAAGCAGGCTTGATTTAGTACGGGCGGACCGTATTCAGGCCGAGAATGCGCTGGATACGGCACGGGCGAACTTCGAATCGCTCACCCGTGCTAAAAAAACGGATCTTCTATCGTTCGTACGGCATGTCGGTTTTCAGCAGCCCGAGCCTGCGCAACTCGCACACTGGCGGGATGCGGGCATGCATCATGCCCTGTCGGGTCTGCTTGCCGAGAAGAAAATGCAGGTCGCCAAGGAGGAGGTGAACAAGGCCTTTGGATTGGCATTACCCAGTGTTGACATGGTTGCGGGTCTGTCACGGGAAAAAGTGACGAATAACCTGTTTAATACGGGTTCCATCGTCAAAACCGAACAGGTGGGGGTGCAAGTGGAAGTGCCTCTGTTCTCGGGCGGTGCGACGATGGCACAACTGCGCAAGGCACGCAAATTACAGGTGGAGGCGGAATATGAATTACGTGATGTTCGTCGTAAGGCGGGGCTCACCGCCATCCGTGCTTATTTACGGGTCAAGGCGGCTGCATCCCGTGTCCAGGCAATGAAGCGAGGACTTATTTCAGCGGATAAGGCCAGGGAGGCCGAACATGCAGGCTATGACGTGGGTCTGCGCACTATCGTCGAACTCTTGGATGCGGAAGACCGGGCGGCCAAAGCACGCCGCGATCTGGTCCGTGTTAAAGCGGAATATCTGCTAAGCCGCTTGCAACTTGATGCCGCCGTAGGGAAATTGAATATGTCATCCATGGAACGGGCGGAACATTTGCTGGCGAACGCGAACTGAACGGGCAATGAACACGAATAAACATGAATACAGGCCATAGCGGTTGCCGGAGAGGGTTGATCTCCCTCGCCGCACACCTGTCAGTCCAGGTGTTCCTCAATAAGCTCGATCAGTTTTGCTTTGTTAATCGCGCCCACTTTGGTGCCCTGTACATTGCCGTCACGAAACAGCATGAGCGTAGGGATGCCACGCACCCCGTACTTTCCAGGTGTGTTCGGGTTATCGTCAATGTTGATTTTGGCGATGGTGATTCGGTCGTTCATTTCATCCGCGATTTCATCAAGTATGGGTGCGATTTGCTTACAGGGGCCACACCACGGCGCCCAGAAATCGACCATGACAGGACTGGACGCCTTCAAGACGTCATTTTCGAAGCTGTCATCGCTGACGTGAATAATATGTTCAGATGCCATTTAACGGGCCTCCCATTCAATGCATTCAATGATCTAATGGTGCATACCGTAGCCGCAACAGGGGGGAGACGTCAACCATGACCGATATGCTGGCGGACAGCATCCGTAAACACATTGAGCGTGCAGGAGGCTGGCTGGCGTTTGATGCATTTATGCGGGCTGCTTTGTATACGCCCGAGTACGGCTATTATGAATCGGCTGAAGTGTTTGGGGAAACGGGAGATTTTGTGACCGGCCCGGATATGGGGCCGTGGCTTGCCCTGGCATTGGCTGATTTGATTTCCTGGGGCTGGGAACAGATGGGGAGCCCCGCGCGGTGGTGCCTGATCGAACAGGGAGGCGGAAGCGGGCGTCTGATGTGCGAGGTTATCAAGTCACTGGATCAGGCCGGGTACAACTTGCCTACAAGCATCGTCGCTGTAGAGGGCAGCGGACATATGCGCCAGCGACAATGTGCATGGTATCAACACGAAGGAATAAGTGTGCAACAGGTTTCCTGCCTGAACGAAGTGGAAGCTCAGGAGAACACGCTCTATTTCTGCAATGAATTGCCCGATGCTTTTCCCGTGCGATGCTTTGCATGGCATCAGCAACGTATGTTTGAACGAGGTGTCACCTGGGAGGATGAACGTTTCACATGGTCTGAACGTGCATTGGAGAATCCACCGGAGATTGATCCGCTCTATATGCGGGAATGGCCGGACGGTTACAGGAGTGAATGGAATCCGCCTCTACTTTCCTGGCAAGGGGATATCGCCGCATGTATGCAAAGGGGCTATGTATTCTGCGTGGACTATGGATATGCCGCGAGTGAATATTACCGTCCGGGCCGTCGGGAGGGAACGTTGCTGGCCCACTTGCGGCATCAGGCGCTGAATGATGTGCTCACCGATCCGGGGAGCAGGGATATTACGGCCCATGTTGATTTTACCGCTTTGAACATGGCGGGGAGGGAAGCAGGGCTGGATACAGTCTGCTGGATGACTCAAGGCGCATGGCTGGCTCAAAGCCCGTCTGTTCAGATGCATCTTCAGCAATTGGCCGCATCCGCGGATGTAAAGAGCATGCAAGCCATAGCCGCCGTAAAACGTATGCTGATACCCCAGGGTATGGGGGAATTGTTCAAATTGAATATCCAGTCATGTCATGCTTCAGCGGGTACGCCGCCTTTTCTCAAGCCGGGTACACCGCCTTTTCTCAAGCAATTTAACCGCATGCATGCATTGGGTTTGACATGACGGCATACGGGTTAACCATTGAGCCTGCCATGCGCGTTGAAGCCGCATGTGCTGCTGCTGATGCGTGTGGCGGATGTACCCTGCAATTTCTTGGCGCGGCGCATCACGCGACGATTAAATCGGCCTGGGTCAGGGATGCCTTTCTGCCCTTTATGGATGAGGATACCGTATGGCATGCCATACAGGAGGATGCCAAACCCAGGCAGCGTCGCCGCGTCCGCTGGTGGCGCGGCCATGACTCAAAAGGTGTTTTTCTGGGTTTTCGCGCGAGACGCAGCCATACCGTGGTTCGGGCGGTTGATTGTCCAATGGTTCATTCCGGGATGGATGCACTGCGTCTGCAACTACAGACGGATATTCCCCATGGTGTCGAATCGATGCGGGTAACGCAGTTGGCGGACGGGCTGCATTTGGTATTTGAAGCTTCGACGGAGGGTGCCGATATCCAGGCGGTAAGGCGTCTGGTACCCTTCATTCACGAATGTTCCTACGCCGATTCCGTTGTTCCATGGTGGCGTGCCCATTCGGCAAGCGTGCCATTGGAGCACCCGGTGAAAACGCTACATGACAGGATTCCGGCAGGCGATGCGCTCATTCAATTATCCATCGGTCCAGATGACTTTATCCAGGGAAACGCCGCTGGCAATGCGGAAATGGTGCGGCAGGTGCAGGCATGGGCGGGAACGCCTCGCTTTGTGGCAGACCTTTTTTGCGGTGTCGGCAACCTGTCACTGCCGCTGGCTTACGCGACAGGCGCGGAAGTCAGGGGTGCGGATGCATCCGCATCCAGTATCCGACAAGCCAACACCAGTGCGGGGAGATATGGTTTGAATGCCCGGTATGAGTCAATCAATCTCTTTGAGGCATTTGATTTAAGTAATTTTTGTGGCGCGGATGTGCTAATTCTTGACCCGCCCAGGAAAGGTGCAAAAAGAATTTGTCGGAATATGGGTTCATTGCTGCCAGCCAGTATCATCATGGTCAATTGCGACGTCGCATCCGGCGCCAGGGATGCGACGGTGTTGCATCAGATGGGGTACCGTTTACGGGCCCTCCGGGCTTTTGATCTGTTTCCCTATACCGGCCATGTAGAGGCTATGAGTCTATGGCGGCGATGATGCGCTTGCCGTTGGTTTTGGTTTCACTGCTCATATTACTGACGGCTTCAGCTTGCCAGCAATCCATGCCGGGGCGGAACGAGATTCGTATCGGGCTGGCGCAAACGCCGATGAGTCTGGACCCGCGTTATGCTACCGACGCCGCATCGCATCGCGTTCAGGAACTGTTGCATCGCGGCCTTGTCAGGCTGGATGCGCATTTTGAGCCGCAACCGGATGCCGCCGTGCGCTGGGAACATCCGGATGCCCTGACGTGGCGATTTTTTCTACGCCCCGGATTGAAATTCAGCGATGGCGCGCCTGTGCGCGCAACGGATGTGGCTGCGACGCTGAATTCCATCATGGATGCGGATATGGCCAGTCCGCTGCGCGCTGGTTTCGCGGCCATTCATAAAGTGGAAGCCATATCGCAGCGGGAACTCGTCATCCATCTCGGCAAGCCGGACGCATCCCTTCTCACGCGCTTGTCCGTCGGCATACTACCGGCGCATTTGGCAGCCATGGGACAGCAGGCGCGTAAAATTATCGGCTGTGGACCATGCCATTTGGTAAGCTGGGATCAGCGCGGCCTCCTGCTGGAGCAATCGGGTGCGCATGGACGGCCCCGGCGTTTGTTATTCGTGACGGTCAAGGATCCGGTAACGCGCAGTCTCAAGCTGGCGCGCGGCGAACTGGATTTTACCGAGAATGATCTGCCACTGGATCTGTTGCCATATTTGCGTCGCCAAAAGCAACTGACCATTGTCAGCCGCGCTTCGACGACTTTTTCCTATCTCGGGCTAAATTTGCATGACCCTATCCTGAAAGATGTGCGCGTACGCCATGCCCTGGCCCTGGGGACGGACCGCATACAACTCAAGAAAGCCCTGTTTTCCAACCTCCCCAAGCTGGCCGAAACAGTGCTCTCACCCACACACTGGGCAGCAGCCCATTTACCCGTGACGGTATTTGATCCCGTAGCCGCCGAGCGTCTGCTGGATGAAGCCGGTTATCCACGTAAGGCTGATGGCATCCGTTTCACATTGAACTATCGCACCAGCACCGATCCGACCCGCCTGCGCCTGGCCACCGCCATTGCTTCGATGTGGCATAATATTGGCGTGAATGTGCATATTGAATCGCTAGAGTGGGGCGGATTTTATGCCCGCATCAAGCGGGGGGATTTTCAGGTTTATTCGCTTTCGTGGGTAGGGGTCGTTGATCCAGACATTTATCGCTGGATATTATCCTCGGATATGTGGCCGCCCAGAGGCGCCAATCGTGGTCGTTACAGCAATCGCGACGTGGATCGGTGGCTGGATGCGGCCGGACGGACGGAAAACCGGCACAAGCGCCGCCAACTGTATGGACAGATAGAGCGCCAAATGGCCGCGGACCAGGTTTACATTCCATTATGGTATGAACCGGTGATAGCTGTATATGGGCCA
>VAOZ01018122.1_pt1 | contig 11133 bp, 12 predicted proteins | sample 3394041 | NCBI WGS metagenome assembly VAOZ01 (sample SAMN08290431, study PRJNA428436) | hydrothermal vent metagenome | isolation source: Deep-sea hydrothermal vent chimney | place: Indian Ocean: Southwest Indian Ridge
ACTCTTGTCCAGTACTTGGTGCCGATCCTATGCGACCCATACTCGGGATGCGCTATATTCGGCTAGAATGAAGACCTTGGTTCTGACAGGGATTTTATGGCCGTAACGGCACTGTGGACACCGGAGAACTCCTCGTCAACCCAGGAGGTGCCTACCCTTCTGGGTCGTCTACTGGTTGAGGGTGGGCTGATCGAAGAGGAGGATTTGAGTAATGCCTTGAACTTCCAGGAGCGGTTCGGTGGCCGCTTGGGGTCTGTGCTCATCCGTCTTGGTGCAATCTCGGAGGAGCAACTGCTTCCGGTTCTCTCCAAGCAATTAGGGCTTCCCCTTATAGAAATTGATCTTCTGGCATGGGATGCTACCCCAGCCGTTGAGTTCATAGAAACCTCGGGGGTGGATCTGTCGTGGTGGCTGGATCAAGAGGTTGTTGCTTGGCCGATCGAAGAATTGAGAGCCCGGGTTATTGCAAAGGATCCGATTGATCCGCTGATCCGTGAAGTGCTGGAACAAAGTTTTCCGAATTGGACGTTTAGCTGGGCACTTTGCCGGCAACAGGACCTGAAATTGTGTCTGGATCTTCTCTCGGGTGGCTTAATTGGGATGGATAGCGATGATGTTGGGAGATTGAAGGAGCTCGCCGAAGAAGCCCCAATTATTGAATTAGTGAATAATATCTTCTCCCAGGCATTGGATCAGAATGCCTCCGATATCCACATTGAACCGGAAGAAAATGTATTTCGTGTCCGATTACGCATTGACGGAGTGCTGTATCTCAAGCATACGCTACATAGGGAACGGTTCAACGCAGTAGTTTCAAGAATTAAACTCATCACCGGCATGGATATTGCCGAACGACGTTTGCCCCAGGATGGACGGCTTAGCGCCAGGATCAGCGGCAAACCGGTCGATATCCGGGCATCGTCGGTTCCGGGGGTGAATGGTGAATCCGTAGTTCTGCGTCTGTTGCTGAAGGAAGAGCAACGATTCATCCTGGAAAATCTTGGTTTTGAACCGGATCATCTGGCAGCCTACCGTAAGTTGATTCTTTCTCCACATGGAATCATTTTTCTTACGGGACCCACAGGATCGGGAAAATCAACTACGCTATACAGTACGCTTCGGGTCATCAATTCGGGAGAAAAGAAAATCCTCACTGTCGAGGATCCAGTGGAATATCATCTGGATGGATTGACCCAGATCCAGACTCTCTCCGAGATAGGTTATACGTTTGCATCGGCTTTGCGGGCAATCCTGCGTCAAGATCCGGATGTGATCATGATTGGAGAAATCCGCGACCTGGAAACGGCGGAAATTGCCGTGCAAGCGTCTTTAACGGGACATCTTGTGTTTTCTACCGTACATACCAATGATGCGATCAGTGCATTTACCCGTTTGGCTGATATGGGAGTAGAGCCATTTTTACTGGCAACTTCTGTCCGGGCGGTAATAGCGCAAAGGTTGGTGCGACGTTTATGCGATCACTGTTCTCAGGAAACCACCCCACCATTGTGGATCGAGGATATTCTACAGCGGTTACGCCAACGCGGTGTTCACCTCGATGACAACTGGAAAATTGCGACGGGATGCACTCATTGTCGAGGGATAGGTTACCGGGGTCGTATGGCTATCTATGAATTGGTCACTGTGACGCCTGAATTGCAGAATTTGATTACACATGGTGCACCCAGCGCCGAGATGATGTCTCTTGCGATGAGGCAAGGTGCTCGGGAATTACGTGAGGACGGCTTAATCAAAGCCTCCAGGGGGCTAACCAGTACGGATGAAGTAATTCGTGTTACTGGCGGGGTTCATGAACAGGTTGTGGTGGAGTAGCCTTAAATGGAATACTCATACCAGGCAGTAGGGGTCGATGGACAGGAAGTTAGCGGTGTAATCGAGGGCGCAAGCCGGCGAGAAGTGTTACGCGGCATACGCCATCAAGGACTCATTGTGACGTCTTTGCAAGAACAGCGCCCCAAAAACGCACACTCCGTGTTGATCCGCAAGCGCCTTAAACCTCGTGAGATGCTTCTGACGATGCATGAATTCACGACTTTGCTCGAATCTGGTGTGCCGATCCCGGAAGCAGTGGGTTCGATTGCTCATTCATCCCACCACCCTCACATCACGGGTGCTTTTACCGTCCTTGAGCAAGAAATCAAGCACGGTGAGGGGTTTGCTGCAGCCTTCCGAAAAGCGGGGTTAAAACTGCCTTGGTATTTTCGGCAACTTGCCGATTCTGGCGAAATGACGGGTCACCTCTCGCAGGCTTTGCGTGGCGGGGTGAATCAAATGGAATTTGACTACAAGATGCAAAGTGAAATTCGTGGAGCCCTGGTTTATCCAACGGTTCTTGTCTTGACCGGTATCGCCTCCATAATCCTGGTGTTTACCAACGTAGTACCTCGTTTTGCTGTGATGCTACATGGGCACATGGCTACTATTCCCTTATTGGCCAAAATTATTTTGGGTGTTGGTATGTGGTTCAACGATCATGCGCAGATTGTTGGAGCATTGTCTTTTTTGGCATTTATTTTTGGGGTTTATGCACTATCGCAGGCTTCGATACGACGCCGGCTGCTCGAAGCCTTGTCGGGTCTCCCTCTGATTGGCCCATGGTTAATAGAGGCCGAGATTGGACGCTGGGCTGCGACGCTCTCTACCTTGCTTTCCAGTAAGGTAGAGCTGATAAATTCCTTGACACTAGCTCGCGACAGTATTCAATTCAAATTTTTGCGTTCCCGTATGTCACGGGGAATCAAATTAGTTCGAGAAGGTCAAATGCTATCGGAGGCGATGCGTCAAACCCGATTTCTTGCCGATGCTGGATGCGACTTGGTTACCGTTGGAGAGCGAAGCGGTAAACTGCCAGAGCTTTTACGTTCACTCGCGAATTTGTATGAAGCAACCAGCCACGAGCGGATGAAGGGGTTGTTGCAACTCATTGAACCGGCTGCAATTCTTATTATAGGAGCGGTGATTGGGCTTATTATCATGGGCGTGATGCTGGCGATAACAAGCTTGAATACCGTGATATGATTAACCCATGATCAGGAGGTGCCCTTTGACCGGCAGTACCACCATATTCCACCCAAGGCAGAAACGGCAGAATGCCTTTACTCTGCTGGAAATGCTGGTGGTACTGGTTATTATCGGACTGCTGGTGGCCGTCGTGGGTCCCCGGTTGTTCTCACGGGTGGATTATGCCAAAGTGTCCACCGCCAAGGCACAAATCAACATGTTGAGTACTGCTCTGCAGACTTACCGTTTGGATGTAGGCACATTCCCTACGTCAAGCCAAGGTCTGCGGGTTTTGTACTATCCTCCAGTCAACTCGAGGATACACGCTTTGTGGAAGGGGCCCTATCTGCAAAGAGCTGTCCCCGATGATCCCTGGATGCACGCGTATATTTATTGCGTTCCGGGACGTAACAGTCATCCCTTTGCCCTATTTTCCTATGGGGCCGACGGGAAACCTGGGGGAAGCGGGATTAATGCTGATGTAGGTTGGCTCCCCGGACCCAATTCTTCCTGTGCCAGCACAACGTCGTCTCCTGATGGGGGGACATGATTCAGCAACGGGTTCCTCGATTTTTCCGAGTTATTACACCTAAGAAAATCTCGGGATTTACGCTATTGGAGCTATTAGTTGTATTGGCTCTGGCGGGGTTATTGCTTGCGGTTGTGATTCCTCGTTTGACGAAGATTTACCAGGGAGTACGATCCTCTTTGAGTAGAAGTCAAATGGAAATGGCCATTAACGAGTTGGGTGCCCTGGCCCACAAACGGGGTAAATTATTAATTTTGTCTGCGGGTAATCCTCATCCCGTGCCCGTTTGGCTAAAATTTCCACCCGGTTGGGAAATGACTGTCGATCAACCCATTCGTTTCTATCCGAGTGGGGTCTGTACCGGAGGAGAGGTGATCCTAAGCTATAACGGAGTCCGGTATCCGGCTATTCTGAAGCCGCCGGTATGCCGGATAAAGATGTTGTGAGTGATTAAATGGCGGCTACTGCTTCATGAGCGCAATAGTGGTTCCCACGGGTCTTCCATGTCAGAGCAAGCAGCCGGATCATGTCTTTTCGGCAGAGCGAGGGTTCACCTTGCTGGAAGCAATCGTGGCCATGGTGTTGATCATGTTGGTTGGACTCACGCTTTACTCCTGGATTAGCACCAGTGTTATTAGTCTGCAGCATGTTCGAGGCACGGAGATGAAAGTTGTGTCCGAGGACAGTGCTCTGGCCTTGCTGCGTACAATCAATCCCATGCAAAAACCGCAAGGTGGCATACAAGTAGAGGGGTTTCGTATTCGCTGGAATGCTCAACTCCTGTATCCGGCGCGATCCGGCGCAGGCTATTACCGTGGGATTTCCCTATATCGGATCGGTCTGTACCAGGTTCACGTCGAAGTTCGCAATATCCAAGGCAAGGTATATTTTTTCGAGGCCCGCATGGTTGGCTACAAGCAGATTCTTCAGCCTTCTGTTGGATCATGAACAGATCGAAATCCGCTCAATCCGGATTTACCCTGGTGGAAATGCTAGTCGTTCTCGTCATGGTAGGGTTAATATCCGTTTTACTTCTAGAGGGTTACGTCTATGTCCTGAGCCTGAGGGGTCGTTTTGTTGCTCAGACGGAATTCCTTCAGCAGGGAATCCTGAAAAGACAATGGTTTGTACAATCTGTTCAAGGTCTGATTGCAGATATTCCCAGTCTGAAACGGCACGATTTCCGGGGTCAACCGACCGAATTTTCCGGTCTTAGCACTGCTGCGTTGACCCAGTTTCCAGGGGTTCCGGCGGTTGTTTCATGGCGCTTGATTTCCCGGGGGGATAGCAGCTTTTTGCAGTACCGATCCCGTATTCACGGATGGTGGACTGTTCTGCAATGGCCGGGAAGCATCGATTCCGGGTTTCGCTACTGGAGCAGCAGTAATGACCAGTGGTATTCTCGGTGGCCACCTCGGGGTGGGAAACTCAATGAGCCATTGCCGGCCGCCATAGCAGTGTTTGTTGAGCAGGATGGTTATCGACAGGTCTGGGTAGCCTCACCGATTGGGGCCCGACGTCCGCGTCCTTATCTCCGGGTCTTTAGCCCATGAATACCTTTCAACACCAACCGAGGAGACGATTGGAACGCTCTGAAGGATTCATTCTTGTTACCACCTTGTGGATTTTGGCTGCTTTAACCTTGGCGGTAGGGGCGTATTCGGTGTGGACGCGTATAGCCATTCATCGGGCACAAGAACTGATGCTGGAGCACAAGGCCGGCATACGCGAATACTCGACATTGGCAACCATCCAGTACAACCTGGGTGCGTCAAGGTTCACAATTGCCGGGCTTCCCTCCGTACCCGCCGGATCGAGCGGCCTTGCATCGGCTCCATTGCATGCCGGGGACATGGGCGCAATCTCTGTCTTGCCGCGCGGGCATGAAATTCGTCTTGATGGTACGGTATATCGAGCGGCTAACGGGATTCGTTTTTCCATCCAGGACATGGCCGGTTTGTTAAATGCCGACGAAGGAGTCAACTCGAATTTACGGCGGCTACTGGGGCTATTAAGTGTACCCCTGCTGCAACAGGGGCCCCTCCTTGCCAAGCTCCTGGACTACACCGATGCGGACAATCTTGTCCATCTCAATGGCGCCGAGGCTCCACAGTACCGGGCGCGAGGATTGCCCCCGCCTCCCAATCGCCGCTTGTTGACCAACATGGAGGCCTATCGCGTCCTCGATTGGTCGGATCAGACCGGACTGTGGGGGCAGGGGGGGTGGCAGCGTTATACCACGGCACTGCATTTCGGTCTATTGAACCTTAATACCGCTCCCCAGAGCGTACTTGAAAGCCTTCCTGGCGTGACCTCGGAAATCGCCGAGCGAATCATTGTCGCCAGGAACAAGGCGCCTTTTACAAATGCCATGCAGGCGATCGCGGCTGCGGGCGGTCTTCTCACGCTCAACCCGTTCGATTACATTACCTATCCGTCACGGAATATCCGGATAGAGCTATGGGTTCCGGGCACCGAATACATCCACTGCTATAATCTCAAGTTAACGCCGGCTTTGCCCGATCATCCGTGGAAGATAGAGAGTTTTTACCGAATACCACTTCAAGAGGCACCTCGATTTGCAGACCAAGCTTCGCGCCCGGCTCCGGGAGTTCTTTACACTGCCCCGGCGCGTCCTGACAACTGAAGAACCGATCCCATCGGTAAGTGTTGGCTGGGGGAGGCTATTGCTCCCTCGTCAGCGTTGTCTCTACAAACATTTCGACTTAAAGCAAATCCCGGAAAGAAAACGACTTTCCGCACTTGAACTGAATGTGGACGGCTGGAGTCCTTATTCCCGCTATGGCAGCTATGTGTTGTGGTGCAATCACCATGCCATGGTCTGGTTATGGGAACTGCGGGAATCCGAACTGGAATCTCCAGGGCCGTTTATTCGTGTGATGCCTGAATCCGCACTGATTCCGCCGCCCGTTGCGCCCCAACCGCTTTGCCGGTTGGTCGCTTTGGGGCAGGGCTGCGAGGGCCAGGCTTGGCGTAACGGAATACTGGAATCGAGCCGTTGGTGGTCGCATACCCCACCGCTCGAGGAGTGGTCGCTATTTCAGCGGGCCTCGGGCGTAACGCCGGATCCGGTTGTCCCTCAAGCGGAAAAAATTCCCTTTGCCGCCTATCCCTGGGCGCGTTCACGGATTCGGCTCTGGGTAGAGTTACAGCGGCATGAAACCCTCTGGGTCACAGCCATCTTCGCGGTGCTACTGGCGGTCATTCTGGTCCAGGGGGTAGGTTTATTGCGCTGGAGCGGTGCACTCGCAAACGTTGAACAGCGCCGGGCAACGGTCAGGGAGCAGGCTCGCCCCTTGCTGGAGTCGCGCCGACAGGCTCTGCTTGTCCAATCGCAAATCTTCACACTCAAAAAACTGCTCGAGTCCCCCTCACAATCTACCTTGTTATATGGGGTAGCCAAGCGCTTGGCCCCGGGGGTAAAGATCGTCTCCTGGAAGTATCGAAATCACGCACTGCAATTTACGCTGCATTCCAGGAAAACTCTTGACCCGAGCCATTATGTGAAAGTATTTCAGAGTTTGCCGGACTTGGAGAACCTCGGCTTGGGTTCCAATTCCTCTTCCCGGGATTTGGTCATCACCGCCCAGGTGACCTTTGCCGAGGTTGTGGCCAGCGAGGTCGGGCAATGAGTCCCGAGGCGGGAAATCGGCAGGGCATTGCCGGCTTGATCCGGCAGATGCGGGAGAATCCTCGTTTGCGCCTTGGGATCTATGCCGTGGGAATCATTCTGCTTTGGTATATCATTTTGGCTCTGGGATCCCGGGTGCAGACCATTCACACCCAATACATTTCCACTGCGGAAGCGTATGCGCGTGTACTGCGGGTCGCCGCGCAAAATCAATGGCCCCGGCGCGAACGTCAAGCCAGGTCATCCCGGGTTCAATGGCGATCGCTTTTGTGGCGGGCTAACAGTCCGGGCTTGGCGCAGGCTGAGTTCCAGCAGTGGTTAATCCATCTGAGCCCCCAATCGGGAACGAGACCCGGCGTCCAGGCGCAGACCAGCCCAGCGGTTGCCGTTCCCGGGCAACCGGGGCTGTGGGTGGTCACCGGGAAATTGCAAGCCAAATTTTCCACCGAAACCCTTGTCGATTTGCTAAAAAAAATTGAATCCCATCGTCCGTTGGTACAGGTCACTGGGCTCGAATTACGCCCCGGCATACTTGACAGACTGCGCATCGACCTGCGCGTCTACTTCAGCACCGCCTCGGCGCAAAGCCTTCAGGAGCAGCCATGAGGGAGCGGATGATATCGAAATATTCTTCCCACCTCACCCGGTGGCGAATCCGATGGATGGCCCGGATGCATGGATAAAAGACTGCGACAAATTCTACGTGTTGTGGCGAACCATCCTCGTATGGCAGGGGTTCTCGTTGCCTGTTATCTGCTGCTGGCGCTACTCGGGTGGTGGGGCAGTACCCCACCACCCTTGGGGAGTATCGGAACAGACGCTGCCGAGCCGTCATGGCGTCTGCCGACCCTGCCGGTCCCCGGTGGAACATCGCCGGCCTTTGCTCGGCTGTTATCGCATCCTCCCTGGTCGCAGGCTCCTTCGGTGGCAACTCAACGCAGACGGGGTCGCCGGGGTAAATCACGTCTTCCCCGGGGTGGTCCCCGAGTGGGCACCTGGAGTCTTGTGGGTATTGTTAATCCGGAATCGGGCGCTTCCTGGGCGCTGTTTTTGGACCCCCAGGGAGCGCTTCACCGGGCGCTCCCGGGGGCAACCCTGCCCGGCAAGGCACGCATGATTTCCGTGGGTACCGATTCCATTATGGTGCGTTTGCATGGGCAGAATCGTTTGCGTCGCCTCTATGCACCGGCTCCGCAAACCGCCGCTCCCGCCCGCACGGCTCCTGCTGGAAAGCACGCGGCACTTCCTGGCCATTAAGTGCCGTGAGTGGAGTTAGCGAGAAACGGCAGGCCCGTGTATTATTAATGCTGCCTTATTGCGTATGCGAACCTCATTGGGAAGACGTCAGAGTATGAAATTTTTATGAAAACCGGCAGACTCCAAGAGCTTTTCTCCCTGCCTCGACATCCTGTACGGTCGCTGCCTGCATGGGCGATTGTCCTGGCGGCATTTACCCTGTTATGGGGATGTACTGTGGCCCCGCAGCCCCAGCTTTTCCCGGTACTCAAGACACTGCCAAAACCGAGTGGCTCCAGCGCCTCTGTAATGCTTCTGCAGGGCTCGCAATCGTCACCGAAGCAGCGCCTTCACACCACGCCAAAACTTCCGGGCCCTTTCCGGACAGCGACCCAGGTGTACCAGCCCCCCACCGTCGTCCCGAAAGGGGGTAAACCGCTCAAACTCAACGTTCTCAGTATGCCCTTGCCGGCTTTCATTAACGAAGTCTACGGCCAACTATTGCACTTGAATTTTCAGATTTCCCAAGCGCTGGTCAAACGCAGCGATCTGGTGACTCTGCGGGTGACCAAACCGATCACACCCGCCGCATTGTACCGTCTGGCCAAGAGTGTCCTGCATGATTATGGTGTGGCGATCAGTGTACAGGGTTCCCCCCCCCTGCTGCAGTTTGCCTTAGCCAAGGCTACGGGCGGAGAGAGCGCCCCTCTGCTGGTCAGTGGGCTGACCCTGCCCAGTGTGCCTATCAATAATCGGCCCATGTTTCAATTGGTGCCCCTGTCGGCAGTCAGCAGTGTTTCGATCGGCGGCTGGCTGCGCCAGATCTACAAGGGTATGTCATTGAAAGTGCAGGGCGTGCCCGATTTCAACGCGGTGTTGCTGCAAGGCTCGCCCGTCGTCGTGCGCCAGGCGGTATCGGCGATCCGGGTACTGGATCAACCGGCCATGCGCGGGCGTTACAGCGTACGCATCGAGCCGGTTTTCCTGAGCGCTACCGAGTTAGCCGATGCGCTGATCAAAACCCTCAAAGCCGAGGGCTACAGTGCCGGTAGCACCCCCCCCATTGGTGCGGTAGAGGTGATTCCAATCCGAGCCGCCAGCAGCGTGCTGGTATTTTCCGCCAGCCGCAAATTGCTCCTGCATGTGGAGCAGTGGGCGCAGACGCTCGATCAACCACCGCGAAATGCCGGCAACAAGGGACTCTACTATTATCAGGTGCAAAATACCGATGCTGCCAGCCTGGGGGCAATCATTGCTCCGCTAATTGGCGGCAGAATGAGCGGTGCCCCTGGAGGGAGGGGGAATAACCGCTCCTCTACCACCGGTGCCATGAGTAGCTCGTTCGCCGCAACTCCTGCTCTGGGTAACCGTTCGACCGGCACCCGGCAAACGCCCATGCGGTCCCGCGCCCAGGCGACACAGAGCATTACCGGCACGGGGGGGCAACGCCTCGTCGTGGACAGTATCAATAATTCACTCATCTATCAGGGTTCGGCCCAGCGCTGGGCTCAGCTTCATCCCGTGTTGGTGCGGTTGGATGTTCCACCCCGCATGGTGCTGGTACAAGTCACGGTGGCGGAAGTGACCTTGGGCAACAACTCTCAATTCGGTATCGAGTGGGCTTTGCGCAAGGCAGGCATTGGCGGTCTCAGTGGTAAGCTCACTACCATCGGCGGTCTGGGTTTGGGTAATTCGGGGTTGAATTATTTCCCTATGAGCCAATCGGGTCAAACCATAGCGGTACTTAATGCCTTTGCCAGTTCCAACAAGGTTACGGTGCTTTCCAGCCCTGCCCTGATGGTGGAAAGCGGGCAGGAAGCCAGCATTAATGTCGGCTCCAAGGTGCCTAGCTTGGCGAGTAATACCCTCGCGCCGGCCCAGCAGGGAGGGAATAGCGCCATTATCCAGCAGATCCAGTATCTGAGTACAGGGGTCATGATGCAGATCCAACCGATCGTCCACTCCGGTAACCGCCTGAGCATCAACCTCACTATTGGCGTCAGTTCCGCCGTGCCTACCACTAGTAGCAAGATCGATTCTCCCACCATCAGCGACCGACAGGTGAAGACCACCCTGTCGCTCAAGGATGGCGGGTCGGTTCTTATCGGGGGGTTGATGACCACCAACAACTCCAAGGGCAACAGCCGGGTTCCGCTGCTCGGGAATATCCCCCTGTTGGGCAACCTGTTCCGTAACAACACCAGCCAACGGTCGCACAGCGAATTACTTATTCTGATCGTTCCCTATATCATCAGCACCAACCATCAAGCACAACAAATCACCAGTGAATTTATCCGTGGTATTCATTTCCAGGATAAGCGGTTACTCCATTATTTCACCCCGTCCAGTGCGACGACAGGCAAGGCCCCACCATCCGGGAGCGTTGCCTCGCCTCCCAAATCCATGTCTGGAGGCCAGGAGCCTGTCGGACCTGGGAACAATCTACTGCGTTGACGGGAAGTGGCCCCAATGGCCCCAATTTCTTGCTGTACGGGTCTACTATAGGCCTCAAAATCGGAAATATTTTGACTCACTTTCCTACCTTCGCTATGATCGCCCAAGTCCGACAGGCTCCTGGGATGACGCGGATACATTCGGTGTTTCGGCGCTATTCAATGGCCATGCGGCATCCCGCTCATTACCTGAACTCAACCCGCAGCCTCTCGTTCTATGGCGATTCTCCGTTCACCTCACC
>VAOZ01027585.1_pt1 | contig 11114 bp, 11 predicted proteins | sample 3394041 | NCBI WGS metagenome assembly VAOZ01 (sample SAMN08290431, study PRJNA428436) | hydrothermal vent metagenome | isolation source: Deep-sea hydrothermal vent chimney | place: Indian Ocean: Southwest Indian Ridge
ATAGTTTTGATCCTGATCGGGTAACGGTTTTTATAACGGCAGATGGCGGGAGAAGTTTAGGTGCTTTAAGCGCGAGGTTTCAGGTTCGGGGGCCGAATAGCGTGGGGTAGTTGCCGGGGATTTTCGATAGTGAATTGTTTACTGCGGCTACTGGCGCCGCGCAGCAAGTTTACCCGCGAAATTGGCACCTGGAACACGGTCGCCAGATATTTGCGCAAATGCCGGTTGGCCTTGCCATCAGCGGGCGGGGCGGTAATGCGTACTTTCAGGCTGTCGCCGTAGAGGCCGCAGAACTCATCCCGGCTGGCGCGCGGTTGCACATGGAGCCGAAGTACCAGCGTCTTGCCCCGCCAATCGTAAAACGTTGCGCCGGTCAAAAGGCCATCATTGGCCGCATGCTGTAGGCCAGCCCGCGCGCCAGATCCTGGAGCGGCGTAATGAACAGCAGTATGGCCAGATAGAGGGCGATAATGGCGGCCATGGGCGAAAGATCCATGCCCGAAATCGGCGGAATCAGGTTACGGAAAGGGCGCAGTACCGGTGCGGTGAGCTGGTCCAGCAGGGAGGCGGCCGGATTGTAACCGGCACTGGGGATCCAGCTCAGGATCGCCTGGATGAAAATGCCGTACAGAAAAACATTCAGCACCAGCGCCAGTAATTGCACCACTGCCAGTACGCCCAGCCCGAACAGGTTGGGCAGACCGTGGCCGGGCAGCAGGCTGAGCAGCAGCAGTTCCGCGTATTCGAGCAGCAGCATCAGCACCATGGCGGCGCTGTCGAGACCGCCGAATCCGGGGATGATGCGCCGCAGGGGCAGCAGCGGCAGGTTGGTGACTTTAACGATAAACTGGGACAGCGGGTTGTAGAAATCGGCGCGCACCCATTGCAGCAAAAAGCGCAGCATGATGAGCAGAATATAAAGTCCGAATAAGGTCTGGATAAGAAAGGCGCCGGCGTTACTGAAATAACCCATTATTGATAACCCTTAATTGTTTACTCATACGTTAGTTTTTAAGGTGCATGGTTGGGCTTCATTTCATTCTACCCAACCTACACGGCACTTATTTTAATTGGTAACTCATGTAGGGCAGAGCGAGAGCGAAGCACCACAGGCACGTCCTTCGGTCGCCCAGCAGCCTGTCTATTTTCCCAGTTCTTCAGCCAGTTCGCGGGCGCGATCGCGCGCCGCGCTTAGCGCTGCGGTGACCAGTTTTTCAAATCCACCCCCCTGGAAAGTCTGGATGGCGCGTTCGGTCGTGCCACCGGGTGAGGTGACATTGCGTCGTAGAGTGGCCGGTTGCTCGTCGATTTCCAGGGCCATTTTGGCGGCGCCGAAGGCCGTTTGTATCGTTAGCAGGCGCGCGTTGGCCTCGTTCAACCCCAGCTCCTGGGCGGCGCTGATCATGGCCTCCATAAACAAAAAATGATAGGCCGGGCCGCTGCCTGAAAGTGCGGTCACGACATCCATTTGGGCTTCGTCTTCGACCCAGAGCGCCAGGCCGACAGCGCGCAAGATGGCCTCGGCGCTTTCCCGCTGCGCCTCGCTGGCGTGAGGATTGGCGTAAAGTGCGCTGGCGCCGGTTTGCAACAGGGCCGGAGTGTTGGGCATGGCGCGAATGATGGCTAATGGGCCGGTCTCGGTTTTTTGCGCCAACCAGTGGCGGATGGATGCGGTCGGAATCCCGGCGGCGACGCTCAGATACAGGCTGCCCTGGCGTGGGCGAAGCGCCAGACAGACCTGTTTCAAAACCTGGGGCTTGACCGCCAGTACGATCACGTCGCACAGATCGAGGAGAGACTGGTTGTCTGTGCTGATCCGGATGCCGAAATCATTTGCCAGCGCTTGCAGCTGTTCTCTGTCGGGCGCCGACGCCTGGATGTTATCGGCGGGCAAACCGCTGGCGATGAGACCGCCAATGAGACTGCGCGCCATGTTGCCGGCCCCGATAAAACCGATTTTGAGGGTGTTCATGAGGGTTATGATTTATCCTGTCAGTCGATTAAAGGGCATTATAACGTTTATTGCAACGATTTACGCGGGCCGAAAAGACCGGTGCCCACGCGTACCAGAGTGCTGCCTTCGGCTATTGCCGCTTCCAGATCTCCGGTCATGCCCATGGACAGCGTATCCAGTTCGAATCCGTCCCGGCATAGCTGCGTGTACAGCGCATGCAGTTGCCTGAACGGCTGGCGTTGCTTCTCGAAGTCGTTTTGCCGACGAGGCAGGGTCATGAGGCCGCGCAGCCGCAGGCGGGGCAGTGTCGCCAGTTCATAGGCCAGCGCTTCGGCGGCCTCGGGCGCGAGACCGGACTTGTCTGGATCAGCAGAAATATTGACCTGGATGCAGATATTCAGGGGTGGCAGGCTGGTGGGCCGCTGCTCATTTAGACGGCGAGCGATTTTCAGTCGCTCCAGGGTATGCAGCCAGTGGAAATGTTCGGCCACCGGGCGGGTCTTGTTGGATTGTAACGGGCCGATAAAATGCCATGTGATCTTGCCGTTTAGTTCGGCGATCTTGGGCAGCGCGTCTTGCAGGTAGTTTTCGGCAAAGGTCTGCTGACCGCATTCGTTTAAGACTTGCAGTTCAGAAAGCGGGCGGGTTTTGCTCACGGCGAGCAATTCGACCGAACCGGGCGGGCGCTGATAGCGCTGCTCCGCTTGTGTGATACGGACCCGAATTTGCGCCAGGCGTTGAGCTATGGTATTCATCGTAAGCATAGTACTCCATCAATACAACCTTGATGGAGTACTAGTATAACTGTTTTTAAAGGGTTCAAGAATTGGGCGACTGCGACCGATAATAAGGCATGAAGAATAAACCGATTATACTATATTTACTGATTAACGGCTGACCCAGGAACCCTGCATGGATATTACCGAACTACTGGCTTTTAGCGTCAAAAGCGGTGCCTCAGATTTGCACCTGTCCGCAGGCTTGCCACCCATGATCCGGGTGGACGGGGACGTGCGTCGCATCAATGTTCCCGTTCTGGATCACAAGGTCGTACATTCACTGGTGTACGACATCATGAATGACAAACAGCGTAAGGATTTCGAAGAGTTTTATGAAACAGACTTTTCCTTTGAAATCCCGGATCTGGCGCGTTTTCGTGTCAATGCCTTTAATCACAATCGCGGCGCCGGTGCGGTGTTCCGTACCATTCCCTCGAAAATCCTGACCCTGGATGAGCTCAATGCCCCGGCAGTGTTCAAGGACATCTCCGATACGCCGCGTGGGATTGTGTTGGTGACCGGACCGACCGGTTCCGGCAAGTCCACTACTCTAGCGGGCATGGTCGATTACAAGAATGACAGTGAATACGGCCATATCCTGACCATCGAAGATCCGATTGAATTCGTACACCAGAGCAAGAAATGTCTGGTCAACCAGCGCGAGGTACACCGCGATACCCTGGGCTTCTCCGAGGCTTTGCGTTCAGCCCTGCGCGAGGATCCGGATATCATTCTGGTGGGTGAAATGCGCGATCTGGAAACCATTCGTTTGGCGCTGACGGCGGCGGAAACGGGGCATCTGGTGTTTGGTACGCTGCATACTACGTCGGCGGCCAAGACCATTGATCGTATTATCGACGTATTTCCGGCGGCGGAAAAAGGCATGGTGCGCTCCATGCTGTCCGAATCCCTGCGTGCGGTTATCGCCCAGACGCTGTTGAAAAAAATCGGCGGCGGACGGGTTGCCGCGCACGAGATCATGGTGGGCACGCCCGCTATCCGCAACCTGATTCGCGAAGACAAGGTGGCGCAAATGTATTCCGTCATCCAGACAGGCCAGGCCCAGGGTATGCAGACGCTGGATCAGTGCCTTCAGGGTCTGGTGGCGCGCGGCATTATCAGCAAACCGGAAGCAAAAATGAGAGCCGCCAACAAGGATGCCTTTCACTAGTCTTAACTTAATACTGAGGTATCCCCACGAATATTTTTTAAAAGCCAAACGCTTATCTGTCCGCCAATGAACGCGAATATACGCCCATAAAGGCAACAGCATTCATGATTGTATTCTACGCCGCAGACACATCAACATAAAATATTGGCGTTAATTCGCGTTTATTGGCGGATATTTCTTTTATCTGTTTACTTTTAAAGGTTATTTTGTGGGGATCCCTCAGAACTTAATATGTAAGGTTTGTATTAAACGCGGAGAACGCAGAGGCGCTGAGACGCAGAGATGATATCGCTTTTATTATTAATCTCTGAGCGTGTGATTCCCTGTGGCTTATTACGTGAAAATGAAATTGTTGTTATGGAAATATAAGGATTCCCAGCATGGATTTTGATTCATTACTCAAACTGATGGTGCATAAGAATGCATCGGATCTTTTTATTACTGCCGGGGTGGCGCCGAGCCTGAAAATTAACGGTAAGATCACGCCGGTGACCCAGGCGAGTCTGACCCCGGCGCAGGCGCTGGAAATCGTGACCAGCATCATGAGTCCGGCGCAGCGGGAAGAGTTTGATCGTGATAATGAATGTAATTACGCGATCTCGGCCTCGGGCATTGGCCGCTTTCGTGTCAGCGCGTTCTACCAGCGTAGTCATGCCGGTATGGTGTTGCGTAAAATCGAAACCAGCATCCCGACCATTGAGGAGCTGCGGTTACCTTTAGTGCTCAGAGAGCTGGCGATGACCCGGTGCGGGCTGGTGATTTTCGTCGGCGCTACCGGCTCGGGTAAATCCACCTCGTTGGCCGCGGTTATCGGTTATCGCAATAAAAACAGCACGGGCCATATTATCACCATCGAAGATCCGATTGAATATATTCACAATCATGCCGGTTGCATCGTAACCCAGCGCGAGGTGGGGCTGGATACTGAAAACTATGAGGTGGCCCTGAAAAACGCCCTGCGCCAGGCGCCGGATGTCATCGTGATCGGCGAGATCCGGACCCGTGAAACCATGGGCCAGGCCATTGCCTTTGCTGAAACCGGGCATCTCTGTCTGGCGACCCTGCACGCCAACAATGCCAACCAGGCGATGGATCGCATTATCAACTTTTTCCCCGAGGATTGGCGCAACCAGCTGCTGCTGGATCTGTCTCTTAATATGAAAGCAATCGTGGCCCAGCAGCTCATCCCCATCCCGGACGGGCAGGGACGGATTCTGTGCGGCGAGGTGATGATCAATTCTCCGTTGATGGCGGACTTGATTCGCAAAGGCGAAGTCAGCAAGATGAAGGAGTTGATGGGCAAGTCCCGGCAGATGGGCATGCAAACTTTTGACCAGGCGCTCTATGATCTCTATCAGGCGGGGAATATCACCTACGAGGATGCCATCAACCATGCCGATTCCGCCAACGAGCTGCGTTTGATGATCAAACTGGGTGAAACGCGCGGCGGTGATGTGGATGCCATGACGTCGGGGATGGAAGGTGTCACGATTCAGGAAACAGAAAATTTCTAGGGGCCTGGTTGCCTGACGGGCTGAGATTTTCTTGATAGATAAGGTCCATTTTTAAATATGATGACTGCCTCGATGCGATATCTCATCTGCCTGCTGAGTCTTATGCTGTTTTCTTTCAGCGCCCAGGCAGGTTTGCTCAAGCGTGGTTTCGATGCAACATTCAATGTCTATGTCAGTGGTATTTATGCCGGTGTCAGTAGCCGCCATCTTACGCGTCATGGCAAGCTTATCGAATACCGCTCACGAACGGTAGCTGGCGGTCTGGTCAGTTTATTCGTTTCTGACATCGTCACCGAAGTGAGTCAGGCTCGTTATGAAGACAAGAATATTGTCTCGCATTCCTATCGCTATCAACAGACGGGTGGCAAGGATAAGGTGGATGAATCGGTGACGTTTGACTGGGACAAAAAGAAACTCCACATCAGTCATAACAATAAAACCTATCCCATCCAGCATCACAGCTACGATATACTCTCGTTCCAGCTGGCGTTGATGCAGATCCTGTTATCCTCACCGAAAAAATTTGTCTTCCATGTCGCCGACTATCACGACTTGCATACTTACGATGCCACCGTTGCGGGCAAGGAAACCATCGATACCGAATACGGCGAGCTGGGGACATGGCGAGTCGAGGCCATCAACCGCGAGAATGGCAATCGCTTCACTTTCTGGTGCGCCCCGAAACTGGATTACCTGCCGGTACGGGTGAAATTTGAGCGGGCCGATACGGGTATGGGCAGCATGACCGAGCTGAAATCGTTACAGTTGCGGGGAACAAACAAACACTAGCCGAGCACGGTTCGCCACGGGAAAATAAAAGCCTGCTACACGAAGGGGGCTTGTTTCTGTTAGACTTCGCAGCTTTCTTTGCTACCAGTTCAATTCATGTTCAAAACCCTGGCTCAACATCCCTGGCGCAGCACTCTTTGGCTGATTGCCGGCTTCAGCCTGCTACATCTGCTGCTGATCGGTCAGACGGAATTGAGTGGGGACGAGTCTCATTACGCCCTTTACGGTTACTACCTCGACTGGAGCTATTTCGACCATCCGCCACTGGTGGGCTGGCTCAATGCGCTGGTGTTGCCTTTTTCCGATACGGAATTTGCCCTGCGTCTGTGGCCGGTGCTGTTGTCGGCTCTCAGCGCCTTGTTGCTGTATGGGATGACGCGCGAGTTGTTTCCTGAGGAGCCGTCCTGGTTGGGCCTGGCCAGTGTGGCGGTGTTTGAATCGGGTATTATGTTCCAGCTCATCGGCATGGCGATGTTGCCCGATACGCCTCTCATTCCTCTTGCGCTGGCCGCCGGCTGGGCCTTGTTCCGCACCCTCCAGCGCGGTCGGTTGGGCGACTGGGTGCTGCTGGGCTTGCTATTTGGTCTGGCAGGACTGTCCAAGTATACAGCTGTGACCCTGGTGGCGACGGCGCTGCTGGCTGTCTTCTGGCTCGGTCGAGCCCGCGTGCTGCGCACAGTGGGTCCCTGGCTGGCGGTGCTGGTGGCGGCGATTCTTATCCTGCCGGTCATCGTCTGGAATTTCCAGCATGAGTGGATTTCTTTTCTTTATCAGCTTGGCCACGGTATGCCCCAGCGGGCCTGGGAAGCGAAGCGTTTTCTGACTTCCCAGTTGGGCCAGCTGATAGCCTACTCGCCGGGCATCTATCTATTTGGCTTCATTGCCATCGTTTCGGCTCTGCGCAAACCCAGCCCCGGCAGCAAGCTGTTGCTGGCCCTGGCCCTGCCGGTTCTGCTGCTGTTCGGCTGGAATGGGGGCTATGAAACCAGTTTGCCCCACTGGCCGGCCGTGGGCTGGGCAGCGTTGTCGCCGCTGATCGCCCGCTGGTTGTCGCATCACTGGTCGAGTTGGGGTGTTCGCCTGGGAACTTATTTTTCCTCGATATATTCGGGCCTGCTGATTTTAAGCATTCCGGTCCTGATCTTCATGCCCTGGAACCCCTTTCCAGCCAACCAATATCCACTGGCCGATCTGTACGGCTGGCGGCATACGGCTGAACGAGCGTTGCGTTTGCGTGACAAGATGGCGCAGACAGAAGGCCCCAAACCGGGCTTGTTTGTGGGTAATTGGTCAATTTTTAGCCATGTGGCATGGTATGCCCGTCCTACGCCTGTGCAGGTCACCGATCAGCGATTCGACCAGTCCGATCTCTGGTATGGCAGCCCCCAGACCGGCGCCCGAGGCATCGTGATCGTTCCCCAGTACTATCATGATCGTCCACAGACCAGTGGGACAGGAAAATTTGAACATTGCAGAGAAGTGGAGACGGTCAGGGCAATGCGAGATCATATCCCCGTTGCCACTTATTTTTTGTATGCCTGTGACCACTATCGAGGATAAATGATGATAAGAACAACGCCTCTTGCATCACCCTGGACCTGGGCCGTGCCCCTGGCAGGACTGCTGTTGTTTATATTGATTAGCCTTAGTGGTCTGAATCATGCGTTGTTTCTGGTCATGAATCATTGGCTGTTTCTGAAGCCGGAGGCCATCTGGATCAACGTTACCCTGTTTGGGGATGCCGGTATGGTGCTGGTGCTGGCCTTGCCCTTTGTGGGTCGGCGTCCTGATCTGATTGGGTCGGGGCTGCTGGCGGGGGTGATTGCCGCTGTCGTGGTGAATGCGGCCAAGGAGTTTTTTCTGATTGACCGTCCGCCGGCGGTGCTGGCCGTGGAACAGTTTCATCAACTGGGCAACCGCTTCGGCGGCACCTCCTTTCCTTCCGGCCATACTGCGGCGATCTTTGTTTTCGCGGGTATCTTTGCCCTACTGCCTTTTCCGAACCGGTTGCGCGCCGGTGTACTACTGTTCGCTGCACTGGTGGGGATCTCTCGTATCGCAGTGGGCGCTCACTGGCCCATGGATGTTACGGCTGGCATCGTGGTGGGGTGGGGATCGGCCTTCGTGGGTGTCCAATTGGTCAAATGGGTGCATGGTGAGCACCTCTGGGCTCAACGCGCCGCAGCCCTGTTTCTGATTTTCGCGGTCTATTATCTGATATTTCTACATCATGATGGTGACAGGCAAGCCCGGCTGCTGGAAATCAGTGTTCCGCTCCTCTGTCTGGTATCGGCTCTGCCAGGCATCATACGGTTGTTTCGACCAGGGACCAGGGACTCTATTGTATGACTGATCTCCGCCCCGCGGCCGCTTCCCAGCAGCGCCAGCACTGGGGCGTGGCTTTACGTTTGCTGGTGACGCTGCTGATTCTGTGGCTGATTTTCCGTACCATCAATATAGATAACGTGCTGAACGTCATCAAACAGGTCAATCTACCGCTGCTGGGGCTGGCGGTACTGTTCCAGTTGCTGAGTACACTCCTGGCCGGTTATCGCTGGTACCTGGTCATGCATCAGCTCCGGTTTGGTAATCATGCCGGTTTCTACATCAGAAGTTATTTCAAGGGTTCCTTTTTCAATCAGGGCCTGCCCACCAGTATCGGCGGGGATGCTATCCGGGTCGTCGATGTGGCGGCCACCGGTTTTCGCAAGCGGGATGCCTTTAAGGGGGTGTTCATCGACCGCATCCTGGGTCTGCTCGGCCTGCTGCTGCTGAATCTGTTCGCCAATGCCCTGCAACCCGATCTGCTGCCGAAGCAACTTTTCTATATCCTGAATCTGCTGGTGCTGGGCGGGGTGGCGGGTTTCGTGGCGCTAATTTTCATACACCGCCTGCGCTGGTTCAACCGATGGCGCCTCAGTCGCTTCCTGCTTAATATTTCATCCCAGCTTCAGGACGTGATGCGGGGCCTAAGGAATACCTCGCGGCAAATGGGGCTGTCGATTCTTATCCATATTCTGTCGATGATGAATGTTTTTCTGATTGGCCGTAGCGTGGGGCTGAGCTACGACATCGTGACCTTCACTATTATCGTACCGCCGGTTATCCTGCTGACCCTGGTTCCCATTTCCCTGGCGGGCTGGGGGGTGAGGGAAGGGGCGATGATCGGTTTGTTTACCTTGATTGGCGCCGACAAATCCATTGTTTTGTCCATGTCCATTTTGTACGGCATTATTCTCGTGGTGGCCAGTCTGCCTGGACTCTATGTCTACCTGTATGGCAAACACCACCAGGTCTAAAAAAAGATTCGGATATGTCTAAATGAAAGGATCAGCATGAACGTCGACAGCATGCGCAAGATCGATTATTACGCAGGCATTCCGCTGTGCTTCCTGCTCAGCCTCGGTCTACGGTTACGGCGTCTGTTCCGGCCCAGGCGGCATGTGGCAGCAGGCAAGGTGTTGCTGATCGAACTGTCCGAAATGGGCAGCGCTATTCTGGTGGATCCGGCCATGCGTAAACTGCAAGGCCATGGCGCCGAACTGTTTTTTTTAATTTTCGCTAAAAATGCGCCCAGCCTGAGATTGCTGGGCACGGTGGCCGAGGATCATGTCTTCAGCATTCGGGAGAACGGCCTCATACCCCTGGTGATCGATACGGTACGTTTTCTGTTGTGGGCTCGCAGGCAGCGCATTGACTCGGTTATCGATCTGGAGTTGTTTTCCCGCTTTACTGCGCTGCTAAGCGGACTGTCCGGTGCAGCTAATCGCGTCGGTTACTATGCCTTTAACAACGAGGGGCTTTACCGGGGTGAGATGCTCACGCACCGGGTGGCTTACAACCCCTACCTGCACATCAGCAAGAATTTTATTGCGATGGTCAATGCGCTGCTGAGTGAGCGGGATGACGATCTTTATTCCCGAAGCATTATCAACGACGATGAAATCCAGCTTGCCAAAATCGAGATTCCACTCGCACAGCAGCAGGCGATGCAGCAGCGGGTGCAGGAAAGTTATCCGGACTATGTCGGCGGGCGACAGCGCATTGTGTTGATCAATCCCAATGCCAGCGAACTCCTGCCGCAGCGTCGCTGGATGCCGGATCGTTACGTCGAGGTCATGCGCCGGGTGTTGGCTGAATTCGACGATGTGTTGATTTTGATTACCGGTGCACCGGCTGAATGTGCCGAGGCTGAAGAGTTAAAACAACAGGTTGGTAACTCACGTTGCATCAATTTTGCGGGCAAGCTCAAGTTGCAGGAACTGCCGGTTCTCTACAGCATCGCGACCCTGATGCTCACCAATGACTCCGGGCCTGGGCACTTCTCGTCCATCACTCCTTTGCGCACGTTCGTTATTTTTGGCCCGGAGACGCCAAAACTCTATGGCTCCCTCGGCAACAGCACGCCGATCTACGCCGGGCTGGCCTGCTCGCCCTGCGTCAGCGCCGCCAACCACCGCAAGACACCCTGTCACGACAATGTGTGTCTGCAGGTGATTAGTGTGGAGGATGTTTTTACACTGATCCAGACGGCCCTTGCCAGCCAGTCAAGGGTTGTTTGACTCTCTTTGGGTGTCATTCCCCGCTGCTTGCAGCGGGCTTGTTCATTTGTAACCATTCAGCTCACTGGGGCAGGATCTCCGATTACTGTCCAGCTTACGTTATTCGATGCAATAGGTAATATGTGTAGGTTGGCGCTGAGCCATGATCTTGATGGCGAAGCCCAACCTTCACTCAATGATAGGCTCGGCCTGTTGGGCGACCAAAGGAAGTGCCTATGGTGCTTCGCGTTGCTCAGCGCCAACCTATTAATCGTTGCATAAGTAGTTGCATCATCACCCCCTCGCCCTCCGGGAGAGGGTTGGGGTGAGGGTATAAAACACCTGCGAATACTTATGCAACGATTA
>VAOZ01066234.1_pt1 | contig 11114 bp, 10 predicted proteins | sample 3394041 | NCBI WGS metagenome assembly VAOZ01 (sample SAMN08290431, study PRJNA428436) | hydrothermal vent metagenome | isolation source: Deep-sea hydrothermal vent chimney | place: Indian Ocean: Southwest Indian Ridge
CAGAAGCTTGCAGAATAATTGGAACCTTTAGCATTTGATGGGTTTTACAAAATAGCTTTTCACCCAAGGGATGGGCATGATACGGATCATGGCACTCACGCCTGGATTATTCATAAATGCTGCCGTGCCCTCACTTGTTCCTTCGCCCGCAACGAATCCTTGCTCGGGCGTCTGTAAACGTGGTTACGCACTTCCTCGCAAGAATCCGTTGCGAACAAAGGCTCTGCGTGATCATCACGGCGATTCATGAATAATCCAGACTAGGGAGTTAATAAATGAACAAGGAAGTCAAACTACAGCCTCGCAAGTTCACACGCGTCAAGTTTTCGACACGCGCTGAGGTGGAAATCAATAACGTTGTCGTGCCATGCGAATTGGTTGATATCAGTATTAGCGCCATGTATGTACGTTGTGATACGCAGGCTGTTGTGGGTGATGACTGTGATTTACGTTTGTTTCTTGGTGATGAGGATCCGATGGTGATTCATGGCATTGGGCATGTGGTACGCCACGATGCGCTGGGTGTTGCGATTGCCTTTAAGGGGTTCTATTGCGATAGCGTAGAACACCTGACACACCTCCATCTGCTGAATAACCTGGATCAATCAGAAATGGCCTTGCACGATACGCCGAAGGTCGACACCTGATGTCTATTCTCCTTCGCAGGAGGTAAAGAAGATGCCTCATATAACCATTGACGGCACCCCGCTTCTACATGGAGAACGGGCAATCCGCAGGGTTTCGCGCAATTTGCTCAAATCGATAACCAGGATGAAGTGCGTGGATTGGCGAGCATTTTATTTTGATCGTAAGGGAAACACGCCCGGTCGCTTACGCCTTGAAAATGAGGTTATTTGCCAGTTTCCCGTGCGCTTGATGTTGCCGTCGTGGAACATGTCAGGCTGGCCAACGCTGGAAACCCTGACAGGCGATGGCGCAGATCTTTTTTATGCTACGGATCTTTATTTTCCTCCCTCGCGTAAGACAACTATTTTATCAACGGTGCATGGCATTGCATATCTTGTGATTCCGGAGCTTTGCCTACCGGAACATGTCACTTCCCTGACCAAGGCATTTTCTTACGCGAGACAGCACGCTGATTATTTTCTGGCGGTTTCAGAAAGCACCAGGGAAGATATGCTGAACCACACGGATATTCCCGCAGATCGAATTTATGTAAGCACGCATGGCGTGGACTCCTGTTTTCATCCAATTGAGAAACAGGCGGCTCGTGCCCATGTGACCCTGCGTTATGGCGTTGAGCGGCCTTACTTTCTTTATGTCGGCGTAGTCGCCGCACACAAGAATGTTAAGCTGCTTGTCGATGCCATGATTGCGGTATCGAATATGCAGGATACTGATTTAATTCTTATAGGCCCATGGCAAGAGCCGTTTACGAGCGAACTACGAGCATATACTAAGGCTGCCGGTCTATCGGAGAGAGTCCACTTCGTGGGTTCCATTGAACAAGAAAGCGATGAGCTTACCTACCTGTACAGCGGCACCATTGCCTTTCTTTTTCCAACGTTTTATGAGGGCTGCTGTTCCCCGCCACTGGAGGCCATGGCTTGTGGTGCGCCTGTAATATCAACAACAATACCCTCAGTGCAAGAAGTAACCGGCAATGCTGCCGTGTTGCTGCCAGTAAATGATGCTGAAGCGTGGGGATCGCAAATGAAAAAAATGGCGGAAGATTCACAATGGCGGGCATTGATGATTAAGCAAGGATTGATACATGTTCAACAGCACACGTGGGAGCATTCCGCAAAGAAATTACTGAGTATCATGCAAGAAGTCATCGGAAGGGAGATGTGAGACCTCAAAGTTCCACAACGCCTGAAGACTACCATGGAATCCACAATCAACTTTTCGGACATGGCGATTACCCATGAAGTATCTCATTACGGGCGGTGCCGGCTTTATCGGATCACATCTGGTTGAGGCTATTGTCGACCATGGTGGAAGGGTCAGGGTATTCGATAATTTCAGTACAGGGAAACGAAGGAATATCGTATCGAATCCTGATGCTGTTGAAATCGTTGAAGGTGATATCCGGGATCGCGAGGCTGTACGCGCAGCCATGGTTGGAATATCAAGAATTTTCCACCTGGCCGCCCTTGTTTCCGTACCCGAATCTATAGCGCGCCCTGAATTGGCTTTTGGAGTCAATGTGCAGGGCGTCCAGATTGTCCTTGATGAAGCCCGAAAGGCCGGTGCGCAACGGATTGTTTTGGCAAGCTCCGCAGCCGTGTATGGCGATAACTCAAATCTTCCTCTATCCGAACTGGAATCGCCAAAACCGCTTTCACCATATGGTCTGGATAAATGGTACGCCGAACAGCTTGGAAAACTTTACCAATCTTTATATCATATTGAAGTAACAGCGCTCCGGTTTTTCAATGTGTTCGGACCCAGGCAGGATCCCGAGTCTCCTTACTCGGGGGTTATTTCTATTTTTATACGTAATATGATATCCAGGCGCCAAATCAATATTTTCGGCAATGGCGAGCAAACACGGGATTTTATCTATGTAAAAGATGTTGTTGCCGCAATGATGCTGGCAATGCATAAAGAGGCTTCATCATTTCAGATATTGAATGTCGGTCGTGGAGTACAGGTTCGGATTAATGACTTGTTCCAGAATTTATGCGTTTTGCTGGATTATAACAAGCCAGCTCATTACCCTGCCTCCAGGAGGGGAGAGGTTGTTTGCTCCGAAGCGAACATTGCAGCAATTTCTTCTCTTGGTTACGCCCTAGAATACACTTTTGAGCAAGGACTCGCCAACACAATTGAATGGTTTCGACAAGAGGAATGAGGGGTCGCTGATGATTTTTTACGGGGAGATCATCATATCGTCTTGCCAGCTTTATACTGCTGGATGTTAACCTGATGCCGGTGAGATTTTTGTTGCATCTCAACTTGTCAGGTCTGAGAAGGTTGATATGCTGCCGAGAAAATGTAAAAAATGTAGTTATCGAGTAAGGAGTATGGCGTGAATCATAAAAAATCTGTGGTCATTATGGGACTTGGGTATGTTGGCCTACCGTTGGCTCTGGCCTTCGGGCGTATCATGCCAACAATCGGTTTTGATATCTCTCATGACAAGATTCAGGCATACCGTGAAGGAAACGATCCGACAGGTGAGATGGACAGGGGGTTGTTTTCATTTGCCGAGTACTTGGACTACACGACTGATGCCGCATGCCTTTCCCGGGCAGACTTTATTATCGTAGCGGTACCGACCCCTGTAGATCAGGCACATCAACCAGATTTAACGCCGATGGTTAAAGCAGCGGAAATAGTCGGACGGTATTTGAAGCCAGGCGCTATTATTATTTTTGAGTCCACCGTATATCCAGGCGTAACAGAGGATGTCTGCGTACCTATCATAGAACATGAATCAGGAATAAAATGTGGCGATGGAGGGTTTAAGGTTGGCTATTCGCCGGAGCGGGTGAATCCGGGTGACAGGATGCATACGCTTGAGAAAATTGTGAAGGTCGTTTCCGGGCAAGATGAAGAAACGCTTGATCAGGTAGCGGCTCTTTATGAGTTGGTGATTGAAGCTGGAGTTCATAGAGCGCCATCTATCAAAGTGGCCGAGGCGGCCAAGGTCATTGAGAACACCCAGCGAGATTTGAATATTGCACTGATGAATGAACTGGCGATAATTTTCGATAGAATGGACATCGATACGCAGGACGTACTGGAGGCCGCCGGAACCAAGTGGAATTTTTTGCCGTTCCGACCGGGCCTTGTTGGTGGACACTGTATCGGCGTGGATCCTTATTACCTGACCTATAAGGCTGAAATTCTCGGTTATCAACCCCAAGTCATCCTGGCCGGGCGGCGTATCAATGACGGTATGGGAAAATTTGTGGCTGAGCAAACAATCAAGCAGATGATTGTCACGGGTCGGCCCGTCAAGGGCGCACGTGTATTGGTGTTGGGTATTACATTCAAGGAAGATTGTGCCGATTTACGTAATTCCCGCGTACCCGATGTGATCCGGGAGCTGGAAGATTATGGCGTGGATGTCATGGTTTATGATCCTGTAGCAAATCACGCCGAAGCGCGAAAGGAATATGGCGTTGGATTGATTTCCCTGAATCATATTAAGCGCGTGGATGCTATTGTCGTGGCTGTGGCGCATCGGGAAATTATGATGTTGGGTATGGATGTGTTTAAGTCCTTATTGGATGAAGGATCCCCCTTTATTGATGCAAAATCCGCATTTGATCGTAACCTTCTGAAGGATGCAGGATTTAAGGTTTGGCGATTATGAGTAAAATTTTGGTCACGGGCGCTGCCGGATTTATTGGTTCGCATGTTTGTATTCGGTTACTGGAACGTGGAGACACTGTAGTTGGCCTGGATAATCTGAACGATTATTATGCTGTCAGTCTGAAGAAAGCGCGGCTGGAACGTTTTTCCGGTAATGAACATTTTAATTTCGTGAAGCTGGATCTGGCTGACCGTTCGGGCATGGACGCGCTGTTCAAGACAGGAAAATTTGACAGGGTAGTAAATCTGGCGGCACAGGCAGGCGTTCGTTATTCGTTGGAAAATCCACATGCCTATATTGAAAGTAATATCGTTGGCTTCCTCAATATTCTGGAAGGCTGTCGTCATAACCGGGTAGAGCACCTGGTCTATGCCTCATCTTCATCCGTATATGGCGCCAATGAGACCATGCCGTTTTCAGTGCATGATAATGTGGATCACCCTTTATCATTGTATGCGGCCAGTAAAAAAACCAACGAACTGATGGCGCATACTTATTCTCACCTGTACAGCTTGCCTACAACCGGTTTGCGTTTTTTTACGGTGTACGGTCCTTGGGGGCGACCGGATATGGCACTGTTCTTGTTCACAAAAGCAATACTTGAAGGACGAGCTATTGATGTATTCAATTATGGAAAAATGAAACGTGACTTCACCTATATAGATGATATTGTTGAGGGTGTAATTCGTGTCATGGATCATACGGCCCAGGCTAATCCTGAATGGGATGGCATAAATCCGGATCCCGCAAGCAGCTCAGCCCCCTGGCATCTCTATAATATTGGTAATTCCAACCCTGTTGATCTGATGGATTATATTGAGGCGATTGAAGAAGCCTTAGGCATGGACGCGGAAAAGACCTTTCTTCCAATACAAGCTGGCGATGTTCCCGCGACCGATGCTGATGTTCAGGCGCTGATAGATGATGTTGGTTTTAAGCCTGATACATCCGTGACGGTGGGGGTGAAACGCTTTATTAACTGGTATCGGGACTATTACAAAGAATGATAGCCCATATATTTGTAACTACTCAGCACCCCCCGTCTTTCGCCCTCTGGCGGCGTTGCTGCGATGCTCGAATCCTCACATATCGCCTATATGCTACGGATTCTGCGCTTCTCGCGCCTTGCCAGAGAACAAAATCCAAGGGGTGCTGAGTAGTTACGTGTTCCGTAAAATAGACAAGACAACACCTGTTTGCTGGTCATGGCGGCGGACTTTGTCTGCATCATCCGGATAAATCCACTATGCGTCGAGATTTACTGAACAAGACACTGATCTACGGCATCATGGGTGGTGCAGATGCCCTCGTGGGTTTTTTGATGGTTCCTTTATATGTCCATTATCTGAGCCCGGATTCATTTGGCGTCCTGCAACTGATTAATGTCTATATTTCAATATCCGCGATGCTATGTGGGTTAGGGATGTCTAATTCATTTTTACGCGCATATCACCAAACTGAGGATCAGCAGCAACGCATTCATGCCCTGGTTCTCGCCATCCGATGGCAGTTGGCGGCAGTTATATTTTTGTCTTTTCTTGTGGGGCTTGTCTTGCTGTTGCCCCTCCCCCGGCATTTGCTGGGAACATTCTGGTCTCCTTCATTGGTTTTGCTTTGGTTTATGGGAATTGCTTCTGGGCTTCAGGCGGCGATGGCATTTGCCTATATGCGAGCGAAAGAGGATGCCGTTCGTTTTCTTCGGCTTGGTCTTGCGGGCGCTACTGGCTCGGTACTACTAAATTTGTTGTTGTTTTTAGGCCTGCATATGGGGGTGAGAGGCATCCTCTTAGCCAATGTGGTAACAAATTTGGCGGTTTCCCAATGGGTGTTCCGTCCTTACTGGCCTATGATATTCAGCCGTATGCCATGGCGCGGAAAATTATCCGCTCAGTTGTTGCGTTTTGGCTTACCCATGATGCCAGCCGCAGCTGCTTTATGGGTGATTGATTTGAGCGATCGCTATATTTTGAATATTTATCATGGAGAAAACGTGGTTGGAATTTATTCTCTGGGCTATAAATATGCATCCGTCATGCTGATCTGCATTACCATGATGCATACAGCCTGGGTGCCCATGCTATTGCGGGTTTATAGGGAGGAATCCGCATACGAGGCCAAGCGTTTTTACCTTTTATCTGCGGGTGCGGGCATGTTGATACTTTTAGTCCTGGCAGTTATACTTTATTTGCTGCGTAGCCCTGTCATGCATCTGATTGCTCCAGCTCAGTATGCCCATTCCGGTGATGTGGTGGGTGTTATATTGCTGGGGTTTATGTTTTATGGGCTCTATTATGTTCTATCTGGAGTTGTGTTTATTTCCGGAAAAAGCCAAGCCTTACTGTATGGCGCTACGGCGGGGGGCATTGTGAATGTGCTGCTGAATCTATATCTGGTTCCCGTCTATGCTGCAGCAGGAGCAGCATGGGCAACGGCCGCCGCCTATGCTGCATTATGTATCGTATCGGCCTCCTATTTACATCTTGCGACGAGACGAAGCATTGAAGCGAAATGACGGTAATCTTCACATATGTGATCTGGCCCGGATTCGATGACCAAACCTATCCATATTGTCTATATCCATGAAACCATGGGATGGGGCGGTGCGGAAATATTACGGCATGCCGTTTTGCGTTATATTCAGGCAACTTCCGATGTGCGTAGCCGTTTTCATTGCACTGTGATTTGTCTGCGCGATGCTGGCCCTGTCGGTGAGATAATAGCAAATAGCGGTATTGAAGTCCTTTCCATAGGATGGCGGCAATCCTTGCCTTCGTGGCGAATAGTACGGAATCTATCCAGATTGTTACGTGGCTTGCGTCCCGATATTGTACACACCTGTCTGTATCAGGCGCATCTGCATGGTATTGTTGCCGCAAGGCTGGCAGGTTGTCATGTCATTTTAATGGAAGAACACAGTTTAAACAGTTATTGGATGGGATGGAGGGAACGTTTATTTAGTATTTGCATGGTCTGTTTGGCATCAAGAGTGGTACTCGTGTCGTATCCACAGTTGGAACATTTACGAGATGTCATGCATTACCCTGAAGGCAAGCTTTATGTCGTGCCTAACTGTATAGATTCTGTTCGGCTTGGCGGCCGATCAGGTTTCGTCACGGGATCAAAAAAAGGTAAGACGGTGACTTGTATTGGCAGCTTACGCGAGGTAAAAAACCATCGGCTCCTTTTACATGCGTTTCGTAGCGTGTTGCTATCTCTGCCAGAATGTCGATTGCAGATCATTGGCGAGGGGGATTTACGAGGAGACTTGGAAACTTTAGCATGTGAACTGGGCATAGAGAAACATGTACATTTTCATGGGAGGGTTGAAAATATTCGACACGTTTTGATGGGTACGGATGTTTATGTGCAGCCGGGGGCGCAGGAAACCTTCTCCATTTCTTTGGCAGAGGCTATGTATGCCGGTTGTGCATGTGTTGCGCTTCGGGTGCCGGTAATTGAGGCGCTAACTGATCATGGACATGATGCCGTATTAGTTTCTCCTGATCATCCCAAAGCGATGGCTGATGCCATCATTGATTTGCTGATTGATGACAAGGCTCGTCTCCACCTTGGCGAGCTGGCCGCCAAACGGGTGATCCATCATTATTTACCCGAGCACCATATGGCTGCAATGACGTTACTGTATGCGGAGATTTTACCATGAGATTGACATGAATAACGGGCGGGTTGTATTGGATGCTTCTTGTTTACTGCACGGACAACGGGCTGTGCGCCGGAATACCACAAATTTATATCGACATTTGATGCGTTTATCTCCCCCATTTCCGCTGGATATTTTTTATTTTCAAGGAAAATCACGTCAAAATCTACCCCTTCAGTTCTCTGGTAAAATTATTAAAACACGTTGGCCAGCACGGCTAATGCATCCGCTTTGGCAAGGTCTGTCATGGCCAAAGCTTGAATTTTTTGTTGGAGATGCATCAATTTACTACTCGCCTGACTTGATATTTCCTCCGCCTAAACGGATTCAGGTGCTTAGTACAATTCGGGGCGTGGCCTACTATGAGATTCCCGAGCGCTATCCTCCGGCCAAACTGAAGAGCTTGCTACATTTGCACGCTTTCGCGTTGCATCACTCCAGTTTCTGGCTGGCAGTTTCCGAATGTACACGGAAATCACTGATTGAACGTGATGGTCTTGATCCTTCCAGGGTATTTGTTGTTTCACACGGCGTGGATCCGATGTTTACCAGGCCGGAAACTGAAAAGGCAAGAATATTGGTGAGAGATCGCTTCGGTCTCGACAAACCCTATCTGCTTTATGTAGGTGTATTGGATCAGAACAAGAACCTAAGAGGGTTGCTGAAAACCTATCGGCTCGTTCTAGGCGAAATTCCGGATATGGAGCTTGTGCTTGTGGGGCCTCGCGGTAGCGCCGCCAAGGAGGTGGATACCGCCATGCAGGACAGGGATTTGCAATATAAAATTCATTGTCTGGGAGAGATTGATGTCGAAGATCCGATTTTCCCCGCCCTTTATGGCGTGGCTGGGGTTTTGGTGCACCTTTCCTACTATGAAGGTTGGTGCGCTCCACCGCTGGAAAGCATGGCTTGTGGTACGCCAGTGGTGCTTGCGGACATTCCCCCGTTGCGGGAAGTTGGTGGAGACGCTGCCATGTTCGTTCCACCTGATGATGCGCAAGCAGCAGCAGATGCCATACTCCGGCTACTTGATGATACGGTGCTGCGCAAGCAAAAGATCGAGCTGGGGAAAGGGCATGTTGCCGAACATGGCTGGGATCATTCTGCTCGGAAGTTTTTGGAGGTAATGAAGAAGATCAGGAGTTATTGATGAGTCAGGGTAAGGAAAAGGAAGGTTTCAGCGATGATGCCCAAAGCTAGTTCCGCTTTGTCCAGAAAAGAATGAACTATGAATTAACTGCCAAAGGCTATGGAGAATGGATACACGATTGTCTTCCGCTGGACAGGGGTTCGCCCATGCTTGATGTGGGGTGTGGCAAGGGTGTTTTCCTCCGTTTTCTGGAAATGCAGGGCTATAAAAGAATAGAGGGGATCGATCTTAGTTCGAGCCAGATTTCAGATGCAAAAAAATATGTTGCTTGCCCGGCGCATGTTGCGGACGTAGAAAGTTGGTTGGCCAAACGACAGGGTATATATAAACGTATCTTTTTGAATGATGTACTGGAGCATCTGAATCGTCAGGAAGTAATGGCATTCCTGCGAGAGCTTGCCGGAGGTTCAGCTCAAGAAGGACGCTTGCTTATCAGTGTTCCCCAAGCGGCAGGCATCAGCAGCAGTTATGCGCGCCACATGGATTTTACACACTACAGACTGTTTACCGCAACAAGCCTGCATCAGGTGCTGTATCAGGTGCTGTATCAAGCAGGTTATGGTCACATCCGATTCCTAAAACAAAGGTTGCCGTGGTACTGGCGGCCTCGTTCTATCGCATACAGCTTGGTTCAGTTTGTCTATTTCAAGCTATTAAAACCAGCCTATATTATTGAAGATCCAGGCATAGACCCTCCACAGCATTTTCATTACCGTGTTTGTGTCAAGGAGCGGGGGGACTAATGAGAATTGCCCTGGACACCTACCATGCGGCGAGACCTCATGGCGGGATTGCGCGCTATGTGCGAAGACTGGCATCAGCGATGTTCGAAATGGAAAAAGGTCATGAATATATTCTCTTTTCCAATCGTTTCCGCGACGCCCAAACAGCGTGGAACCCAAAGCTAACATATGTGAAGGCAGTGAACCTGTCTGCGCCAAAACGTTTGATGCAGGTTCTGTGGAACAGCCTCTCATGGCCTCCCGTTGAATATTGGACGGGAAACATTGATTTGTTTCACGGCATGCATTTCGTACTTCCCGCTGTTCGCAATGCCCGGACGGTGTTAACCGTCCACGATTTAACATTTTTACGGCACCCCGAATTGTTCCATGATCCGGATCTGAACAAGCGTGGCTATCTCCATGAGCTCCCGGCGGCGCTTGAACGGGCCGATGCCGTCGTCGCCGTATCGCAATCGACCAAGAATGACATGGTGGAATTGATGGGCTATCCGGAAGATAAAATCCGGGTCATTTTCGAAGGCGTGGAGTCTCATTTTTTTATTCGAAGTGACGCAGGAAAAACCGAACGCATCCTTGTAAAATATGGACTAAAACGACCTTACCTCATCTTTCTGGTCGGCACGCCTGAGCCTAGAAAGAACCTGGAGCGTACAATCCGGGCTGCACGCCGGGCCGCTCCGAATATTCCCGTTGCCATCATTGGACCAAAAACGGAGATGAAGCAATTGCTTGGCTCAATGGCCGATGGAGTTCATTTTCTGGGCGCTATCGCGGATGATGACTTGTCCGTGTTGCTGCATAATGCCGAGATTTCTTTGTATCCTAGTCTCTATGAGGGGTTTGGTCTGCCCATATTGGAATCCATGGCGGCGGGCGTTCCCGTCATCACTTCAAATCTAAGTTCGTGTCCGGAAGTGGCGGGGGATGTTGGCGTGCTGGTGAATCCTTATTCCGTGGATGAGATCGCCGAAGCCATCGCATCCCTGATGGCCGACGAACAAGGGAGATATGTCTTGCGAAAAGCCGGGATAGAACGCGCTCGGCGCTTTAGTTGGGAACGGGCGGCCAGCAGCGTATTCAAACTGTATCAGGAAATCTGTTAACTGGCATGTGTGGTTTAGCCGGATATGTAGGGCAGGGTTCGGAGACCATCCTCTCCACCATGGCGCATGCACTGCGTCACCGAGGCCCGGATGCCTCCGGCATATGGCATGACGATGGGGTGGGCCTGGCTCATACGCGTTTGTCCATTCAGGATTTGAGTAAGGC
>VAOZ01199398.1_pt1 | contig 11113 bp, 16 predicted proteins | sample 3394041 | NCBI WGS metagenome assembly VAOZ01 (sample SAMN08290431, study PRJNA428436) | hydrothermal vent metagenome | isolation source: Deep-sea hydrothermal vent chimney | place: Indian Ocean: Southwest Indian Ridge
GATTGATTTGCAATATCTGCAACCTGATCGAACATTGCAATACGCTCATTAATATCAAGTTCTAATACTGCCATTGCCTTATTGTTTAACTTGAAATTACTATAAGTAGAAGTTAACATCAATACTGGTTCTACTTCACTTACATTCTTTGTTCCGCTTTTTACAAAACCTTTTGAAAAATTTAAATCTTTCATTTTTTTTAATTAAATTTAATTGTGTATAAAATTATTTAAATAATTATATAAATATCTATTATATATGTTATTGAAATACCATAATTAATTATATTGTTATTATTTAGATATGCTCTTTTAACATTATTACGGATTCATGTATATTTAATAAATATGTTATATCAATCTTGGTTAATACTAATTGTATTTAAATCATCTTTAGTATCAACATTTGCTAGTTCCATAGCTTCATCCATAGAATAACCACCTTGAATCAAATCTGCTACAATAATTCTTCCTCCAATAGATGTAACTCTATTTCGTAACATTGTTACAGGATGTTTATTCCAATTATCTCTACCTTTAATATATATTGCCTTTTTAGTTTTGACATCTAATAATGAACTACTATAACCCATATATAATCCAGCATCAGTAGCATCTTGTAAACTATAATGAAATATTTTATTTATATTATTACTATTTCGTATTAATCTTAAAGATGTTACATTAGTTATACCTGTTTGTGCAATAATCATTTTTCCATCAGCATTAGCTTTTTTAACATCTTCTTGTGGTGTAACATTATTTATATATAAAAAGTATTGTTCATTCAATGTACCATCTTCATTAGATAATAACCATTTATGACCTAAATATTTATTAGTTATAATATCTTTATATGTAAATGTAGGTTCAAAATCTCTAATATATTCCATTTTAGTTCCACTATCTAATATAGCTTTTGCTATCAAACCAACATCTAAAGCTAATATATCACCATTAGTTGTTGATATAACATAAATCTTAGACATACTAGTAATAGGATTTAATCCTAATTCTCTTCCACGAAGTACACTAAAATAACTATTTGCATTTAATTTTCTACCTAATAATAATGATGCTGCTGGTGTTATACCCATATCATTTCCCAATGATACAGCTGCAACAATATCAGCAATATCAACAACCATTTGACCATCTTTATTTTTCTTTTTAAATGCATCTGCTAGAGAACTATTTTTAACAGCATTTGCAAATTCTTCAATCTTGGATATATCAGGTAATAATACTATTGATGAATTTGCGATAGAATGTTTTATTATTTTATTATTTTCCATTTGTAGTTTATTTTTATGTTCTTACTTTAAAATGGATAGCTAAAATACAATAAATATTTAACATATCCAAACTTTTATACGGTATTTTCAATATAATTTATAAATTCAAATAATTCAAAAATACTTATAATATTATTATTTTGTCTAGTTTGAAGTTTACTTTTATCTCTACTCTTATAAAATATTCCATTATATGTAAAATCATCAAAATAAAGATTAATAATAATAGTTATTTTATTAGGATTATAATAATCAATGCGCTTTCCTCTAGCACTTCTTTGACTATATTGGATAGGATTTGTTGTTCCACTAGTTGTTATTACAGTATCTAATATTTCAAGATTAAATCCTTCATTAACAGCATTTACTGTATTTAAAACTGTATATTTATTAATATTAAATCCTTCAATAATATATTCTAATTGTTTAGTAGCACTAAAACTTCTTACTTTACCATTTTTAAATGTTATATATTCATTTGTATTAAAATCTAATAATGGCTTACTTTTCAATTTACTATGATATGAAATAGCTGTATCTTTATCATTGATACTATTTATAGCATTTGTAATAGAATCAGCCATATCAATACTTTCACTAAATGTAATAAACTTTTTATTAAACTTTTTTAATACTATATATAAATCCAATACGGCTTTTAATTTAACTTCATTAAAATTATGAATAGTGTTTCTATCGTTCATAGCATTATAAAATCTGGATACATTCTGTCTAATATTATCTGGATTCCAATATGTATTTATTCTATTATTATAGTCATTAGTTAAATCTAAACTTATATTATATCCCATTTTATTAGATAATGTTTCTCTAACATATTGTGATTTAATATATTGATTACCATATTTTGTTCCTCTATAACAAGCTATAATTACATCAAAGTCAGTTTTAAACAATAATGTATTTGTATTTGAATTATAAATTCTTTTATATGTATCTTTAAATATATCTAACACTTCTTTTATTATACTGCTATATTCTATATATTTAAGTTTATCATTTAATGTCATATCTAATTTAATATTATACTCTTTAAAATTACTTATCCAATTGTTTTTAATTGCTTCATTTTCAGTTATAACATCAATTATAGGTATAATATTCAGTATATCATCATTAGGTCTTACACCACTTAATCCTAATATATGTTTATAATTTAAATAATTTTTTAATAATAATAATCTTTTTTCGCTAGTGAATCTATGTATTTCATCTATAATTACAAGACTATAATTAGGATATATACTATCCTCTACAAATTTATTTATAGCACTTGTTACTGTGATTATTTTAACTTTATTTTTAAATCCAGTATTATAATTATAATAACTTTTATATATGGCTAATTCTTTAGTCCATAACTCTTTAATTGCAAATGAAGGAACTAATATAAGAATATCATTATAACTAGAAAATATATGACTATAATAATCAATTATTTTAAGTCCTACAATAGTTTTTCCAAAACCCATTACATATTGAAATATACCATTCATATTATTATTAATAAACTTTATAATCCCTTCTTTTTGCCGTTTATCTTTTGATGTCATTTATATTAAATTTAAGTTGTTTACTAACTTTTTTTACTGATTTAGATTTACGTTGTTTTGGAATATTCCTATTCCACATTTTATAATATTTTATACGTTCATCTTTATCATAAGGTTCATATTCATAAGCTATATGAAATGTGTTATCATTATTAAAAAATAATACAAAATAACTAAAACCAGTTTTATTAGTTACACGTCTAACCATTCTAACGGTATGAGCTTTTATATTATCATCTTTATATTTTTCAATTACAATATCACCAATTTCAAATACTACTTTATCAAATATTTTAGTTTCCATGTTTAATTCTTTTTATAAATGTTATAGATACAATTATTCCACCAACTACATATCCGATGTATCCAAATATAGTATTATTTAATGCCCTCATAGCATCAGCTGTAGTCCAATCAACTACAAATATAACAAGTATAAATACAAATGTTATTATAGCTAATAATTTCATTTTATATATATTTTAATATGTAGTGCATCCGTTATATAATGTAATCTTTTATAAAAGTCAGAATAAGTAATTTGCTTACTATCAGAGTGTGTATATGTATTTAATGGAACATTATAATTATATTCTATTGATACATTTGATATATCTGTAATATTTCCACCAAATCTACTTATATATGTTGTAACGTTTTTAGCTTTACCTATTTTAAAGATACTACTTCCATCATAAGATATACCATATATAGGAAACCTTTTTATTTTATTTAAATTTATCATAATTAATTAAGTATTGAATAAATTACCACCATGTTTTTTAATTGACTTGGTAGTATTTTTATTAATTTCATTTATTATTGTTCGTACCTTTTTAATATAAAAATTATAATTAATATCATAATTATTACTATAATAAAAAGTATTAAATATAGTAATATAATAACCTTTTATTACATTAATAAATTTTAAGCCATTATGTTTTAACATAATACCACCTTTATTACTAACATAATATCTATTATTTTTTTGAAGTATTTCTATGTTTAATTTACCATTTTTAATAGTATGATATTCAGTTTTAAATTGACTACCAACTTTTATACTAATGCAATAATCGTATATATGAAATGTTTTAATAACTTTTTCAATATTTATATTATCATTAACATAATATTCATATAATGTTTTTGCAATAGCAGGAGCATAATATCCTTTATCTATTTTAATTGTAGTAAGAAAATCATTTTTAGTTTTTACATCACCATCTTCTTTTATAGTTATATAAGAATTAACATTTAATCGTATATACTTAGTATATTTAGTATAAGATAATCCAAAATTAAATCGTTTAGACCAAACATTACATATTTTATAATATTTATCTATTTGATTATCATAAATAGTAGATACAATTCCATCAGTATTAGCAGATATTACATGTATTCCACTCTCTTCTAAATCCTCTATTAAATTAAGTAAATATAACTGTCCATTAATAGTAATAGTATACATTGCTTTTAAATCATATAGAAAACCATATTCAAAACCAAGTTTTCCATATATTGCATTAATTGTAATTTTAAGTATATCTGCTGTAGAATTATCATTAGATTGTTTTGCCTCTAGTCTTAGATTCATAAGCATTTTAACTAAATCAATAAACACATTTGCAATATGCTCAGGTTTAACTTTACGATTAATTAATACTGCCGGATAAAAACTATTAACATCTACATCAATAATACTATAATGTTTATTAGTATATATTCCACCACTATCAACACTATGCAATCCGCCTGTTGCCATATTATATGCCGTACCTTTATATAATATTAATTCAGAAAACTTATCATGGCCAACTTTAAAATTAGTATGCTTTAAACTATCTAATAATATATTAAACTGTTTTGTTTTAAATTTAATATTATTATCTATAATATCAATAAATTTAATTATATTACGATATGTTTTACGATTATAATAATCCCAATATTTTAAACCTGTTGCAGACTCATAAAATTTACTAATTAACTTATCAGCAACTTTACTTCTACTAGAACTAATAACATTAACTTTATACTTATTACTTATTACTATTCTTTGTTGTAATTCTGGTAAACTATAATTATATAATTTTTGTGTAATTAATACATCATTTATATTATAATAAATAACAGATTTCAATATAGTATTTGTAATATATCTATCAAATGTATTTATATTAGTAAATCCATTATAATATTTATTACTTTCTTCTAATGTTATTTTAGGAAATGTTAAATCTTCAACTCTATACCAATTTAAAGAAATAGATACTTGTTTTAATGAAATTCTAAGTCTATCCAAATAATTTAATGACATTAAATCAATACTAAAATATTTATTGCTATATGGTATATTAAAATCTTTTCTAGTATTACCTTGATAATTAATTAAATTATCACTACACTTTTTAATACTATTGGTAATTATATCAGTTTCATCCAATAAATATAATTGCTCATGTATAATATAGTCAAGTATTAAATTATCATATTTGTTATTATTAAACCCAATTAATACCCCTGTAGATTTACTACATATAAAATCATATAAAGCTTTTATATTATTAGTTTCATTAAATACAATAAATGTTTTTACATTCATTATATTTAATGCATCTTTTGTATCATTCAAATTGTTTTGTATATCAGCTTCAATATATTTATCAATACCTTTAGCATTAATATTTATAAAACTGACAACAAAACAATTTGAGAATACTTCAATATCATATATATATGTCATTTGTCATACGGTTGTTTAAGCATTAAATATCCTCTACTATCAATTTTAATTCTAGTATTAGATATAAAACTACATTTTGAATAATGTACCATAAATAAACTATCATTTCTAGATTGAGAAAGTATAATACTACTCAATGTAGTATCTATATGTTTATAATGTTTAGTTAGATTAGATAAAAAAAGTATACTAATTATACTAAATATAATTAATATAAAACCAATCTTTATCATTAACTTATTATATTTCGTCATAATATTGTTTTATATATTTAAATAATACTTTTATATTTAATGATACATCATTTATAGGATATATTTCTCCACTATTCATTATACATTTTATATTATCAAAATGTTTCATATTATATCTAATAAATACTTTTCTTGATATAACAAATGATATATTACCAGTTTTAGAGTATTCTCGTTTTAATACAAATACTTTATCATCTGGTATAAATTTTAATGTTACTCTAACTGGTATTGTTTTCATTATTTTTTATATTTTAAATGTTATAAATGGATTAATTAATTCTCTATATAATTTTCCAATTAATATAAAATCATTAATATATTGTTTTAATAATGTATTATTATCTTTATTTCTAAGAATATAGCTTGGATGAAATGTAGTAAGTATAACTCTATCTATATTTTTAATATAATAACCTCTAATATTACTTACTTTAAGATTATATTTATTAAAAAACACATTTAATGCTGTATTTCCAAGTAATACAATTATAATAGGATTTAATTCAAGCAGTTCTTGTCTTAAATATGGAACACAATTTTTTATTTCTCTTGCTAAAGGACTTCTATTATTAGGTGGCCTACATTTAATAATATTTGTAATATATATATCATTTCTTTTTAATCCAATTAATAATAATATATTATTTAATAATGTTCCACTATTTCCTATAAATGGAATTGCATATTTATCTTCATAATATCCAGGTGCCTCACCAATAAACATTATACCTCGTTTATTAGTATTACCAGCACCATTTACGATATTATTTCTAGAAATATTTAAATCACATTTATTACATTTATCTATTTTCATAAAAAGTTTATATGTGATTTTAATTTTGCAATTGTATGCCATTCATTATTTATTGTATCCAATTCATCATTTGTCAAATTAAGTATATTGTATTCCCAATTAAATACATTATCTAAAAAGACTATTGGATTATTACTAAATTCCCATTCTGGATACATATAATAATTTGATGATATTACAAATCTTTGATTTTCTGGTCTACAATTAATTAGAAATGTATTCCAATTAATATTTTTACTTTCTATAAACTTTCTAAATGAATCTATTTTAACTTCTTGCTTAACTTGTTTTGGTATCTCAAATTCATTCCAAAATAAACTTGGATTAATATCCCCTCTATATAGTTTACCATCATAAGTATAGCAATAAGAACTATTATGAAATGTAACTAATATAGGAAATACACTTTCAGAGTATATATTGACAATTTCACCATTACCATTAGTAATACTCCATACTTTATCTCCAATTTTTGCATTTTTAAACATAATTTACCTTTCGTATTTATTTACTAATTCTTTAAAAACCTTAATACATTCTAATACTGTATATGGATTAGATTTAATATTATGTAATTTAGCATATTTAACTACATCATCAATATTCATAATATTATTTATTTCAAAATAATTAAATCTTTGTGGAAATATAAAACTAGATTTATATGGAGCTATTGTACAATTATCAGTTCCATCCATAATAATTAAAAAATCATATCTGGTCATATCATTGGGTTCAGATATAATATGATATATTCTAGGTTTATCTAATATTCTTTCAATTCTTCTCATACTTTTAATTTTAAATAATTAACTCCAACTTCTGTGAATTTCATGTATTGTCTCAATACCATCATATTCATATATTTCAAATTTAATATTGTCTGGTATTTCAACAATTTTTAATTTAGCACCTCTACCATTTGCTTCATCTTTTAATTCACTAACTATATTTACTAAATCTTTATCAACTCTAAATTTAATATCATCTATATTATCAATTAAATATATAATATCATTTCTAAAAATATAGTCATTATTACTATGAGCAAACATATTATCTCCAATAAAAATAAATTTAGATTTATCTTTATTAAACAAATCCATATCATTATTATAATATTTAGAAATACTATATTGATTAACATATTTATTATTTACCAATATTAATTCTTTTAATACTAATGTAGATATTTCAAATCCTCCATATTTAATATTTATTACAACTTTCATAATTTCTATATTTTTAATTTAATACATTATTACAGCTTTATTACTAACCCGACTAAGAGCGGTATAAAGCATTCTATTTCGTATTTCTATTACATTTGGTCTAGACTCATAGTTATATCTTGGCATTCTTTTATTGCCTTTATAAAATATAATATCTAAACAATCTACAAATAAATTCTTTATTGTACTACCCTGTAATTTATGTACTGTAACAGCATATCCATAATCTAATTCTTTAGCAATAGTAGATAGTTTTCTGCCATTTTTATCAGTTAAATTAAAATTAAACATAGTTATATATAAATCTTTAAAATTATAATACATTCTCCACAATTCTCCTTTATGTATCAAATCTCCATAAACTGCATTATGATAAAGTATATATAATTTATTATAATATAATTTAAATGATATATCAGTATGGTCAACAATATTTATTTCATGTATAAATCCACTTGTTAAATCTTTTATTGTAGTTACAAATATTTTAAATTTAAAATCTGACAATTTACTATATGAATTAATTACAATATAATCATTTCCATTAATTATAATTGGAGATAAATATTCATCAACAATAGTTTTATATCCCATAAGAATATCTCCTTTATAAATTATATCTTTATTATCAATTATACTATGCCTTATAAATTTATTCCATATATTAATTCTATTATTTGTATATGCACAAACTTTATATGAACTAATATCATTTTTAAATTCATCTGATTTAAATGCTAATATTATATTATCTCTCATTTTAATAGATGGAATAATACTAAATCCAATACCATTTTTAATATTGTTACTATTATTTGAATTATTAATATAATCAATAAATTTTGAACTATTGTTTACTATATCTATTCTTAATAATTTAAACAATATCATTAATGAATTACTTGCTGATTGTCTTACAATATCTGTAAGTTCAGTTCCATATTTATTATTAAATACTGGTGATAATTCAATATTACTACCACTAATTGGAGATAATTGAAGTTTATCACCAATATAAACTATTTTAGTATTATATTGTAAACTTCTAATATTATTTAATTTAAATAAATCTCCACCAATCATACTACTTTCATCTATTATTATAATATTATATTTCATAAACTTATTTAATCCTAATGCCTCAAATTTAATTTTATCTACATTAAAATCAATAATATTAAAATTTGGTCTTAAACCATGTAAACTATGAATAGTAAATCCTTTTAATCCACTAAATTGTTCTATTACAGCAGCAGCTTTATGAGTCGGTGCACTTACACAAACTCTTTTATTTTTAAATATATTTTCTATAATATATTTTGTAATAAATGATTTACCAGTTCCAGCTTGGCCACTAATAACGTATGCAAGACTTTTATTATTAGTGTACCAATCTGAAATATTATTAATTAATTTAGTTTGAGAATTAGTTAATTTTATTAATTGCTTCATATAATTTTTCCTTATTAATTTCAAAAAATAAATCTATAACATCTTTACTAACTGTACTACAACCTATTTTTAATACTGGTTGTAATTTAAAATTAATATACTTATTTGATAATGATATGGTATATCTACTAATTGAATTTAATGTATGTATATAATTACTATCTAAACTATAATTATTAATAGCTTCATACCATTTAAATAAGTTTATGATTTTAAATGATTGCTTTATATTAGTTATAGTACTATTATTATAATATATAGTAATTTCAGCAGATTTATTGATTATATCAATACTATTTAGTCTAACAAATTTACTAATATTATAATTTTTAATATTTGGCATAATATTATTTATACCTTTCATCCAATCGAAATAATAAATTAATTTATTTTCAGCTTGTATTTTATCACGATTAATTACATTATCTCTTATTTTAATATTGTTATAAATATCAATTTTATTTTGTAATGAACTTGTTTCAATATCATTATAATAACAATAATTAGCAGTATTATAAATATACTTTTTCCAAAATACTTTAGCATTATATATTTCTAATTCTGACTTAGATAAACCATTTTTAATTAACTTTAGATATGTATATTTAAGTTTAATTATTTCATAATGAGATTTCCATCCAATATAATAAATAAACCGTATTTTACCAATATCAATATTTAATATAGCATTTATAAATCTTTTACCAAATACTTTAGATATTTTATCATATAATATATTCAAATCATTATAAATATTTTTATAATCATTATAATTAACATGACAATTTATATTATAAATTGCATGATATATATGATTAAATCTTGTAATAATATAATAATTAATTGCACTTATTATTAATGATTTAATATCAATATTCTGTAATTCATTATAAAGTGTATTAACTAAAATAATGTTATACTTATTCATAAATTCATATAAACTATTATGACTAATATTTGATGTAAATATAATAGTTTTATTGTTAACTACATATTTAACTGCTCTTAAACTGCCATTATGATATAATACTAAAACACTATTATTAATTATACTATAACTATAATTTTTATATTTTTTACTTTTATTATCAGTATTATTTAAATATGATAATATAAAATTGTGTACATTCATTTTAAAATGGATTTATATATATTTTTATTGCTTCTAACATTACACGTTTAAAAGCATCAAAATATGATACTTTTTTAAGATTTAATTCTTCTTTTATTATAGCAGAATCTAAATCTTTAGATTTTATATTACTAATATCTACATGAAATATAATATATCCAGTATTATCAAAAGTAACACCTATATTGCATTCATCATGTAGATATTCAGCAAAACTAAATAATTGAAAACGTTCAGTAGCTTTCAAAAATAAAGTTGGATTATCACTTTTTTTATACCAATTTATAAAGTTCTTTAGAAAGTCTAAATTAGTAGTTGATAAATATGTTATTAAATTCATTTTAATATAGTTTATATATTAATAAATTTAAGTATTTTATTAAATATATTAGATTTAACAATTATATTCTTTTTATATATAATATAATTATAATCTTTAATCTCAGGAAATGCTAATCTAGCAGTATTTATTATTATATACAGTTGAACTAAATTAACTTTAGGAGTTATTTCTGTTAATATTATCTTATCGCTATTATAATAAAATATCTTATATTTCATAATATAATAAATTTAGTTTTATCAATATATCCTTTTACATGCATA
>VAOZ01017798.1_pt1 | contig 11110 bp, 15 predicted proteins | sample 3394041 | NCBI WGS metagenome assembly VAOZ01 (sample SAMN08290431, study PRJNA428436) | hydrothermal vent metagenome | isolation source: Deep-sea hydrothermal vent chimney | place: Indian Ocean: Southwest Indian Ridge
ACTACAAAACAAACAAGCCTTTACACATTGTTTTGTGAAAAAGGAAGCAAGGCGACGGCGTTATCTACACAATACTCCTTTTGCTTGTGTGCCACAATATTGACACCTGAAAAAAGCACCGCATAAAGTATTAGCAATACTTTTTCCACAATGAACTATTCTTTTTTCTTTACGAAAGTGATTGCGTGATACACTATGTTGTATGAGGCGGTATGTTCTGGGAAAATAAAGAGATACCTTATTATTTATTATTATAATTATTTAAATTATATGGAACAATCAAATATTGAAAATCAAGATAGTGTACATCGTTGTACCAGCAGTACTCGTGAGCGAGTGATATGGATTATCATAGCGATAGTTACTTTCATCGTGGGCATACTTATCGGGGCGTTTCTTATTGCGCCACACCCATCATCTTTAAATCAACAAGAAAGTATTTCCGCACAACGGCAACAGCAACTTGCGCAAGCAGTGAGATCTGTTCCAATAAACGGTCAAGTTGTATCCATCTCCCATTCCGGCGCGCAGTCAGGCACACTCGCTTTGCGCGTGTCTTTTGATCATGTTAATGGACCAACATTCCAAAATCCACTTCCTATTCCAAACTTCCACAACGTTCCCGGCACGCCATCGTCTTCATCGGCAAATATAAAAGGTACAAAAACCATCACCGTATCATTTACAAAAGACACGGTATTCTCAACAAAGCCGGCAAATGAAATTAAGGCGGGTGATTATCTGAGTGTTACCCCTAATAATAACAATAACTATGTAGTCGGCAAATCATTCACAGCTGGACACATATCTTATTTTGACCCTGTACAACGGATAGAACAAATGGTAACCGGTGGCAATGGACACAATTTCTTTGGAAAAATCACCGCTGTGACCAAAAAAGGTTCTTCAAAGGTCATCACCATTAGCGCGCGTATCGTTAATGAGAAGGAATTTGCTACCACACTTCTTAATAAAGTTGCATCAAGACCATATCCACACAGCTTACTTCAAAGCGATGTTCCCTATACAAACAAGACGTACACGGTGCTTGTAAACAGTGCGACGCACATACAAAACATAAACCAGACGGCTAAAGTTGCCGTTGGCACATCTGTTTCCGTTTACACTAAAGAAGATATTAACACCACAAACAAGATTACGGCGGTTTCTCTCGCCCTTCTTCCTTCTTCACCACAGTTGCCGACAAGCGGAAAATAATATCTCCAATAAATGGTGCATATTTGTGCGTGTTGATGCAAAATGAGTTGCAAAGGTGACTTGTGCATAGACGTAAAGATGGTTGGTTACATACTTAAAAACACTTGACATCAACGGTGTCAAGTGTTAGTATGGTGTTCATAAGACACCTGTCTTCCAGACTATGCAAATTATCGTAACAGCCCTCATGGGCATTCTTCTTTTCCCAGGAGCAATGTTCCATCGACCAATTCCGCAAATTTCAAGAGTAAAACCGCTTGAAAGTATTGCTGTTGCTGATGATATTCCCTTAGTTCGCTCAAATGCAAACTTATTAACCGTTACTTCAACGGCGTATAATGCTGTACCCAATCAAACAGATAATTCTCCGTTTATTACCGCCAGTGGAGCTTATTCAAACCCACAAGTTATTGCCGCGCGGTCACGCGATCTTGCCAAAAAACTTCCCTTTGGCACCATCATTGCGCTTGAGAAGCCGGCTCATCGTCAACGCAATTGTGGGTATGCTGTGGTAAAAAATCAAATAGGGTATCGTGTTATCGCAGACACAATGAATGTAAGTAAACACAACCAAATTGACATCTTATTAAATCGTAAAAATACGGTACGGATACAAAATATGTACAAAAACCCAAGCGTTGTGTTTGGTGTGTGTAAACAAATTACTATTCGTATTGTCGGACACATTCTTGTGCGGAGCATACCACGTACGCAAGCCAAGCTTGCCACGTATGTCGCAACGCACACAGTGGTTCAACATCCAACGACACTTGCGTCCGGAGATGTTGCGTTTCGGTAGTGTATAAAATTTGCCATCTATAACCAATCCCGTCGCTTCCTTGAGGAAGCGACGGGATTGGTTATAGAGAAGTACTGCTGTATTTGCGGTAGATTTTTTTACTATTTGTCGCCCAGAGTGGTTGGTTTACTGAAAAATATTTTTGTAAAGCAAGTCCGCGGACCGCTTTCTTATTTATGCAACAGAACCTTTTTTCGCTCCTCGTATTCTTCCGTGTCAATCTCTCCTTTTGCATAGCGCTCCTTCAATAATTCAAGCGCATTGCTGTGATGACTGGTTGGCAGTATGTTCTCACCTTTGGCAAGGCGCTTGATAAGTAATACCACCAACGCAATAATGAGTGCCCAAAATATAATCATAAACAAAAATGAAAGTGGTGCCAGTCCGCCCATATTTCCGTATGTTTCGTACCCGTTCCAATATCCAATCATAAGTAAAAAAAGTTAATCTGATAATGCTTTTAAGTATACTAGCTATCTCCTAGCGTGCGCAAGCCCCGTGGAAATATTCATATATATGAATATTTCCACGGGGCTTGCCATGTAATTTGAATATAAGTGGTATTGTGTTATGCGTGAGAGCTTGTTACTTTAGCGCTCTTTAATTTCCCTAACAGACTGGTATCCGCCGGCAATACCGTTTGAAAAAACAATTTGCCACAGTTGCAATTTCCTAGTACGGAACGCACCAGCACACACCAAAAGATAATATTTCCACATGCGCTTAAATCTCTCATCATAAGAGGGAAGTGTATCCCATGCATTTTCAATATTGTGATACCATGCCATAAGTGTCTTGTCATAATCCGTACCGAAATTATGCCAGTCTTCCAGAATAAATTTTCCTTGCGCGGCACGTGTAACTTGTTGCAATGCCGGGATAACTCCATTTGGAAATATATATTTATTTATCCAAGGGTCGGGACTGGTAAAGCGATTATTCGTTCCAATGGTGTGTAGCAGAAAAATCCCGTCATCTTTCAAGACAGAACGCACAGTTGAAAAATATGTATCGTAATTGCTTGCTCCGACATGCTCAAACATCCCAAGTGAAACAACCCTGTCAAATATCTTTCCGTATTCTTTTGGAAGATTGCGATAATCCAAAAGACGTATATCAACGGGTAAATTAGCGCACATTTCTTTTCCAAGTGTAACCTGTTCTTTTGATACGGTGATGCCGACTACCTCAACATCGTATTTCTCAGCGACAAATTTTGCGAAACTACCCCATCCGCAACCAATATCAAGAATACGCATACCTGGCTTAATGTGTAATTTCTCTGCGGTTAAACGCAACTTTGCTTCTTGTGCTTCATCAAGAGAGTGTGCGTCGCGCCAATATCCGCACGTATACACAAGACGCTTATCAAGCATTGCTTTATATAAATTATTTCCGATGTCGTAGTGCTTTTCTCCAATTGCAAACGCACGGCGTATGCTTTGCATGTTAAAAATATATTGTGAGAGAAACATAAACGCGCTTCCAACAAAATTAAACTTGCTTGTGCCAAGCTTCGCATTAAAAATGTGTGTAAAGAACTCATCAAGCCTATTGCTGTCCCACCAACCATTCATATAACTTTCGCCGAGACCAAGCGAGCCACCAAGTACTATTTTTCTATATGTCCGCGGATTGTGAATGGTGATATCCCATGGACGATTTCCATTGACACAAACATCCGCCCGCCTCGCTATTTTTTCAATAGATTTCTTAAATAACATATTTATACCATACCACATTTTGTTATTTTTTATATGGCAATGTTTTACGCATCTGCATAAAACAACAACTGGGCGCGACACAAATAAAAATAATTTGCAAAACGCACATTGTTCGTTATACTCTGCTATATGGTGCTACCTTTGGCACCATAGTGGACGTCAAACAATAGACGTCAAACAACACGACATGTTCACATTCATTCCGGTGTAGCTCAATGGTAGAGCAGCTCCCTGTTAAGGAGTTGGTTGTAGGTTCGAGTCCTACCGCCGGAGCCGAGGTAACAAAAAACACCCGTAGGGTGTTTTTTGATTATCGAGGTGAACGGTGGCAAGCTCTGCTTACGGTCGGAGCCAATGAACGAGATGTGTGTAGCTTTTCATTTTCTAACTTTTGCACACACAACCTTCTACATTATGTACAACTCTGGTACCATATAAGTAATTATGAGTGGACACACAAAAATACTAAAAGCACTTGATGTTGGGAGATATTTTATATATCTTGCTAATCAAGAAAAAGAGCCAATTACTAACAAAAAGCTCCAGAAGCTCGTTTATTATTCTCAGGCATGGTCTTTGGTGTTGAACGGTAATAAACTCTTTAAAGAGCCAATAGAGGCGTGGGTTCACGGACCAGCGGTTCGTAGTTTGTATGTTGAATATAAAAAGTTTGGTTTTAATTCAATTAACGAAGAAATTGATGAAGCTTCAATAAAAATAACCACTAAAGGTAGGGAGCTTCTTGATGAAATATGGAAAGTTTACGGAAAACTTGATGCGGGATATTTAGAGATGCTCACTCACTCTGAGCAACCTTGGCAAGAAGCAAGAAGTGGTTTGCAAGGTTCTGAAAACTCAGATAATGAAATCTCTACTAAAGTTATGAAGAGTTTCTATTCTACGAAGCTTGAAGAAGCTCGGAAGAAACAGAAACACAATGGCTAATATACCAAGACAAGTTACTACCACAAGTAACGAAGATGGCGAACTACCTCAAGATGTAGCAGAAATGCCTCAGGAAATAGAAGTCCCTGAAGCGAATCCTTATCTAATATCTTTTGCTAAATATAATGAGAAGATGTGTGAACTTAATCAGCTAAACAATAATAAAGCGAAGAGAGTTATTGAAACACTCAAAACTATCGGGACGAAAGTTCGTTCAACTGCTGATTACCAAAGACACTCAGTAGACCGAATACCAGTAAGATATGAAGGAGAATATAAAAAACTTTTCAATGGTTTAGAAGATGATATTGAACTAAAGGAAATAAAGTTACAACAGAATGCAAGAGTTTTTTATTTTGATATTGAGCCAAAAAGTACTCTTTATGTAATTGCTATTACTGATAATCATCTTGAAACTGACAAAGTGAGAAGATAAAAACCATAAAAATGACACCAGAAGAAATAAAAAACATTCTCAGTCAAATACATCTTGATATTCAAACAGCTCTTGGGCTCGCAAAACAGGGCTTACTGAAAAGTGAAAGAGAGCACGTGGTAGTTAGCGAAACAAAGAAAAAGCTCAATAAATTGAAACCTCATTTTGGCGAAGTGGAACAGCTAAAGATAGAGCGTGCTGTCCCGATGATGATAAATATGCCAAAAAGTGGTGTGTTTATACCAGAGGATAGCGCAAGGAAACAACTTGAACCACTGTTGAACATAACTACTGAGTTGATAAATACTATTGGAAGTACTGTGCCTAAAAAAGATATTTTTATTACTGAAAACTCACCTTTTGAAGGTCGCAAAATCCTTCGTTCTATCCTCAACAAAGCGAAAAATAAAATGTTTCTCATTGATGGCTATTTGCGACCTGAGATACTAGAAGTAACTCAACAAAATCTTATTGATAATCCGAGTATGGAAATACGATTTTTGACTCAAAAGAACAATAATAGATTTTTTACTACTTTCTCAACTGATACAAAGACACTTTCAGCTCAGTATCCAACTACAACAATTGAGCTTAGGTATTATGACAACTTGCCACCGCACGACAGGTACATAATCATTGATGAAAGTGAGATTTACCACTCAGGGCATAGTTTTGCAGAGCTTGGAAACAGGGCATCAAGCATAAGTAAGATTGAAGGTAGTGCTCACGACGAAGTCAAAACTCATATTTCCGATTTGTGGCTAAACGGCAAGAAGTAAATCTTGAAGTCCCGAAAACTCAAGTTCTTGCTTTATTGCTTTCCAGTCAACGGTTCTAAACATATCTTGTAGTGGGAGCAGAGTAGGATTGTTAGATAATTCTAGTACTAGATTAAAAGGAGAAGCTATTGAAAAATATAGCTTTTTTCCTTTTACAGTCGGGTTCTGAATTAGATAATTCAAAAGTGCTCGTTTTTCTGGTATTTCAGAACTTTCAAAAATTGTCTTGGCTCTTTTTGCTAGTGAAAGCACTTTGGATACAGTCAATAAGTAGTCTTTGTCTGCTTTTGTATAAAGCTCAATTTCAATACCCAGCTTATGTTGCTTGTTTTTTAGCTTATACAGTTTTTCTTCATATGCTTCCTTAGTAATTCACTTTGCGACCACTTTGGTTGCAAAGTGAGTTTTTTTATTTAACTTTCCAACCAGGCTTCATATTCAATAAAGAGTTGATAACCAACACGTGTTGTAGGGAAATAGAGTATACTGGAAAGTATGATTGAATTAAAACGAGCAAAAGAAAACCCAATTCTTTCTCCAAATAAAAATGTGGAGTGGGAATCTGAAGCTGTTTTCAACCCTGGCGCCACATTGATAGGCGACAAAGTATATCTTCTCTATCGCGCAATTGGAGAGTACGATACATATATTTCACGAATAGGTCTTGCGATAAGTAATGATGGTATAACATTTGAAAGAAAAAATAAATTTTCGGTTATAGAACCGAGAGAAGATTATGACAAATGGGCGTGTGAAGACCCGCGCATTACAAAAATAGGAAATACATTTTACATAACCTATGTCGCACTTTCGCAGAGAATAAAAAATGGAGGTAAGCCAACGTATGACACTATACATAATTTAAACTCGCAAACGGCACTTGTTACCACAAAAGATTTTGTAAAATTCCAGCGACATGGAATTATCACGCCAAAGAATTCTGACAATAGAGACGTGGTTATCTTTCCAGAAAAAATTAATGGCAGATTTGCGATTTTACACAGACCGCATCGTTGGTGCAAAAATTGGTTTGAAAATCCGAAAGAAAAAGAAGTTGACATTATTATGCCACCTTTTGAAGAGTTGCCACAAAGACCTGCTGTTTGGATGTCTTATTCATCTGACTTGAAAAACTGGACTGACCACACATTGCTCATTCGCTCCAGCCATGAAGACGATGAAAAAACAGGTCCGGGAGCTCCACCTATTAAAACAGACGAGGGCTGGCTTTTGCTCTATCATCATGTAAGAAAAGATAAAGATGGTGGAATAATATACACGGCAAAGGTAGCGCTGTTGGATGCAAAAGACCCGTCAAAAGTCATTTCAAAAATACCTTATCCGATTTTGGAGCCAAAAGAAAAATATGAAGTTAACGGAGATGTAAACAATGTTGTTTTTCCCACGGGCGCGTTTGTTAAAAACGGCACTCTTTCCGTATATTACGGCGCGGCGGATAAATACTGCGGTCTGGCGACCATCGCCCTACGTGAGATTATAGATGAACTGCTAACATATCGGTGTGATTAATACCGGTATTGTCCCCTCAACATAGTTTAGAATCAAAAATATGGCACTGGACACACAAAATGGCAGGCATATAATTAAGTTGTAAAAATACCATCTTGAAATCAACAATCTAATGCAACAATAGTAATTAATTGTTACATTAGATAAATGAAAAACAAACATCACCTTACACTAACTAAAAGAGACCGAGAACGTATTGGTTGCGCGAAAAGTAAGATTTCTGAACTTGTCCAGTGTGGGGAGCCGAGGTAACAAAAAACACCCGTAGGGTGTTTTTTGATTATCGAGGTGAACGGTGGCAAGCTTTCGCTTTCCGCCGGAGCCCAATGGTGTCATTTTAGATGATGTGATGCGCAATCTTGACTTTATGCGTAAACATATGTAGTATTTAATTTAGGTAATTGGGCGTGGTTCTTTTTTGCAGAAACAAATCAAATACAGACAGTTAGGAGGTGCGATAATGTGGAAATTTTGGTTGGTATTTTCCGCCGCGCAGGCTCTTGTTGTGCTACAGGGGATTGTGGCACATAGAGATGGATTTCTAACGCACGCGCAAATGTTGCGCGTGCATCGCCTCAATGATACGAGTGGATATTCATTTTTAGAACACGGGGGTATGTGGGCGGACGTTTTCATTGTCTCCCCACTTGTCGCGTATTTGGTGAACAAATACGCGTTTGCCTACGGTTCAAGTATGGGGTGGTGGATTCTTTTAATCGCCCTTTTACTTTGGGTCGCCCTTGCTTTGTTCGTGTTTGCCCCTTCCGGAAAGAATATGCCGGAAGCGCACGCACGTGATGGACGTGTGACAGGCACCGGATGGATACACGTTGTGTATGCCACGTTGACCATGTGGGTCATTGCCATGGCATACATTCCAGGGATGGTGTCCCCGACTATTTCAAACAAGGACGTTTGGATTATGTCGGTCGCTCTTTCGGTTTGGGCATATTTCGGAGTTGTGAAATTTAGCCCAGCATGGTTTGTAGAATGGCCGTGTGTAATTCAAATTATTGTGGAGGTCGTGGGGTTGTGGATTCTCGCCATTTGGCGAACATGGTAATCCCGCGGTGTTTCATTTCATTGCGCGCACCACAAGCAGGGTTGCTTATGGTGCGCGTTTTTATTTGTAATGTGTATGACAACATAAAAATGCTGAGAGTAAGGTACAAAAGAGCCGGTCGTTTTCTCACCTGAGAAAACGACCGGCGAATAAATATGCGTTGTTGTTTTATAGTACAGTGAGCAAGGAAAGCGCGATGAGTCCGGCGGACAAGCAGTATATTGCAAATGGTGTAAGGGTATTGCTTTTGGTATGAAGATATTTGGTTAAAAATCGCACGGAGAAATAAGCGGCGAACGCCGCGGCGATGGCGCCGGCGCCCGCTACAATAATCATATTACTTGTGCCGTGCAGTACAAGATGGGGAAGTTTTAAGAGTGCCGCGGCGCCGATGATGGGTGTAGCAAGGAGAAAAGAAAAACGCAACGCGTCTTCTCGTGAAAGTCCCACTCGCAACCCTCCAGCAAGCGATGCTGCGGTACGTGAAAATCCAGGAATAAGCGCGAGCGCTTGCATTGTTCCGATTGAAAAAGCTTGTTTCCATGAAAGACGCGCGATATTGATATCGTTATCAGCGTTATTTTCTTTTGGTGCTCGTTTGCGTAGGCGCTCGGCGGCGAATAGTAAGATGCCGTTCATAGCGAGGAAGAATGCGGCAAATGTCGGTGCGATGAGAATTAAACGAATTTGTTTTTCAAAAAGTAGTCCGAGTAGTCCTGCCGGTATGGTGCCGAGCACTAAAAGGAAGCCGAGTTTTGCATAGGTGTCGTCCGGAGCGATGTGCCAATGGCACACAGCACGCCAAAGCCCGCTCAATATACGCACCCAGTCGTGCCAATAAAACAAAAATAGTACGAGTGCGGTGGCAAAATGTGTTGCGATGAGAAAAGCGAGAAAAAATGGCGTCTTTTCATCTATGTTCCATCCGATGAGCGCCGGAAGTATAACACTATGTCCAAGGCTTGAGATTGGAAAGAGTTCCGTGACGCCTTGGAATGCCCCCATAAGAATTGCTTGGATGACGGTGAGCATAAATTATTGTATACAATGGTAAAAAATAAACGGCGCGCCGGCGCACTGTATGCACAGTATACTATGTCGTGATGCACGCAACAATGTTGCGTTTGAAGTTACAACAAAATACTTCCAGATGATATTTTAACCGATACGCGCGCAAAAATAATGCGATTGGTGTGGTATTATTTTTTAGATGGCTAATCACGAAGGACATCATCCGTCTGAAGGGTTTCGGTCACAAGCGCACTCAGAGACACGCGAAAATTATCTTGATGTACATGATGTGCGCTTACAACAAAAACTCATTGAGCGATTTTTTTCCACGCAACACCCAGGAATTCCTTTGAGTGACCATGACGCACGTGCCTGTGCGGCACATGAGTGGATAGGAGACCCGAATGATACTGAAACTCCAGCGGCGCGCTTTAGACAGTATATTGATACTGTCAGTGGTGCCGATAGTGTGATAGACAAAGACGATACGGAAGCGCTTGACCGCATTCTCGCTACTGTTGCGTCACATAGACGGATCGATGGTGTTATCCACAATGAACAAATATGAGAAACACTCAAGATATGCTATTATAGAATAATATGAATGAAGGAAACTCGACAGATAAAGCAATGAACACTGCGCCAACTGATTTTGTGGGCGCGCAAGATGTTGAAGGTAAAACAATGACAAAAATTATTGAATCTTTACAGAAAGCAAACATAGGCGCTAGCCCACTTTCAGAAACTGAAATAAAAGAGACGGCAACAATGCTTGTGCATAACGCACAAGAAAAAGGAGAAGCGCTTGATACTGAGAATCTTCCTTTTGATGAGATACTTTACGCGCGGAAAAATGTTCGCGAAATGGGCGTGCCAGTTGTTACTGGCACCGGAGAAGTACTACACGCACAATCACCTAGAGATGTTCGCGAAGTGATAAAAAAATACAACGAAGAAAAACAAGTGGATTAAATAAAAAAATTTTCTCTGATAAAAAATAAACACCCCTCAAGTTTTAGGTAAAAACTGGAAATGGGGTGCTGTGTCGGCGGGTACACATCAGTGTACCCGCCGAGTGATAATAGAGGACAAACTTTCGTCTCGTAGAGCGCAATACGTGCGCACTACCCTTAGTTGTGATTGCAAATTCCCATTTGGAATCTGCATCACTCTTGCACTGATGTGGTAGCGCTCGCATAGCTCTGCAATCTCAGCGATGCACTCCACATCAGAGACTTCTTCCGTCGATTTGGTCATACCGGTACCTCTTTTTTGCGAATAACCAGAACAAAATTTACTATACAACATATTATATAAGAAGTAAATAATATGTTGTTAGCCCCCCCCCGCCACGCTCCGCGTGGCGGGGGGGGGGGCTAACAACATAAGAAATTTTAAAATATAGTTAAGCCACCCAAGCCCCAATTTGTCTGAGTGATTTGAGTTGAGGGTTGATGTTATCCACAATAAGATGTTTATTGACCTGCGTGGTAATATACTATAGGTTCGTGAGGCGAGCGCCACATGATAGTGACCTACAGTAGGGCTTCGCACTAATTCATAATAGTTTTTAATAAAAAGTAAGATATAATTTATTATTAACGA
>VAOZ01099882.1_pt1 | contig 11099 bp, 6 predicted proteins | sample 3394041 | NCBI WGS metagenome assembly VAOZ01 (sample SAMN08290431, study PRJNA428436) | hydrothermal vent metagenome | isolation source: Deep-sea hydrothermal vent chimney | place: Indian Ocean: Southwest Indian Ridge
CAATCCGTTTACATCCATTAGTATGTCCAGCGTTTAACGCAGACTTTGACGGTGACCAAATGGCTGTTCATGTTCCACTTTCTCAAGAAGGACAATGGGAGGCAAAACATATTATGAGTGCAAATGAAAATATCCTTAAACCTGGAAGTGGTGCTCCAGTTATTGCAACATCACATGATATTGCACTTGGTACTTATTGGCTCACAAAAGAAATGAAAAGTGTCAAGGGGGAAGGATTATATTTTACCTCTCCAAATGCTGCTGTGCTTGCGCATGATTACGGAGAGATTGATATACACGCGTCAATATATGTTCTTCCAGCGTCTGATAAGGGACGATATGCACAGTTTAATAATGAGTTGTTCAAGACAACCGTTGGTCGTATTTTGTTTAATACTGTTCTCCCTTCGGATTACCCATATGTAAATATCGCGATCACCAAGAAAGTACTTGGGCGTATCATCAATGAGAGTATTGAACGATATGGACTTGGAAAAATACCTTCAATTGCAAATAAGATTAAGCATTTTGGATTTGAGTATGCTACTGTTGCGGGGATTACTTGGTCACTCAGCGATACATCCGTACCAAAGAAAAAAGCGGAAGTAATAACTATCGCGCGCGAAAAAATAGCGCGTGTTGAAGATGATTATAAGAATGGACTACTAGGGGAAGATGAAAAGTATCGTATGAATATTGAAATATGGCACGATACAAAGCAAGAAGTTGAAAAACTTGTAGCTGAAACACTTGAAATCGACGGTTCAGTGCATGATATTATTGCCTCGGGAGCGCGTGGTTCTATGGGAAATCTTACGCAGATGGTCGGAATGAAAGGGCTTATTCAAAGCACATCTGGGAAAATTATTGATGTGCCAATTATTTCTTCAATGATGGAAGGACTCAATCCAATTGAATACTTCATGTCAACGCACGGATCTAGAAAAGGTCTTACCGATACTGCTCTTGGTACTGCTCGCGCCGGCTATCTAACTCGTCGTCTATTTGATGTCGCGCAAGATTCTATTATTACTACTGAGAATTGTGCTACAAATAAAGGTATTTCCGTTCATAGAACTTCGGCCTCTGGTGTGCAAATTGATTTTGCATCAGTTTTGATAGGAAGAACATTGTCTGCTGGAGCAATTACTAATGATGGTATAACTTTGTTTAAGAGGGGAACATATTTGACAAAAGAACGTGCTATTGAAATTGGTGATTCTGACATTGAAACTGTGATGGTTCGTTCCCCACTTTTTTGTGAAAATCATTATGGTATTTGTCAGGTATGTTATGGAATGGATCTAGCGTCACAACAACTAGTTGAACTAGGGACCGCAATTGGTACTATTGCCGCGCAAGCTATTGGAGAGCCTGGAACACAGCTTACCATGCGTACATTCCATGCTGGTGGTGCCGCAAGCGTTGGTGGAGACATCACACAAGGACTTCCTCGCGTTGAAGAAGTATTTGAAAAGCGAGCACCAAAGAATTCAGCAATTGTAACAAAAACTGATGGGGTTGTTACTTCAATTGAAAATAAAGATGGACTAATGATTATTATAGTGACACCACCGAAAGGACAGGGAAAGAAAGATGGTTCGCCAAGTGCATATACCGTCGTACATCCACGTCAACCAGTTGTAGAAGTTGGTGCTGCTGTTACAAAAGGACAATTTTTAACTGATGGTTCAGCAAATCTGGATGACCTCTTTATATATGCTGGCAAGGAAATTACTCAAGAATATATGATTGCAGAGGTAAGTAAGATATATGAATTACAGGGAGCAGAAGTTTCGCGAAAGCATATTGAAGTTATTATGCGACAAATGTTTTCCCATGTACGCATTATTGAGAGTGGTGATTCCCAGCATTCGGTTGGCGATGTCATTGACGAATGGCGATTCGCTCTTTCTGTTGTTGAAGCAAATGAAAAAGGTGTACTTCCTCCAAAGGCAAAGGAGATTATCCTTGGCATTAAGGAATCAGCACTCTCACGATTAAGTTTTTTGTCCGCGGCATCTTTTGAACAAACAACGAAGGTTCTCATTACGGCGGCACTTAAAGGAAGCGTTGATATATTACGCGGATTAAAAGAAAATATTATTTTGGGACGCATCATCCCAGCCGGTACTGGATTCAAAGGAAGTAAAAAGCAAATTGCTATTGCTAAAATGCAAGCGCAAGTAGCACTGCAACAAGAAGAAAAAGAAGTACAAAGAGAGCGTGATGCGAAGGCAGCGGCTGAGCGTGATGAAGTAGCATCAGCATAATCTATGCATATGCCGAGCCGAGATACGGTTCAGGAAATAAAAGAAAAACTGTCAATCATTGATGTTGTACAGCCATATGTTAAGTTGGCACGATCAGGCAAATACTGGAAAGGACACTCGCCTTTTAACAAAGAAAAGACACCGTCATTCTTTGTTTCTCCAGATAGAGGTTCATATTATTGTTTTTCTTCTGGGCAAGGTGGTGACATGTTTACTTTCATTGAAAAGATGGAAGGAGTTGATTTCAAAGGTGCGCTAAAGATACTTGCTGACAAAGCTGGTGTACGTATACATTCTTACGTTAGTGGTGTTGATCATTCTTATACTGAGCGCCTACGAGATGTACATGCGCGTGCCAACCAGTTTTTTATTCGTACACTCACGAAAGAAACACCAGCATGGAATTACGCACTTGAACGTGGACTTTCAGAAGAAACAATTCGGTTATGGGAACTTGGATATGCTCAAGATCAATGGCGTGTATTACTTAATGAACTTACATCAGCTGGATTTTCCAAAAAGGAACTTCTACAAAGCGGACTGATAAAAGAATCAGAAGGGAAGGCTGGTACATTTTATGATAGATTTCGCAATAGACTCATATTTCCAATTCGTGATACGGCTGGAAGAACAATTGGTTTCATTGGGCGAGCACTATCTACAGATGAATCAGCGAAATATCTAAACTCGCCAGAAACAGAACTATTCAAAAAATCGCACACATTATTTGGTATTTATAAAGCAAAAGAAGCGATACGTACTCGTGGTTATGCATTACTTGTTGAAGGGCAAATGGATGTATTGCATTGTCATCAAGCAGGATTCACTAATACAATTGCTATTTCCGGGACGGCGTTGTCCTCATCGCATATAAAGATTATAAAACGGTATGCAGATAATATAGTATTTATGTTAGATGCCGACCGTGCCGGTTTAGCAGCTACCGCGCGCGCATCAATTGTTGCGCTTTCTTCAGGCATGCATGTTAAAGCAGTTGCCTTGCCAGAAGGAAAAGATCCCGCAGATATGCTCACCGAAGATAGTCATGAGTTTTCTAAACGACTTACTGGCGCTCAAAGTATTGTTGAGTTTTTCCTCTCTGTTATTTTAAGGAATGAACAAGATAGACATAAACAAGTGCTTGCCGTTGAAACAATCGTCATTCCATTATTGATAGCAATTGAAAGCCCGCTGGAGAAGGATCATTTTATTGGTGTTGTGGCACAGACATTAGGTATTTCACCGAATTCTGTTCGTGATTCTCTGACGAAGCGTATAGCAACATCTGGGCGATCACCAGATGTTGTAACAAATCCGAAAGTTGGTGGAATATTTGAAGACATTGGAATTTCTGCTTCTGAAGTACGCGCAGAAGCACTTACAGCTATTATGTTAAATTATCCAGATACAGATCTTGCCAAACATATACGAAATGAGTATGTAAGAATAATGAATGAGCCACCTGGCAACACAGTATCACATCACGCGTTGTTTGAAGCAGGCATCGCTTTTGGAGAAGATCCCTCAAATGATGTTGCTAATGAACTTATTCGTTCGCTTGAAAAATCTGTACTTGAAGAACAATATGCCCATGTACTTACACAATTGCGTATCGCGCAAACGGCAGATGATCTAGAGGAACAAAAACGCGCGGAGGCAATGTGCGCGCAATTACTAAAGCGTATCGCTGCCTGTACTTAAATGTGCATAGCAAGCGATATAAAAGTGTTACAATAAATCATGCATTTCTGTTACGAATATTAAAACGTTGTAAGTATGTAACAGATTATACGTATTATAAAAATCAATTTATCTCATATATTATTTATTTTAATTATGGTAACTTCCACAACCAAGAAAAAAAAGAAACCCACTGCTATTAAGAAAAGAAATGCAGTATATAAAGTTGTGCATAAAATAAAAAAAGTATCTAAAACAACGCAAAAGAAGAAGACTGCGCTTAAGGTATCTTCAGTACATAAATCATTATCGCGAACACATAGCATAGTCGTAAAATCAGCTAGAATAAAGGCAAAGAAGAAAGTAGCGAAAAGGCCTGCGACATCCTCTAAACATAACTTGAAGAAAAAGAGGGTATCGTACACAGAACGAATGGTGCAATCAGATGCTTTACTAAAAAAAGGAAGAACTCGCGGATACATAACTTATAATGAGATTCTGAAAGAATTTCCTCATATTGAAAATAACATAACATTTTTGGAAGAACTTTATGAACGAATTTCTTCTGCTGGTATTGACGTGCTTGAGGGTGGAATGCTTGAGGATAATGCAGATGCATATCTTGCCACGCGAAATATAAAGTATCGTGAATCAAGCTCATATGATTCAATACAAATTTATTTACGTGATATAGGTCAGTACCCTTTGCTGACTGCTGTTGAAGAAAAAGACTTAGCTAAGCGTATCGAGAATGATGATGATGAGGCGAGAAATATTCTTGCCCGTAGTAATTTACGTTTAGTTGTTTCTATCGCAAAAAAATATGTTGGTCGTTCCCCAGACCTAACACTCCTAGATCTAATACAAGAAGGAAACTTGGGCTTATTCAAAGCAGTTGATAAGTTTGATTGGAAAAAAGGTTATAAATTTTCAACGTATGCAACATGGTGGATTAGACAAGCAATTACACGCGCGCTCGCTGATCAGTCACGCACCATTCGTATACCTGTGCATATGGTTGAAACTATTGCTAAATACAAACAGATATCGCGTCGCTTGGCGCAAGCACTTGGGCGTGATCCACAACCAGAAGAAGTTGCGGTTGAAATGGGTGTTGAGCCAGAAAAAATATATCAAATAGAGAAAATAAATAAGGACACACTTTCACTTGAGAATCCTGTCGGAGATGGAAGTAATGAGCGGTCCACACTAGGTGATTTTATCGCTGATGAGAATCTACCTTCACCAGTACAAGAATCTTCAGAACGCATTCTTTCATTACAGATACAAGAAATACTTGGAGATTTGTCACCAAAAGAACGCAGAATTCTTGAGTTGCGACACGGCTTAGTTGATCGAACATACCATACACTTGAAGAGGTCGGAAAAGAGTTTGGTGTAACTCGTGAACGTATACGACAAGTTGAGGCAAAAGCACTTGAGAAGATTCGTATGCATGATAAAGCACGCCATTTGAAGAATTATTAATTGTAGTGTATGATTTTTTCAGAAGAAGTATTTTCTATCGTAGAAAGGAGAGAATATGTTTATGGATATTGATATAAAAAAAGAGTGGATTCGTATGCAAAAAGTTATGCATACAATTAACTCTGCTGGTGGTTTTTCACAATTTGCTACAAAGCATGAAAGTGAGATCACTAATTCTTTTGTAGAACCAAAATATGTGTGTTGCATAGATGAACGCATTCCACATAATGGTTCGATTTCTATCGCTGGATCCGGAATTCTTATTAAGGATAATCCTGAGATATTTGAGATATTTGTGAAATATCTCAAACAAAAAGAGATAAAACAAGTGCGTATGCATGAAGATTGCGGAGCCGTAGGACTTTATGCACAAGAGAAGAATATTTCTATTGAAAAAGCAAACAAAGAATCTTTGCAATGGGCACAGGAACTTACCAATGCACTTGGAGGAAGTTCTTTAGAAATATCTGAAGTGCTTCCGGTTGATATTGGTTTTCATAATGCACTCTGCGCGTATATCATCTTTGATAATCTCTCAATCCCGAAGGATTTATTTCCAAGGGGATTTGAGATAAATGCATCATGTGTACAATTTCCACAAGTATTGGAACAAGTTGCAGTGTCGGTTGACATAGCGCTTGGGCATCATGGTTTCGGTGTTTTGTTTACAAAAGACAATCCCTTCACGATAGTTACGGTTACAAAGAATGGTAATGACATGGACACTACACAAGGCTGTAATGATCTCGCGCAAACACTCAAGCAGTATGGTGACAGAATTGCTACTACTAACTTTTCTCTGTAATAGAGATATTCAGTAACAATTTTTCAAAAGCCCAGCCAATTGGTTGGGCTTTTTCAATTATGGGCATATTCGTGTACACTAAGAAGATAATGCCTGACACAACCTCATTTGATACAGCATATCAAAAACTTAATACCGCGCAAAAACAAGCGGTTGACACCATAGATGGACCGGTGTTTGTTCTAGCTGGTCCTGGAACAGGCAAGACACAGATACTTACTTTGCGCATAGCAAATATTCTGCGTATGACCGACACTCCACCAGAAGCGATACTAGCTTTGACTTTTACAGAAAGTGCAACTATGCACATGCGAGAAAGATTAACAAAATTGATAGGAAGTCGTGCTACGCAAGTGCGTATTCATACTTTTCATGGATTTGCGCAGTTATTAGTGGAACACCACCCAGATCATTTTCCACGCATTATTGGTTCGCATATTGCCACGGACATTGAGCGAGCTGAAATTATGGATGATGTATTATTACATGCCTCAGTAAAATACTTGAAACCATTCGGTGATCCAATGTATTATCATAAATCATCGTTAGGTGCTATTTCAACTATGAAGCGCGAAGGAGTTACCATTGATGCGCTTGCGGATCGTGTTAAACAAGCAGAGGATGATTTTGAGGCATTGCCAGACACTACTCACAAAAAGGGAGTTTACGCGGGAAAACTTAAGGGGAAATACGAAAAATTAAAAAAGCAAATTGCGAAAACGCGAGATTTACTTACAGTATATACGGCGTATGAAGCAAGGCTTTTTAAACAAAAACGATATGATTTTGACGACCTAATGCTTGAGGCGGTACGGGCACTCTCAGAAGATAGTGCTCTTTTGCGTGAAGTACAAGAGTCTATTTTCTATGTGCTTGCCGATGAGCATCAAGATGCAAACATAGCGCAAAACTCTCTTTTGGAATTGTTGATTAATTATCAAGAAAATCCAAATCTATTTATCGTTGGTGATGAGAAACAGGCGATTTATCGTTTTCAAGGAGCAAATCTGGACACAATGCACCATTTCCGTGAACTTTTTAAAGGAACACAGATAATACCATTAAGTGAGAATTATCGCTCAACACAAACCATTCTTGATGTAGCACTTTCACTCATTAGTGCGTCTTCAGACACACGCCTTTCCCATGTACCACTTCGCTCGCAGGTAAAACATGATACTGATGAGCATCTTACTATCATTGAGGCTGCAACACCAAATGACGAGGGCGCGTATATTGCAAATGATATCAAACAACATCTTCTTGCTGGTGTACAAAGTGAAGATATTGCCGTTTTATTGCGACGAAATAAAGATGTGACAGTATTTGCAACTCTATTACGAAAGCATGGTGTACCGGTGATTGGTACTGAACAAAATATATTTGAGAATCGTTTTGTAAAAGCACTCATACGGTTTCTTGCAGTGATAAATGAACCTGCTGATACTCAATTCGCAGGCATACTTGCATTACCAAACTTTCATCTCTCTATTTCTGATATTTGGCGTATCACCAGCACTGCAAGACGATTACGAATCCCAATCATCTCACTCCTTGCTTCACCGCGAGAGCTTTCCACTGCTCTCGTTCACGATGGCGATACTGTACAACGCTTATATAAATTAATTGATCACCTCGCGCACAAAGCGTCAATTGAACGTCCTGCGGTTATTGCAAGTGAAGCTATGAAGGCTTCAGGCATATTAGATAGCGCATTACAGGCGCCGGACAGCGAAGAGTCCATTGGTGCATTGCGTGCCTGTTTGGATATGTTTGATGATTTATCAGAGCGTGAACATGATGCACTTTTACCGCGTGCTCTTTCTCAAATAGCATTAGCGCGTGATAAAGGTATCTCTCAAAAAAGTCGATTTATTGAATCTTTCAATCGTGTTAAAGTCATGACTATTCATCGCTCAAAAGGTCGTGAATTCTCTCTTGTTTATGTTCCAAGATTTACCGATAATAAATGGGGTGGCCGCGCCCATGCGAATCATTTTCATTTGCCTGGTGTTCTCACAACAGAATCAGAAATTGAAGATGAACGAAGATTATTTTATGTTGCTATAACGCGCGCAAAAAAGCACTGTACAATTTCTTATGCACGCTCAAAAGAAGACGGTTCATCCGCAAATCCAGCTTCATTCATTTCCGATATTGATGCTTCTTACATTACATATATTACTCCACTTTCCGCGCCAGAGTTTCCTTTGCGACAAATGAATATCAATTCTAAGAAAAATCTCCCAACCGATGACGAGCGTGCAACACTTGTAAGTGCTTTTCTTTCACAAGGATTAACCCCGACTGCGTTGAATAATTATTTGGATTGTCCTTGGCATTATTTCTATGTGAACCTACTTCGCATCCCGGAATCAGAAAACAAGTTTATGCTTTTTGGTACTGCTATACACGCGACATTAAAATATTATGCAGATAAACGAACTTCTGGAGAAGATATTTTACCAGAAAAACTTACCGCATTTCTTTCTGGATTACTTGCTAATGCGCCGCTTACAACAGAACAGCTAAAAGAACTTATGGAAAAAGGAGAACAAGTACTTTCAAGTTGGTGGGAAGAGCGCCATAGCTCATGGCCAAATAAAACAGAAACAGAAAAGCCAATTGAAGTCACAATTAAGACTTCTTCAGGAGATATCCCTGTACGCGGTAAACTTGATAGAATTGATTACACAGATGACGGTGTTATGGTGGTTGATTATAAAACTGGCAAACCAAAAACACGCAATACCATATTAGGGAAAACGAAAAATGCTGATAAGAATTATCTTCGTCAGTTGATATTTTATAAATTACTTCTCGCCAAAGCTTCAGAACCAGTAGATATGCGCTATGGCGTCATTGATTTTGTTCAACCAGATGAGAAAGGAAAGATACATAAGGAGGTTTTTGATATCACTGATGAAGATGTTACAGGACTTTTAGAAATAATAGAGCTGGTGGCACACGACATACAGACACTTTCATTTTGGAATGCCACTTGTGATAAGGCAGACTGCGTGTGGTGTTCGTTACGAAACTCTCTTTAATAAAGATTTAGTTAGATAATTATGCAGTTAGCATAACTTTCCGTGCCATTTTTACTTGGTAATGCCATTTTTCGTTAATATCTTATTAATGTTGTATTGAAGGTAATCATAAGGCGCCGCGCTTATAAAAGACATTTGTATCCCTTTTGGAGAGAGGATAATCGTATAGGGGATACCATTTACGCCAATTGCCTCAGCATTTTTTCGCTCTGCAAGAACTCGTTTATTTGTTATTTTATTGCTTACACATAGTGCGACTTTGGTAGGGTTGGCACCGGCACGATGCACATATTCACCAAGCTGTGTTTCTTTTATCGGTTGATTTGCAAAGAGAATATCTGCAAATTTCCAGAAGATATCATTTCCAGCAGTTTTTGCCACACATTCTGCTGTTTGTGCTTCTTGTAATGCATTACTATGCGAAGGAAGTGGAAACTCTCGCAATACCCACGCAACATTTCCAGTAGGACCATAATTATTTATTATGCGGTGAAGTGTTTGTTGATATTGCGCGCAGTATGAACAAGAGAAATCAGCATATTCCACAATTTTTATTGGTGCATTTGGATTTCCTAGAATGTGATCTGCTATATTTACTGGTAATATTTCTTCAGTCTGGCTTGTTTTCTGAGTCTGAGTTACTTTTGGCGTAGCTACCTTATAATTGCTTGCGGTTACCATGTAAACTGCTATGGCAACTATCAATCCGGTTATAATTATAACAAGTGGCAAAAACCCATCCTTTTTATTCATATGATTATCATAACACCATGTAGTTGCTCATGTCAGACTTCGCTCAGTCTGTATTGCTACTTTACAAAGGTAGTGTATGAGTGAATTCTCTCTCCACTGGTTGCTGTGGCCATGCGGTAGTATCTAGCTTTATGTCGCGTATGGTATGCAAATCTTTATATTTTAAAATACCATTTTTCAATGCATAGTCGTATAATCCTCTGGTTATGCGTACATCATCCGTACAATAAGATCGTACTTTTTCAACTTTTCCTTCTCGCCACCACTCCATCGCTTTTAATCCACCACCAGATTTCCCAGTTCCCAATGTCGCTCGTGCAATTAAATCAAGTCGTATGCGTCGCCCAAGTACCTTCTGCACTTCTACCAGCAAGTCAAGAGAAGTAATCTGTGATAAGTCTCCTGGATAATAGCGATTAAGAATTGGAATATCAAAAGTATTTGAATTAAAACCAATAAGCATGTCTGCCTTTTCAAGGATAGGCCAGAGTTTCGGCAGTTCTTCTTTTATATAAGAAGTATATTCATTTGTTTGAGAATCGTGTATGACAACAACAGTAAGTTCTTGCTCTGCTGGATCAACACGATGTGATACAGTTTTAGATATCGTTTCAATATCAAAAGTTATTTCGCGCATAGTTACTCTTGTGTGAAAAATGAATGTATTTTATCAATAGGTGCTGTTTTCTCTTCACCGTCAGCAAGACGTTTTGCTTTTAGTGTTCTTGCTTTTATTTCATCTATACCAATAACGGCAAAATAAGGAATACCACGTCGATTGGCTTGGCGAACCTGGTCCCCGAGTGATTTATCAGAAAAGTTTACCAGTATATTGACACCTTTTTGACGGAGTACCTGTGCAAATTCTTGTGCAATACTTGTCGTTACTTCTTTAGTGGTTGTAAGAAAAACTGTGGGCGAACTCTTACCTTCTGGCAGAAGATTATGCGTTTCAAGAAAGTCTGAAAGAGTAACATCACCCATGCCAAAACCAACAGCACCGAGAGAATCTCCACCAAAAAGTGCAACCAGTTTGTCGTACCGCCCACC